>Ga0307470_10000236_pt1 | contig 35872 bp, 32 predicted proteins | sample atmos_gasesAM3C__FD_204565 | JGI IMG/M metagenome (GOLD analysis project Ga0307470, IMG submission 204565) | Hardwood forest soil microbial communities from Morgan-Monroe State Forest, Indiana, United States - atmos_gasesAM3C_05 | ecosystem: Environmental > Terrestrial > Soil > Temperate forest... | reverse complement strand
CAAGCGCCCAAGGCCCCCTCATCCGCCTCCGGCACCTTCTCCCCCACGCTGAAAAACGCGTGGGGGAGAAGACGCTCGACAAACACCCGCGTCCGTGATCTCACCTGTATGGTGAGAAGCCCGGGTTAGCCTAGCTTGGGTTAAAGCGGACTCGCAAATGAGGTGTACGGACCTTAAGCCAGCTTCGCTGGCAGAGTAGGTCAGGGCTGGATGCCCTGACCTTCTAATCTACTAATCCACTGATTCGTCAGGCTTTTCGCGGCTTGGGAGCCAGCAGTACTTCTCTGCCGACGAGATAGAGCACGAGGATCAGAACGACGAACGGAATGCACGACAGCAGATCAGAGTGGGCGCCGGAGGCGAACGGGTTCGATGCCGCCCACTTGTCGAACAGGTCGTTGTATTTGGCCATGAACGGCACGCCGGCCATGAAGGCGATCAGGATGCCCGCGATGGCACCGCCCGCGATGTAGCCGGATGCCATCAGCACGCCGGGGCTCTTGTCCCCCTCGGCCACGAGCTGTTCTTCGGTGAGGTTCGCGCCGCGATACTTTTTCCGCACATACAGGTCCGACAGGTAGCGCACCATGCCGCCGATGAAGATCGGACTGGACGACGACAGCGGCAGATAGACGCCGACAGCAAATGCCAGCGACGGGATGCCCGACATCTCCAGAACCAGCGAGATCATCACGCCGAGGAGCACGAGCCCCCACGGGAGCTGCCGGTTGAGGATTCCCTTGATGATGTACGACATCAGCGTCGCCTTCGGAGCGTCGAACTTCTTCGGCGCGACTTTGCCGTCGGCGAGGAACTTGTGCGTGCCGTTGATGCCGGGGTCGACGAGATACTGCGGCGTTCCGGTCGTATCGACGAGGTACTGCGTCGCGGCGGCGCCGCCCGGCGGGGCGTGATGCCACACCAGGTAGTCCGTCCCCTCGTAGGTCTCGTGCGTCAGCTTGGTCAGTTCTGACCCTTCGGCGTGCAGCCCTGCCGGCCAGTTCTCGATCTGCTTGAGGGTGCCGCCGGCTTCACCGTTTGCCGGCTCCGAGCTGACCCGCGGCACGTAGACGCTGGCGGCGGAATTGAGCTTGAGGAGAATCGGTCCGAGGATGAGAGCCGAGGCCAGGGCGCCGATGAGGATGGCCACCTGCTGATTCCTCGGCGTTGCGCCGACCAGGAAGCCGGTCTTCAGGTCCTGCGAGGTCGTTCCGCCATTTGACGAAGCGATGCAGACGATGGCACCGATCGATAGCGCCGTCACGTAATAGGTCGAGCCGGTCCAGCCGATCACGAGGAAAACGAGGCAGGTGATCAGCAGCGTAGCCACGGTCATCCCCGAGATCGGATTCGAGGACGAGCCGATCTCGCCGGTCAGTCGCGACGACACGGTCACGAAGAGAAAACCTAGGATGACGATGAGAAGCGCTCCCATGATGCGCGCCGCCGCGCCGGTGCCGCCGACATAGAGCGGGTTGGCCAGGGCGATGACAGCCACGAGTGCAAAGCTGCCGATGAGCACGAACTTCATCGAGAGATCGCGGTCGGTACGCTCCATCCCCTCGCGCGCCGCAGCGCCGCCGCGAAGGTCCTTGAGTCCTTCCTTCATCCCGTGCCAGATCGTCGGCAGTGAGCGGCCCAGACTGATGATGCCGCCCGCGGCCACGGCGCCCGCGCCGATGTAAAGGATGTAGGCATTGCGGATCTGCCCGGGCGACATGTCGCGGATGAGGCGCGTCGTTTCCGGCGCAAGCGGCGCTAACAGGCCTGCGCCGAAGAACTTGATGGCGGGGATCAGAACCAGATAGGCCAGCACGCCGCCGGCGCACATGATCGAGGCGATGCGCGGCCCGATGATGTAGCCGACGCCGAGGAGCTCCGGCGAGATCTCGGCTGAGACCGACCCGGCATTGAACGGTGCGCCGAAGACCCGTTCCGGTGTGTCTTTCCATCCTCGGAAGGCGACGTTCAGCGCTTTGTAGAGGAGGCCGATGCCGAAGCCGGCGAAGATCGTCTTCGCGCTCGTGCTGGCGCCCCCGAGCTTCTCCATTTCGCGTTTGGCGGACTCCGACGCGGCGGCGACCGATTCATCCGACGCTCCCGCCTTGAGCACTTCCGCGCACGCCGTCCCCTCGGGATACTTGAGCAGGCCGTGCTGCTGCACGATCAGCGCGCGCCGCAACGGAATCATCATCAGGATGCCCAGCAGACCGCCGAGGATCGCCACCAGCATCACGCGGGTGATCTCGAGGTCAAAGCCGAGGATCAGGATCGCGGGCATCGTCACACCGACGCCGAAAGCGATCGATTCGCCTGCCGACCCGGCCGTCTGCACGATGTTGTTCTCGAGGATCGTGGCGTCGCGGCCTCCCAACTTCGAGAGGATGCGGAAGAAGGTGATGGAGATGACCGCCACGGGGATCGAGGCGCTGACCGTCAGACCGACCTTGAGCACCAGGTACAGCGACGATGCCCCGAAGATCATGCCGAGGATCGTGCCGATGACCACAGGCAGCCACGTCAGTTCCCGCAGCTTCGTACCGGCAGGGATGTAGGGCTCGAACGGCGCTGGTGCAGGGACGGCTGCAATACCGACGACGTCGGGGTACTCCTTTTCAACAGTGCTCATGTTGGCTCCTGCTCTCGGAGAAACGGACCGTTGCGGGCTTCAAAGATGCATCGGGCGGGCCATTCTAGCATCGCATTTACGTGGAGCGCCGTGGAGCGCCGCCGGCCCCGGCGGCTGGACCGCTGGCGGCTCGCCGGCGGTTCCGCGACGTGCGCAAATGACTCAGCGACGACGAGCGTCCAAGCGCTCTTTGCCGCGTTAGCGGCTACGCCGGCTTCGCCGACGAACGCCCGCGAAGCGGGCAAGCACGCCTCTGGCGTGCCTCGCACAGACAAGAGTGTCTGTGCCCCATTCGGCCGCTGCTCTACCTGCTCAGACATCTCGACTCGTCCAAAACCCCAGGCTTGTGACAAACACCCGAATGGTTGTGGCACAGACACTCTTGTCTGTGCGAGGCGGCGCCAGCCGCCGGTAACTCGACGCCGCGCTATCATCCTCTGCCATGGCCGCAGTGATTCCGCCTCACGAACGTCTCCGCGGCGCCGTTGCCGAAGCCGGCCCGCGTCTCGAGACGATCGCCGATGCCGATGCCGCGCGGCCGCTGGCTGACGGCAAGTGGTCGGCCAAGCAGGTCATCGGCCATCTGATCGACTCCGCCTCGAACAATCACCAGCGCTTTGTGCGCGCCAACTTCACGGACGATCTGATCTTTCCCGGCTACGACCAGGAACGCTGGGTGGCTCTGGGGCGATACGCGGATGCGCCCTGGCTTTCGCTGATAACCCTTTGGCGCGAGTTCAATCTGCAGATTGCTCGTGTCATGGAGGCGACGCCGGACGAGGTGAAGAACACGCTTAGAAGGCGTCACAACCTGCATCAGATCGCCTGGCTAGCAGTCCCCGAGGATCAGCCGGCGACACTCGGGTACTTCATGAACGACTACGTCGATCACCTGGAGCATCACCTCGGGCAGGTTCTTTAGACCCATCGAGAACCGCCGCAGATACGCGTGTACCGCGACGTCATGACGGGATGACTCTCGTTATTGACGAGATGACTCGCTTATAGCCTCGGATATGGGATTCATATCCGAAGATGACAATTCCATATCCGAGGATGACTCGTTCGTACGCGAGGATGACGGTGAGTCATCTCATCATGACTTTTCGTCATCCGCGGATGACTCATTCAGTTCGCGAGGATGACTCGTTCGTATCCGAGGATATGAAATTCATACGCGAGGATGACTCGCGTGCATCCGAAGATATGAAATTCATACGCGAGGATGACTCGCGGACATCCGAGGATATGAAATTCATACGACGAGAAGAAAAAGTCTCTTAAAGAGGACACTCCTCCCTGCTCAGGAGTGACACTCAATCCATGGATTGACGGAAATCTCACGCTTGTGAACTTTTCGATGGCAATCGAAAAAACGGTGACCTTCGGGAAACGCGCGCGTAAAGGAGATAGCGAGGATGGCTCGCTGTCGAGCAAACGCGACGTTCAGGGTTGACGAACAAGCCCCCTGACCTGTTGAACGTCGCGTGGGAGTTGGATGTCTGAAGGCTCCCGCCCGGCGCCCCGTTTTACCGGCAGGCGAGGCTTGCGTCTGCCGTTTGGCGCCCGGGTTCGCGCGTTCCCGGGAAGTAGTGAACGTGAACCGGCGGCGCGTGGCCGCCGGTTCCAGCCGGAGGCACGCGTAGGCCACGCGGAGAACCATCGGTCATAACATCGCCGAAGGGCGAGAAAGAGGAGTTTTGTGATGTCAAACAACAGTAGTACTCAGAAGAGCGAGGGCGCCGCTGCTGCTGCGATGCCGGATACCACGCTCACCCCGGACGCGCTCGTCGAGCAGTTGCGCGCGCTACGGCTGCAGATCCCGGATTACACGCATCTGCCCCTCGCGGATAAGCGGACGATGGTCCGTGCCGCGAATGCTTCCCCGGAGATGGTGCAGGCCTCGATCAACACGGTCGGTGCTTCACCGGAACTGACGGGAGCTGTGGGCAGGAGTGCCGACGATCTGCGGACGGATACGGAGGATGCGGCCCGCTGGACGGCGGTGGAAGACGAGCTGCGGACATTCCTGCAGGGCATCTCCGCCACGAACCTGGTACGCAGGCACCGTATCGGGCTGACGGCCTTGCAGGTATACAGCATGAGCCGGCAGCTCGTCCGTCAGAAGGAGCATGCCTCGCTCCAGCCACATGTGGACTTGATGAAGCAGTTGAACAAGTTCGGAAAGAAGCGCAAGGTTGCTGCCCCGGCCCCGCCGACAGTACCTGCGCCCACCCCCGCACCGGCGCCGCCCGCAACGACGACGCCGGCCACGACAGTCAAGCAGCAGTAATCGTAGTAGAAGTAGCGATTGACTCACGGAACCGGGCGTGTTGCAAGCGCGCCCGGTTTTTTGTTCGAGGTTCTAAACACAGGTCGGACTCTCCAGTCCGACCGGAGCTCGCGCGAGCGGTTCGATGGTTCCATGCGGCGTTTCGCATTGACGACATGCCAAGACCTCCTGCACGCCTGCCGGGGTCCCTGCCGGGGTACGACTTTGTGCTGATCGGTAACCGGTGGCGGCGCGCCTCGCGGCGCTTGCCACCGGCTAATCTACCGCACGCCTCCAGCGTGCTCGCGCCGGCTACGCCCATGCGATTTCGCGACCGGCTGCTCGCTTCGATTCGCGCGATGCAGCCGATCCTCGAGATTCTTTCGCGCATGGCTTCCGTTCCGGACATGCCGGACCCGGTGCACGCACGCGAAGAGATCGCCACGCTGATCGAGCACCTGGAGGCGATTCCATGGACGGATCGACAGAGAGGCTGCATGAACGTGTCAGGGCGCTCCGGGCACGAGTGGCCATCCAGCGTTGGGAGATCCGCCAGCGCGGCCATGCTGCAGGTTCCTGGTTCGCTCTGGAGGGCTCTTTGCCTTGAGCAGGCGCGCATGGATCCTCAGTGCGCAAGACGCCGAGACGCTCGCGGCCGCCGGATATGAGCCCGATCCGGCCGGCCTGGCTTTCGAGCAGCCGCGAAAAATCTTCATTGTTCATCCCGACGAGATTCCATCGTTCGCCGGCGCGCGTGAGATTTCTCTTCGTTCTTCCGAGGAGCTTCTGCTCGCTCCGGCCATCGCCCTCCTCCCCTTCGCTCCGCGCTCCGCGTCCAGCCTTCGGGCACGATGAGCGGTCACGTCATTGGAAACGACCGACAACGAGGAAGTCACTTTCGAGAGCATCAATGACCACTTCTACAAATTCGACGCGCCGGAACTGCTGGAGCCAAACCCGGAGACGGAGTCCTTCGACAGCGGCCCATCACTCGCCAGCGCCTTCACGCTAGCCCGCCCGATCCTGCTGGCCATGATCGCCACGCCGCTGATCCCGGAACGTTGGCAGGAGGCCATCGACACGCTCGCCTCCGCGCTGGATGACGCGGTGGCGGATGCGAAGGAGTCGGCGAGCGGGTGGGAGGGGGATCTGCCGGTTTGCGGAGGTGTGAGGAATGGCGCGGCCGGAACTCACGGAGCAGTAGCGCCGGAGCCCGCGAAGGCAGGCTCCGATGCTCTCGCAATTCCGTCTTCTCTGTGACTATGAGCCAGTGGATCAGATTGCCGACGGACCGCTGAACCCCACGTGAATTAGAGGCCCCCGTCCCGCGACATCTTTGGATGTCCGTAGATTCAGTAGTTTACGAGCGTCCCTTCCCTCGCCATTTGGCCGAATGACTTGACGGAGTCCTTCTGAAAAGTCCGAACCAGAAGCAAGGTTCTGAGGCAGCGCTAGACTCGCGGCTTGCATGGTGTTATCCTAATCATAATTGCGCGCCGGAAATGCTTCCGGAGACGCGCAAGTGAACGTCGACCGTCGCCTCCGAGCCGCTGTGGCCGCAACGAGGGGACTTAACTCGCGCGCTGATCCCGCCAAGGCCGGACCGGTGCGAAGGAGATACTCCGATGAACACGCCTTCCTGACATCTAACTTCTCCAGCCTGAATTAACACCATCTCGACATGGGATTCGCTCCCCGCTGTCGAATCGCGCCGCGAGCCGTTACGGCCGCGGTGCTCGTGTTGTGGATAAGGAGAATGTGATGGCACGTTCGACCCTCATTGATGAAATGGGCGTTGCTAATGTTGGCTTCCTGATAGAGAACCTCGGAAAGGATGCCGGTGACCTGCAGTACCTCCGTGAACTGGTCCAAAACGGGATCGAATCGATCGGGCGCTCGGCACGAAGTGGGGAAGTACGAATCGATTTCAAGGAAATCGATGGTGTCAAGAAACTACGTGTAACTGATAACGGTATCGGAATGACGCCCGACGAGGTCCGCGACAACATTAACCGACTGTCTGCTTCATCGGGAACGCAAGCCTTTGACAAGAATTTCGGGATCGGAGCAAAGATAACGGCCGCGGTCAAGAACCCCTACGGTGTGCTCTACGAAACCTGGAAAGACGGTGAAGGTGCTGTGACGGTCCTTGGCCGGGAGGACGGTCACTACGGTCGTATAGGTTTTCAGAATCCCGACGATGACTCCGTTCACTACTCACTGCCGCTTTCGGAAGAAGACAAGCATCCGATCATTACGAAGAGCGGTGTATCCGTTGTGTTGCTGGGTAAGGCAAAAGAGGACGATACGACCGCTGCGCCTCCCGGATCAGAACTACCATCGCAGTGGGTTTCTGCATATCTAGAACGTCGCTATTTCGCTGTCGCCGATGAGATTACTCTCAAGGTGCTGAGGCCTGCCGAGATATTCGACTCGGGTCGCGGCGCGTACCGTGCGATTTACGACCACGTCAGGGGGCAGCGTTACTACCTTGATAAACATTCCGAAGCGCATGGAATGGAAGATCTGAAGGATGTCGAAGCCAACGTTTGGTGGTGGATACTGACGGAGGACATAACGGCGGGCGGAAAAACTTGGAACAACCGTGGTCACGTGGCGGCGATTTATCAAAGCGAGCTCTACGAGGTTCGTGATCGCAGCAACCGTATCTCAGCGCTGAAGGACTTCGGGGTTTATGCCGGTCACGGGCGCGTCGTGATCTACGTTGAACCGCTCAACGTCCTCGGCGCGAACACAGCCCGAACATCCCTCATTCTAAATAACGGACCGATCGACTACGTGGGCGTTGGTGCAGCATTCGCAGAAAAAATGCCTGGAGAACTCGCTCTTTATATGGCCGGGCAGGTGTCATCTGAGCAGGCGGATAACAGGAAGTCGATTTTGCGTAATCTTCGTGAAGTTGACGACGCGCTTGAGCAAGCACGTTACAGACGCTCTCCATCAGGTCAGCACCGTCACGTAGTGCCTGATTTTGGAGGAGAGCCGGGAACCGGCTCCGAAGTCAGCGTTCGCACATCGAGCGGCAACCCAAAACGCGGGGATGCTTCTGGCCGCGTTGGAACTGAATATCTCCGCAAAGCTCGTGAAGAACTCGACCGACGTATGCGAACGACACGGGTCGACTCAGATCCGATACCACGGATCGTTTGGGATGAGGACGGCAAGACCGTTCAGGCCGGGCGTGCTGGCACCTACACGAGGGCAAGCCACGTACTCACACTTAACGCTCAATTCGACCTGTACTTAGATCTGTTGGAGTGGGCGCGGGCGGAATCTAGGGAACGTGTAGCCAGCGAAGTGGACGACGAGACGCTGACGCGAATCTCGCGTGATGAAGTCCGCCGCTGGTTTGAAGAGGCGATGGCTCAAGCGGTCGTCGTCCTCAGACCACTCTCTCACGACGCGGATTGGGGACCGCGAGTGTTTGAGACCGGCCTATCAGATGAAGGGCTAACTGCGGCTGTAATCTCACATCGTTGGTTGCTGATGTCCGCGATCAAACGAGGCTTAGCAGGCCGCCTCGGTGCAGGTAGATCCAAGACCAAGGAACCTGCTGCTTGAGTGGCAAGGAAGCGTTATGCAACATCGAGAAGGCAAGAAAGTTGCCATGCCAAAGAAGAAACGCAGGCCCCGAATACCCGAACCACATCCGCTGCTTCTGTGGGGAGGACTTATCGCTGAACTCATCTCGCTCTATCACTACTCGACACCTGCTGCTGTTGCTCTCGGCGCTTGGATCACTACCCCCGTCGGCATAGTTTTGCTCCTAGCAGCGAATCTCGTTGCGATCGTGGTCTTCATCAGGAGGTAGGCAGCCGAAGGGCCATCACAATTCCCGAGTTGCTCGTATTCGTGACACAGTGAGGGCGTGCCAGACCGATTTCGATTCTATGGCAGCCTGCCGGCGATCTGGGCAGCGGTCCAACTTGGGGTCGGACCTTCGTTTCGGATTCGTTGTGCGACCTATTGCGGCCACCGAAGCGCGGCGGCGAAGCTCTGTATCGCCGTGGCTAAGTACTCTGAGAGCGCGGACACCACGTCCAGCAGCTCGCGCGCGAGGACGGCGTCGACCGACTTGCCGTCACGACCGGCGAAACGTTCCAAGACCAGGATCTCGAGATGTCATTGATCCGTCTATATTTCAGGCAGCGCGTTCTAACGGGCGCCAACGATCGTTAGTTATTGGTATCAGTTAGTGGGGTGCCGAGATCGGATCACATGGCGGACTTTCCAGCCAGCGGAAGGCGCTGACGTTGATGACTGTTCAATGAGCAGGTTTGGCATCACTAGGAGATTCGAATGAGCGACCCGCTTTGGCAGCGCATACTCCTGCTGGTCATCGACAAGCTCGTGTTGGCGGGCATTCTTGCGTGGGCTGTTCTGGCCGGGCAACGAAGGCTTGAAGGCTACAAGGCTCGGCAAGGACTCAAGCAAGGCTTGGTGATGTTGCGCATTGATGAGGTAGCCAAGCTTTGTCACGGCCTATCCAAGATCGAACTCGCGCTGGACGCCATTGAAACACGCTATTGGGCCATAATTTTCGAACAGGCGCCTATAGCAGCTAAGGCTGCGCCAATCGCGCAGTTCACGACCCCTGACGAGCAGTTCAAGAGTCTATTTGGCGAAGCGGTCGGTCGAATCGCTACGGCTGAGCTTGTGCCACGTTTGGAGCGGGTACGGGTCGATCTGTCGCGCCTTGCCGGACAGGTCGCGCAGCCAACGTTTTGGGTTCCTGAGAGCGTAACGCAGCTATTAAACGAGCACATCCACGGCCTGACCTCTCTCCTGGAGCTTCAGGAAGAGCGTCTGGTAAAGAAGCGGTTTGTGCCGCCGGGCCATGTGGATGCAACAATGAAACTCGTTCTAAGCAAGCGTCTCACATTGGACACCGTCCTTGAGAGACTTGGCGGCTAGAAATGCCGGCAGTGGCCGTCCGCGGCAGTTGGAGAGTTGGGACGGCGCCTTTAGTCGGCCGTCGTTGCCCACAGCTTGGCACCTCGGAATATAGGATTCAGTGGTTCCGGCGTTAGGCCACAAGAACGCAGCTCTGCCTCAAGCCTCAGAATTCGAATGCGGCGCCTACGATTTATTGCGGCCACGGAAAAGCCACGGAAAAGCAGCGGTGAAGCCAGGTATCGCAGTGGCCAGATACTTGAATGGGCGGATACGACATCCAGCAGCTCGCAGGCGAGGACGGCGTCGACCGACTTGCCGTCGCGGTCGGCGAGGCGTTCCAGGGCCAGGATCTCGAGGCGGGCGATGCGCACTTCCAAGTCGGCCAGGTGAAGGAGCTCGGGGATGGCGTCGGAGAGGTCGGCGCCGAGGGCTTCTTCGATGGACTCCTGTGACCAGAAGCCCATGGCGAAGGAGGCCAGCACCAGAAACCAGAAACTAGAAAGCAGAAACCAGAAAACGGCGGTTTGTCTCCTCTGATTTTGCGGTCCCGCGGGGGCATGCAGAGGATCTCGGCGGAGTCGCGGAATGGAGTAGGTGTACTTCGGTTCGGGAAGAGGCGGCGGATTGACAGTTCAATCCCCGCACGTCAGTGCACGGTCGCATGAAAACCGCGCATGCCGGGCAACGCTGGAGCGGCCAGTACTTGTCCGGCGCGATGCAGAACGCGAATGGCACCACCAGCGCCGTTCGTGTACACCGCTACCAGGAGGGGTTGCCCGTTGCGATTGAGATCGACGGCAATGAAGCGCGAAAAGCGTACGCCATCGCCGTCGTCCAGGGTTGTCGGGAATGCGTTGTTGACGATCTGCGTGTCGGACAGCCGTGCATGTGCAGCTACGACGATGAAGAGCGCCAGGATGGCGGTAACATTCGTCCTGTTCATCACCACGAGTTCAGAGCATCACTGGTTTGTTGGACCAGCTACAATAATCCAGATGCCCGCGCCCGGCTTGCCGGCCAGTTCCACTGACAGATTGTTATCGGTAGTGAGTTGTACGGGGATCGCAAGAGTCCGTGTTTGGGGTTTGAATGAGGATGGTGCCGCAATCGTGGCGCCGTTCAAGATCACTCTCGCACTGTCCACAGTGAGACCGCCGGGTGCTGCACCGTTCACGATCCTGAGTGTTGCTTGTCCAGGTGACGCGGCAAAGTGCTTGACCGTGGGGTTCGGCGATGCTGTGTGCCGCACGAACGACTGCGCGAACGTGAATCGCATGGGGGTTGGGGCGTACATGCCATTCGCCAGCGCGTACACCATACCGTCGCCATTCGCCACGCGGTTGCCGTTGTCATCGCGTCGGACGCCAGGGAATGCGAGTATCGCCAGCTTGCCGGTGCCATCGAGGTCGACGGGGGCGATCTGGCTGAGTACGGTGATGTCGAGCGCGTGCACGCGCTGCGTCGGCGAGATAAGGGTGAGTTGGCCGCCACGCCATGCGTAAATCCAGGTGTCGGGGATATTCGCGCCGTGGCCACTGTAGAGTCGCACTATGATCTCGGGTACTCCGTCATGGTCGAGGTCAACGATCTCGAGCTCGCCTTTGAAGCCTTTTAGCGATCGCGTGTCCGGGTGCGAGAGGACCTGGCCGCCTCGATTGACGACGCTCAAGCCTGCGCGAGTACCGTTCGTGTACAGAGCGATGAGGAGAGTCTGACCGTTGCCATCCATATCAAATGCGACAAACGTGCTGAACCGGGCCTGCGCGTCCGGGTCGGCGGAAAGCTCGGCTGGGTATGCGTTCGCGACGATCTGCGCGTCGGATAGCTGGCCGCAGGCAGGCAATACGGCAGTGAGGAAGAGGATCGCGGTCGATGCCAGGTAACGCGTGCGCATTTTCTTTTACTCCTAAGGGAAGATCTTACTCAAGGGGTGTGAAGGAGAGAACTGCTGTGAAAAAGCCCACGCCTTGTCACCGTAGTCGACATTCAGGGTTGCGTTGCCGTGATTGTACCAATTGAACGTGTCAATGATTTGTGATGCGTAGGCGTCGGTGTCCGCGAAATCTGGATTCGTCGCGAGGTCCGGGGCGTTGCACGCTCGGTAAGCAGAGTAAAGCTCACGCGTTCCGATTGACAGGCTACCGCCGCCGATGTTGGTGTTCGCGGGTGTATCAAAGAGGAGCGAGGGGTTTTGCTTTCCGTCGGTTGTTTGCCACTGGAGTTCGATAGCCCTTACGTACATCGTTTGCATCAGACCGTAGCTGGCAGCGGTCGGAGTTTGCGCGGTGAACTCCAGCATCGCGAGGTGCTGGTTATCCCACCAATCCACGTTCCCGACGTACGACGGGTCGGACCAGTTTTGCTTTCCGTCATTCGCCTCGAAGATTTGCCGCGCGGACACGCACCCATTCGGGCAGACGTCCAAAGGTGTAATCGGCGTTGGCGTCGGTCCGGTTGCGCGCGGGAGCACCAGGGCTTTACGCGGAGAGACATCGTCGGTGACCGTGTACGCCGTTTGGCCGGCGTTGAGGTCGAGCAGCAAAGCCCCCTTGGCAATACCGGTGCTCGTAAGGAGAAGATATGAGGCATATGGCGCCGTGCTCAACCGTGTCTGGATGAATCGATCGCCAGTCGTGGCATTGAGGGGTTCATACCGGTACGAAAATGGATCAAAAGGGCCCTCCTGTCGGACGAGACCTTTGAGGATGTGAGGCGGAAAGCCGCGCTTATTACCCCACGCGACAAACAAGGGATCATACTGCACGTCAGTATTCCCGAGATTCCCCGGGTCGAAAACGCCGAGCGTAAACGTAAACGGCTTAATGTTCGTGTCATCCGGTGTGACCGTGAGTTTCTGTGTCCCCAGATGGACACCGCGGAACGTCTTTTGACCTTCGTGCTTGTCGCGGTTGTACTCCAGCACCACATTGGTCGGATATAGGGTTGGTGTGGCGACGTTGCTCAGCGTCGCCGGCGAAAGCTCGTATTTTGCGGAAATGTACACGCCATTCCGTTTAAGACCGAGACGAAGCTCGAGGCCGAGTGGTACCTGCGCGTAGATCGTCTGGTCGGGCGTAACGGCCTTCTTGGTCTCCAGAGCTGACCCGTCAAGTATCTCTCCCGTAACGTCGATTGGATTCTGGAGGACTGCCAGCGAGGTAATTCCCCACTGCCAGTCGGTGGGCGTGTACGTGAGCTTATCAGGCGCGATCTCGGCGGTGGAGGTATCGAAGGTGATCGACGTAAACGGCGGCCATGAGAGCCCTGGGAACGGATAGGGGAAAGGGTCTGGGTTCATCAGGTGAGAGGGAAAACCCCGGCCCATCCCCTCGAGAGGATTTCCAGATCTGTCTCGGAAAGTCAGGCCCATTCCCGGGTTTGGTCCGTCCCACATACCCGGAGGTCCCAGGAGATTGTACGTCTGCACGGTCATCGCTGACTGTTCCTTCGAGAACGTAACGGTGACCTCCGTGATGGGGCGTTGCAAGAGATCAAAATCCGGCCCCGTGGCCTGGCAGCCAGCCGCCGAGCTCGAAACGTACATGGTCCCAAAGAAGTTCTCGTCCTCATAGTGGATGAATTGACCGCCCTGCAGTGTGACAGTCCCACCATCCGGAAGAGTGAGGACCGTAGGTGTGGCGCAGTCCGTGACGGATGTCCGATCCGTGTCAGGAAACTGCACAGTCAACAGTTGCTGGGCACCCGCCGCAGATGCCACGCTAATCGCAAGCACAAGCACTCCTGGCAGGCGAAACCCATTTAGAAATCTTTGCATGACAACCTCAGCTCCCGTTCGCCAACACTGGTGCAGGCAATACCCCCGAGGAGGACCCAACCTCCGAAAGGCGGCGCAGAGTAAGGGTCAATGTCAGGAAAGTCAATCAGTAATTGTGGCAGAACGGAGCCGAAAGCTTCGGGCCTTCGTTCTTTGGTTCCCGTAAGTCATTGAAATGGTGGCGCTTCAAACGCGGATTCCGGAAAGCTTCAAGACGATCGACAGCTTCAAAGACACCCTCCAGCCACGCCCTCGACGCCGCGGGTTTGTCTCGCGCGATGTACTTCGCAGCTTCGGAGGCGCGTTCGATGGCGAGCGGCGACCAGACGATTCTCACCGAGCCAGGCGTTTCCGAAGTTTCGTCTTCGCGTCCCGGTTCGAGACGCCGTGGCCTTCATCGATCTGCTTTATCGACGTGCGGACGTCGCTTAGAAGCTCGATCTCTTCGATCAGCTCCTGATAGACGGCGACATCCAGCAAGACTGCTACAGATTCGCCACGCTGCGTAAGTACCAGCGGACGGCCGCTGGTCTTCACTTGCTCGATCATGCCCGCGGCGTTGGCTCGAAAGTCGGAGACCGGCTTGATGTCCGTGGCGATTCTCATGTAACGTTTCATTGTACCTCCTGACGTACGTCCAATTGTACATCAGGCGACGGCGCTGGCGCGGGCAAGGTAACGTCCCGTAATACTCCTCTCATTCGCCGCGATCTCCTCCGGCGTCCCCACCGCGATCAGCTCTCCCCCTCCGTCCCCGCCCTCGGGGCCGAGGTCGATGACGTGGTCGGCGGCTTCGATGAGCTGGATGTTGTGTTCGATGACCAGCACGGAGTTGCCGCGGTCGATGAGGTTGCGGAAGGTCTTGATGAGCTGGGCGACGTCGGTGTAGTGCAGGCCGGTAGTCGGTTCGTCGAATAGGAAGAGACGGCCGCTGTCGCTCCTGGTCGATTCGGAGAGGAATGAGGCAAGTTTGAGACGCTGCGCTTCGCCGCCGGAGAGGGAGGCGGTGGACTGGCCGAGACGGAGGTATCCGAGGCCGACTGAGCGGAGGGAGGAGAGCTTCTTCAGGAGAGCGCGCTTGTCGACGAAGAATTTCATCGCTTCGTCGACGGTCATCTTCAGGATGTCGTTCACATTCCGGCTCTTGTAGGTGACCTTCATGACCTGTTCGTTAAAGCGCTTGCCGCCGCACTTGTCGCAGGTGACTTCGACGTCGGCCAGAAACTGCATATCGATGGTCACCGTGCCTGCGCCCTCGCAGGCGTCGCAGCGGCCGCCGACGGTGTTGAACGAGAACATGCCTGCGGTGACGCCGTTCAATTTCGCCGCAGTTGTTTCGGAGAGGAGCTTGCGCACCTCGTCCCAGGCCTTGACGTACGTGGCCGGATTCGAACGGCTCGACCGGCCGATCGGGGACTGATCGATGAACGTCATGTCGTAGATCCTGTCGACGCCTTCCAGCGCGGCCACGCGGCCGACATCGAGCCCTGTGGCGCCGCGGACGTCGCGTTGGTAGCGGTTGTAGAGGCAGTTGCGGATCAGCGTCGACTTGCCGGAGCCGGATACACCGGTGACGGCGACGAACCGGCCGAGGGGGATCGTGACGTCGATGTTCTTGAGGTTGTGCTCCTGCGCGCCGCGAATGGTGATGGCGCCAAAGCCGCCGTCGGGTGCTTTCGGGCGATGAGTCGGGGATTCCTCGGTATCTTCGCTCTTCGGAACGATAGGCCGAGGGGGGCCGGTGTAGAGGACGGACCCACCGTACTCCCCTGCTCCCGGTCCGAGCTCGATGGTCTGATCGGCGCCGGCGATGATGGTCGGATCGTGCTCGACGACGATGACGGTGTTGCCGGCGTTGCGCAGGCGCTTGAGCACGGCCATGAGCCGCTCGCTGTCGCGCGCGTGCAGGCCGACGGTCGGCTCGTCGATGACGTACATCGTTTCAGTCAGCGAGCTGCCAAGAGCCGCGGCCAGATTGATCCGCTGCGACTCGCCGCCGGAGAGAGTTCTGGTCTGGCGGTCGAGGGTCAGGTACGAGAGCCCGACCTCGTCGAGATACGTCAGCCGGTTGACGATCTCGCGGCGGAGATGGCCGGACAGCGCCTCTTCGGACTTGGAGAACGGCAGGTACTCCCAGAAACGCCGCCCGTCGCGCACGTTCATGGCGAAGAGATCGCCGATCGTCAGCCCGCGAAAGGTCACGTACGAGGCGGACGCCTTCAGCCGCGAGCCATGACATTGCGGACATGATTCGTAGCTGCGGTACTTGGCGAGCTTCACCCGGACATGGATCTTGTACTTCTTCGTCTCCAGCCACTCGAAGAAGCCCTTGATGCCGTACCACTTGGCGCGGCCGTCGTGCAGAAGGTTCCACTCCTCTTCGGTGAGGTCTTTGACCGGCACGTCGAGCCGAAGCTTGTACTTGGCAGCGGCCTTCCGGAGGTCGTCGTAGCAGTCCTCGTAGCCGGGCGAGTTCCAAGGCGCGATCGGCATCTCATCGAGGCGCAGAGCGCGGTTCGGGATGACCTTCTCCAGGTCGACGCCGATGATCCGGCCGTAGCCCTGGCAGTTCGTACAGGCGCCGAGCGGCGAGTTGAAGGAGAAGAGATGTGGCGTCGGCTCCACGAACTCGTTTCCGCACTTGTTGCAGGCGAACCGCGAGGTGAACCGGTGCGAAATCCAGCTACCGTCAGCATCCTCGAGGATGTTTACATTGCCCTTTGACACTTCGAAGGCCTGCTCGATGGCCTCGGTAATCTGCCCGCTGCGGTTGGCGTCGACCTTCAGACGATTGATCACCAGCTCCAGCGACGTCGAATCGGTCGTATCCGCCTCGTTGAGGTTGTGTACCTCGCCGCCGATCCATGCGCGGTAGTAGCCTGCCTTCACGAGCTGGGTCAGCACTTCGCCTCGGTTTTCTTTCTCGAAAAAGATCGGCGCCAGGACCACGACCCGCTTCCCTTCGAGTGACGAAGCGATGGCAGCCGTGATCGACTCCGGCGTCTCCCTCCGTACGGTGACCTGGCAGTCGGGGCAGATCGTCTCCCCCGCGTAGGTCATGAAAAGGCGGATGTGATCGGCCAGCTCGGTGGCCGTTGCCACGGTGGAACGGGCGTTCTTGACCGTGTTCCGCTGCTCGATGGCGATGGCCGGCAGGATTCCGTCGATCTCGTCGACGTCCGGCCGGTCGATGCGCTCCAGGAACTGCCGCACGTACGTCGACATCGATTCGACGAACCGCCGCTGCCCCTCGGCGTAGAGCGTATTGAACGCCAGCGACGATTTCCCCGATCCCGACGGCCCGGTCAAAACCGTGAGCTGGCGCTGGGGGATGTCAACCGAGACGTTCTTCAGGTTGTGGGTGCGTGCCCCACGGATGGAGATGGTGCGTGTGGGCATGTCGGAGTGAGAACGTGGCGAGGGTGGGTGGTGTTCCGGATTCGAGCAGCGTAGCGCCGCCGGCTCGGCGGCTGTACCGCCAGCGGCTCGCTGGCGGTAGTACAGCAGCCCAGACCGCCGCCGAGCCGGCAGCGGTCCAGCCGTCGAGCCGACGGCGCTACGTTTTGGCCCCCTCCCTCAGATCCTGATGTTGTGCCTCTGATAGAAGTTGTAGTCCCCCAACCGCGTGCGCAGCTTCTGCACGACATCCTCCGGCAACCAGGCATCACCGGCGGTCACGTTGGTGTCGACCTGGTGGATGTTCTTGGCGCCGGGGATGGCGGTGGCGACGGCGTCGTTGGCGAGGACGAAGCGGAGGGCGCCTTCGATAAGGGTGCGGGCGGTGCCGCCGATGATCGACCGTACGTCGTCCACGCGCTGGAGCACTTCGTGGAGGCGGCGTGGCGTGAGGAAGTTCTGACGGATGTCGTCGGCGGGGAAGGTGGTGTCGTTTCGGAACTTGCCGGTGAGAAGGCCTGACGCCAGCGGGACGCGGGCGATGATGCCGTATCCCTTCTCCATCGCCGCGGGGAAGAGCTCCTGCGCCGGCGCCTGGTTCAGAATGTTGTAAAGCACCTGCAAGGCGTTGCCCCATCCGTGGCGAATGACTTCGAGCCCCTCCTCGGGGTTGGAGACGGAGACGCCCCAGAACCGGATCTTGCCGGCGTCCTGAAGACGGTCCATAGCGTCCTGAATCTCTTCGCGCCGCAGCTCGTCGATCGTTGGATTGTGTACCTGATAAAGGTCGATGTAGTCGGTGCGCAGGCGTTTGAGCGATCCGTCGGCGGCGACGAAGATGTGCTGCCTGGAGAAGTCCTTGTTCAGCGTGCCGGCCGGCCCGCGGACCACGCCGACTTTCGTGGCGATGACGACGTCCTCCCGTTTGCGCGAAAGGACGATGCCGAGGAGCGACTCGCTGCGGCCGAAACCGTAACTATCGGCAGTGTCGAAGAACGTGACGCCGAGGTCGCGGGCGCGGCGGATCGCAGCCAGCGAATCCTCATCCGTCGTGCGACCCCATCCGAGCGGAGTTCCCGAAGCTTCGCTCGGGCCGCCGATGGCCCATCCGCCGAAGCCGACGGCGCTGACCTTGATCCCCGTCTTGCCAAGCTCGCGGTACTGCATCGCGTCGATTCTAAGTCACTGCTCCGGTTGGAGCGTGACGTTGATGACGTGCGGGTTGTGGTCGTACATCGCGCCGGTGACGTGATCGACGATGAAACCGACAGCGCCGGCGAGGCCAAGTGCGTACCAACCAGGGGAATTGTTGTTGCTGTCGCCGAGGGTCGAGACGATGCCGCCGATCGGGAAACCGACCGTGGGAATGAAGTTCAACCAATACGACGAATTGAAGCCGCGCTCGAGCTCGATATTCCTTGTTTTCATCCCGCTCTTTTCGACGTTGACGTTGCAGCCGTCCGCCTTGCGCGGAATGGTCAGGCGGGCCGGTGTCACGCCGCTGGCGGAGACGTTGCCGGCGCACCGGATCGTGGCATTCGCGCCGGACGAACTCGATTCGACGGCGATGACTTCATCGCGTCCGCGCGTAATCGTCGCGCATGAGGAGAGAAGGACACCGATCAACAACAGCGCCACGCAACGCATTTTGTTTTCTCCTACAACCGGACCTGCTTCACCTCTTCGATGGCTTTGAAGAACCGCAATGCGTTCATCGTATCGGCGTCGAGGGCCGAGTCGATGGTAACAATCGCCAACGCTTTGCCGCCGCTGGTCTCGCGCGCCAGGTTGTATTCGGCGATGTTGATCTCGCGATCGCCGAGGATCGTGCCGACCTTGCCGACCACGCCGGGAACGTCTTTGTTGATGATGTAGAGCAGCGTCCCTTCCGGCTTGAACTCCACGCGGAAGTTGTTGACGGAGACGATGCGCTGATTCTTTTCGCTGAAAAGCGTTGCCGAGACGGAGGTTTCGTCGTTCGCGGACGAGGCGCGGAAGGTGATGAGGTTCGTGTAGTCGACCGGCATGGGGTGCATTGTGGCGCCGATGGCGATGCCGCGCTGCTGGGCGACCTGTTCGGCGTTGACGAAGTTCACCGACTGCGCGAGGTGCGGCGTGAGCATCCCTTTCAGCGCGGCCACGGAAATGATTTTCGTCAGACGCCCGTCGATCCCCCACAGCTCCACGGTGGCTCGGGTGATCGGACCGCTGATGATCTGCGAGGCGAAAAGGCCGAGCTTTTCGGCCATGCTGATAAAGGGCGCGGCGTCGGCGCCAGCGAGTCCCTCGAACGGCAGATTGACCGCGGAGACGAAGATCGAGCCGCGAAGGGCGTCGATCACCATCTCCGCCGTCTGCACCGCCACGCGGTCCTGCGCTTCGATCGTGTTCGCGCCGATGTGCGGCGAGAGAATGATGTTCTTCGCGGAGAGCAGAGGGCTGTCCGTTGGCGGTTCTTCGACATAGACGTCGACCGCGGCGCCGGCGATCCGGCCGCTGTTCAGAGCATCGGCCAGCGACTGTTCGTCGTAGATGCCGCCGCGGGCGATGTTGAGGACGACCACTCCCTCGCGCATCTTCGCGATCTCCGCGGCGCCGATCATTCCGCGCGTTTCGTCTGTCAGCGGCGTGTGGACGGTGATGACGCCGGCGCGCGCCAGGAGCTCGTCGAGCGAGAGCCGCTCGGCGCCGGCGATCTCGAATACGCTCGGCGCGACGTACGGGTCGTAGGCGATCACGCGCATGCCGAAAGCGCGGGCGCGGGCCGTGATACGCGTGCCGATGCGCCCGAGGCCGATGATGCCCAGCGTCTTGCCGTCCAGCTCCGTTCCCATGAACTTCGAGCGGTTCCACTCGCCGCGCTTCACGCTGGCGTGTGCGTCGGGGATGTTGCGGCAGAGCGCCAGGAGCATGGCCATGGTGTGCTCCGTGGCCGACATGATGTTGGCCGTCGGCGCGTTGATGACCAGGATGCCGCGCGCCGTGCAGGCATCGACATCGACATTGTCGAGCCCGACACCGGCACGTCCGACGATGTGCAGTCTCGTGCCGGCATTCACCAGCTCCGCGGTGACGGCCGTTCCGCTGCGGGTGATGAGCGCGTCCGACTCGGAGACGGCTTTCAGAAGGGCCGCGTCCTTGAGACCGGGACGGTAGGCGACTTCCATGTCGCTCGCGGCGCGAAGGATGGCCAGCCCGGAGTCGGCCAGTGTGTCCGTGACCAGGATCTTCACGCGGCCGCAACCTGTTCCAACACGTCCAGCATGGCGTTGAGGTCGTCGAGCTGGATGTCTCCCATATGACCGATGCGGAAGGTCGTCGCTTTCCACTTCCCGTAGCCGCCGCCGAGCGTGAAGCCGCGCTTCTTCATCTCGGCACGCAGCTCATCGGGTGAACGGGCGGGGATGAGGGCGGAAACCGTGGCTGAGGCGTACTCGGGATCGGATGCGAGCTCGGCGTAGCCGGATGTGCGGCGAATGGTCGTGTCGCGCATCGTCTCGTGACGCCGGTAGCGCGCAACGAGCGTCTCGACGTTGATGATGTCGTCGAGCTGCCTGGCCAGAGCGTAGAAATGTGGGATCGACGGCGTGGTCGGGACGTTCCCGTCGTCCGCGTGTTTCTTGTAGTTCAGGAAATCGAGATACGTGCCTCGGTACGGTCTCTTTTTGCACCGCTCCAGCGCGCGGGCCGAAACAGCGAAGATGGTGATGCCGGGAGGGAGAGCGATCCCCTTCTGCACGCTGGCGAGGCAGACATCGAGGCCCCATTCGTCGAATTGAACGGGGATTCCTCCGAGCGATGAGACAGCGTCGACGAGCACGAGTGTATTCGGCGACTCCTCGTGTACGACGCGGGCGAGAGAAGCGACGTCGTTCGTCACGCCGGTGGATGTCTCGTTGTGCGTGAGCGTTACCGCGTCGTAGTGCGCGCGCCGCGAAGTCAGATGATCGGCAAGCCTCTCGGGATCGACGGTGCTTCCCCAGCCCGCGTTCAGTTGATCGACCTCGAGGCCAAGCGTCTGGCCGATGGCCAGCCAGCGCTCGGCGAAGGCGCCGGCAGTGGTCACGAGAACGCGCCGGGGCACGCAGTTCGTCAACGCTGCTTCGAGAATGCCCGTGCCGCTGCAATTGGCCACGAACGTGTCCTGCGTCGTCCCGAAGAGCGGCTTGAGATTGGCGGCGACGCGCATGAACAACTCGCTGAACTCCTGCGAACGGTGCGCGATCATCGGACGCAGCATTTCCTTCAGTATCTCAGGGCGAACCCACGTCGGTCCGGGGACGAAGAAGGTGGTGTTTGTCATAAGAGATGGGTCAGTATGTCGGGCAGATTCATGATGTAGAAGTCTGCATTCTCCTTCACGCGGGGGCGGACGACAACGCCGCCGAAGCCGATGAAGAGATCGACAGCCGGCTTCGCCTCGAGATCGCTGACCCCGTCGCCCACGAATGCCGCCTTTCCGTGCGAGCGGGCCCGGATGTCGCGTACGACCAGCTCCTTTCCACCGGTGCGAGTGAGAAACGAACGCCGATCGAAGTCTTCGTAGCGGCCATTCGCATCAAACGTCAAGGCAACGGCATGGACGTTCCGACAAGGGACGCTCAGCGCGTCAGCGACCGGAAGGATGGCCTGTTCGATACCGCCAGTGACCAGATGGACGACCACACCGCCGCGCTGAAGCGCCGCGATCGTCTCCCCTGCGCCATCGACCAGTGATCGCACGTATGTTGCTCCCAACTGCTCGACCCGCTCCAGCGTCGGCCGGATCGCATCGAGACGCTTTGCGTACACCTGATCGAGCGGGATCTCGCCGTTCATCGCTGCCTCGGTGAGTCTGGCGACCTCCACATTTCCGCCGGCTAGAACGTCGATGCCCTCGATGGTCACGAGCGTGGAGTCGACGTCGAAGAAGGCGAGGCGGTAGTTCATGGTGGTTGTCGGTTGTCGGTTGTCGGTTGTCGGTTACTGGGTTGCTGGGTTACTGGGTTGCTGAGTTACTAGGTTGCTGAGTTGCCCCTGTCGCCAGATCTCATAACCAGAGCAACCAAGTAACCCCAGTAACCCAGCAACCCAGCAACCAAGTAACCCAGTAGCCCAGCAAACTAAACCACCACCACCTTCACCAGATCTCGAAACCTCTCCAGATAGTGATCCGGCCTGGAAGCCTTCAGCGCCTCGGCGGTCGACGATCCGGTTGCCACGACCGCTACGTCGATCCCGCTGTTGCGTGCGGCGTGGACGTCAATGGGCATGTCGCCGACGAAAAGGGCGTCCGATGCGGCGCACGCCGTTGCTTCCAGCGTGTGCAGCACGTGCCTCGCGTCCGGCTTGCGCGCGCCGGCGAGGTCAGGGCCGACGATCGCGCGAAAGTACGGCGCCAGTTCCAGGAATGTCAGGATCTTCTTCGAGAACGACGTCGGCTTATTCGTGCATACGGCCATGGCGATGCCGAAACCGTGCAGCGTCTCCAGCGTCGCTTCGACATCGGCGAGGATGGTCGACTCCTGGCAGCAAATCTCGTCATAGCGAGATTCGAACGCCTCTTTCACGCTACGCGGGACGTCGTCGGTGTCGAAGGCACGGCGCAGCAGCGTATCCAGGCCGTCGCCGATGAAGTCACGGATGCGCGCGGCACTCAATTCGTGCAGGCCGCTCTCCCGGCGCGCGTAATTGACCGCTTCTGACAGAGCGGCATACGAATCGACGAGCGTTCCGTCGAGGTCGAACAGCACTGCGCGGTAACGAAGTGGTGGCAAGGTCATGCCCGGGGGCGGATTCTATCGCCGTGTACAGGCCGGACGTTGGAGAATGGCCGGATGAAACGTGCGCTGGCCGCGCTGCTCTTTCTTCCCCTGCCGCTGTTTGCCGCCGAGGGCAAGATCACCATTGCACTGGAGCCCCTCGGCGATTCGGCGCAGGGAGAGGTCGTGACTCGCGTGAGCTACCGCTTCACGATTCCGACCGATGCGCCGTCCGGTGTACCGCTCGTCATCACCGGCTCGATCTCGCAGAACGGTGAAGTGGTGAAGCGCTTCCGCTACCCGCTGCTGCAATCGACCACGAGCCCGCTTACGTCCGTCCAGGCGCTGCAGCCGGGCCAGGCGGAGATCGATGTCCGCCTCATGGTGCCGCTCGAGGAACAGACGCCGGTAATCCTGGCGAAAGCGACGCAGACGTTCACGATCGCGAAGACGAACAAACCCTATGTTGCCCATGAAGGAGCCGATGCCGAAGCGATCCTTGCCGAGGGAATCGTGCCCGAGGGCGGCGGCTCGGTGAGGATCATCCCGCCGCGCCGCGATGTCGCGCCAAACCTGTTCATCGTCGAAGTCGAAGCGCAGCCGCCGGTGACGCGCGTCGAGTTCTGGGTGGACGACAAGAAGATCATGGCGCGCAACGCTCCTCCCTATCGCGCGGAGCTCGACCTCGGCGCGCTGCCGAAACGCGTCGAGGTTCGTGCCGTCGGCTATGACGCCCAGGGACAGTACGTCGACGCGGATGCGTTCGTCGTCAACGAGCACGAGACGCCGCTCGAAGTGAAGATCACACGCACCGTTACGCCCGACGATGTCTCGCACTTCAAGCTGAGCCTGCAGAATCCGAAAGCGACGCAGATCAAGTCAGCGATCTTCTTCGCCGGCCAGAAGAAGCTTTACGAATGGAGCGCGCCGCCGTACGCGCTGGACATTCCGAATTCGAGGTTGAGAGGCGTTGATTTCGTCCGCGCCTCGGTGACCGATGAGACGAACTACGAAGCAAGCGACCTGCTCTTTCTGAACGGCCAGCGCTTCTCCGAAGAGATCGAGGTGAACCTCGTCGAACTGCCGGTGATGGTCACGGATGCCGCCGGCGTGCCGGTGACGGACCTCAAGGAAGCCGACTTCAGCATCCTCGAGAACGGCAAACCTCAGAAGATCACTACCTTCAATTACGCCTCGAACCTGCCGATCTCGGCCGGCGTGCTGCTCGACCATTCGGGGAGCATGAAGCCGCGTATGGAGCAGGCGAAGACGGCTGCTCTGGAGTTCTTCAAGCGAATCATGAAGCCGGGCGACCGCGCCTTCGTAACCGGCTTTGCATTCGACGCGAAATCCAACTCGCCGTTCGTGACCGACGTAGGGTCGCTCGAGTCGCAGGTTCGGGCGATTCCTGATGCGAGCGGCGGAACGGCGCTCTACGACGCCATCGTCACCGGCCTCTATCGCTTTCGAACCCTGCAGGGCCGCAAGGCGCTGATCATCCTCACCGACGGCGAGGACACCACCTCGCGTACGTCGTACGAGGAGATGCTCACGTATGCCCGCTCCGCGCGTGTGCCGCTCTACTTCATCGGCGTCGGCCTCGGGTTGTTCGACGCCAGCGGTACCTCGAAGATGAAGGCGCTGGCCGCGGAGACGGGCGGTATCGCCTATTTCATCCACGACATCAAGCAGGTCGACGAGACGTACGCGCGGCTCGAGAAGGATCTCCGCTCGCAATACCTCATCGCCTACAACACGCAATCGACGACGAAAGACCGCACCTACCGCAAAGTGGAAGTGAAGGTGAACAAGGCCGGGGCTACGGCGCGGACGATCCACGGATTCATCCCTTGATCGGCGGTCACGGGTACATCCTGCGATAGGTCGAGGCCAGCATCACCACATGCTTCGTGTAGGTCCGCGTCTCGCGAAACGGGATTGATTCGAAGAACTCGTCCATCGGTTTATTAGGCGCGGCGCGGCGCCATTGCTGGACGCGACCCTGACCGGCGTTGTAGGCGGCGATGGCCAGCTCGTTGTTGCCGTTGAAGAGGTTCACGAGCATTCCGAAGTGGGCCGTGCCGAGGCGGATGTTCGTTTCCGGATTGTCGAGTTGTGGCGCGATGTGGAACCGGCCGGCCAGCTCGCGTCCGGTGGCAGGCATGAGCTGCATCAGCCCTGTGGCACCGACGGCCGATTTCGCGTTGGGGCTGAAGTAGCTCTCCTGGTGGATCAGGCCCATGATGGTGTACGGATCGACGCCGTTCTTTCTGGCGTATGCGCGGATCCAATCGTCGTACTTCAGCGGGTAGTACATCTTCAGAAAATACGGCGGCACGGAATCCTGCTCCACCGTTGCCAGGGCGGGGAACGCGCTGCGCAGCGTCTTCAGCGTGGCCTCCGTATCGCCGGAGGCGTGATAGAGGTCCGCGAGCAGCGCGTCGGCGAACGGCTGATTCTTCCGGCTGCGGTTCCTGTTGATCTCCTGCTGCGCGTCGCGGAAGTCGGAGAGAGCGGTCAGCTCATATCCCAGCCGCAGCTCACTGGGCATATTCATCTCGGCGATGTCGCGCCAGTCAGGCCGGTTGATCGTCAGTGGATTGACGCTTGTGACCTGTCGCGTTGCTCCGCGCTTCTCCGCCGCGGTGGCGTAGATGTCGTCATACGGAGCGGAGGCCAGCTCGCGATAGATGGCGGCGGCTTCCTCTTTCCTGCCAAGCCGCTCGAGGCAGCGGGCGTACCAGTACATCGCCTGACGCCTTGTGTTCGTGCCGCGATATGAGTCGCGCACGAAGGCGAACAGTTCCTGCGCGCCGTTCAGATCACCGCGCGTGTACGCGGCCCAGGCCTTGTCCCAGAAGTGCTGCAGTCCCGCCTCTTGAGAGGGATCGAGAGTCGCGAGCTGGGCGATGAGCTGCTGTTCGTAGGCATCCTGATTCTTCTCTTCGGCGATGCCGATGAGGGTGTTCAACACCTCGATCCGCACCTCAACCGCGAGCGGCAGAGACAGCAGATCTTTCAACCGCTCGCTGGCCAGCCGGTCGTATTCGTCTTTCTTTGCTTTTTTCGCCAGGTCGACGAGTTGGATGGTTTTCCGGACCTTGACGAATTTCGGCTCGGTGTCCGCTTTCTTCCTGCGGACCTGCTGCCGCACGACGATCGTCTTCGTGACGGTCGGATTGATCGACGCGGAGAGGGCGCGATAGTTCCGCGACGCCGTGAAGATCGCGGGAATGGCGATGCGGTAGGGACCGGAGGCGAGCGGATCGAGGACCTTGTTGGAGTCATCGAATCGATGGAGTTGATTCAACGCCAGCCCGCGGTTGAGGTGTACCGGCATGCGCAGATCGTCGGGGACGCTGCTTGTCTCGAGTGCGCTCAGCTCATCGAACGCGCTTTGAGGATCCCCATCGCGTAGCAGTGACACGGCGCGCGTCAGTCGTTCCGTGCCGGACAGCGTCATCGGCGCGCCCTTTTCCAGACCGGTGATGGCGCGAACGAGCTCGATGGCGTGCGGTGCCTGTGCCGTCCTGGGATTCCTGATGGCGATGCTGCGCGCGTAGTACAGAACCGAAGCGATGTCCCCGTGGGCGAAGGCGGAGTCGATGGCGCTCCAGGACGCGCTTGCGGCGACGGCGGAGTTGTCCGCGTGCGCGGCGACGTCGCCGTACAACTGCGCCGCGTGGCTCCAGTCGGCGATGGCCGCGTATAAGCCGCCGAGGTTCAGGCCGGTGTCCGCCTGGAGGACGAAGGCGGGTTGCCGCCGCCACAGCCGCGCCAGTGTCGTACGCGCACTCACACGATCGCCCGCGACCTGACAGGCGTTGGCGAGGTAATACAGACGGTACTCGTCCACCGCGCGCTTGCCGAATGTGAAGGAGGAAAACTGCTTGACCGCCTCAGCGCCGTCGCCCCGACGGAGCGCGTCGAGGCCGGCGTCGAAGGTTGGACGCAGTTTCTCCAGATCAGGAGGCGCTACCGGCACAGGCGGCACTACGAACTCCCTTCGTCTCCAATGTGGCCGTACGATGAGAGCGGTGATGACGAACATCACCGGAACCATGACCACCACAACCGCGATGACCCAACGACGCCGACGCCGCATTTGGTGATGTTCGGTGCGAAAAGCGGGCCGTCATGACTGCGCTGCGCGCGTTGTCTGCGCCTGCGGCGCGTTGTCTGCCGGCTGCGCCGGCGTTTGTCAGTGTCCAGGGCTGAACCCATACAGTGGCGTGTGCTTCTGACCTGAAGGATTCACGCGGAGGCGCGGAGTGCGCGGAGAGAGTTCCTCGTCATCTCCTCCGCGTCTCCGCGCCTCCGCGTGAGTTCAAGTCGTTCGTTCAAGAGTCAACCGGACACGAACTTCCTGCCTTCAACGCGCGAAGCGCAAACAACGCGCGCGAAGCGCGCAGCCCTACAGCCCCAGCGCTCCGGCGTCGCCGTCGGCCAGGATCCGTACCAGCTCCTCGTAGAAGTAGTTCGACGTCTTTCTCACTTCGTCGGAGATCCGCTCGTCGTACATCTGGCGGCTGCGGTCGATGTCTTCCTTGAGACGCTCGTAGAGATCTTTGTTCTTGCGGCCGGCGTCGACCTTCGGCTCGTTGTAAAGCTTGATCTCGGAGACGAGCAGACGGGCGAAGCGGCGGGCCTCGTCGTGCTTCTTCATATCGTCACCGGAACCACCGGTGGGTTGTGCGCCGCCGCGTGCAATATTCGGCGGCGGGATGTACTGCGTGCTCGGACGCTCTTCACGTTCCTGTCCGGGCGAAGGGGCAGGCCGCGGTGGAGGTGGCGGCGGAACAGAACGTGGAGGCTCGACGGCGGGAATCGCCGCGGTGGTCATGAACGATGGGGTTGATGGTTTGGCCGATGCCGGCGCGGAAAAGTCGGTCTCCGGCATCGTGAATGCCGGCTGCGCGACGCCCGGCGCCATCATTTCGCGCAACTGGTCGGCGGAGACAGCGACCGTTGCATCGGGCAACTGGCTGGAAATGGGTGGGCTGGGACGGGTGGGTGGAGGTGCGGGGCGCGGAGGAGGCGCTGGAGCGGGTGCGGCAGGTCGCGCGGGAGGTGGAGGCGCTGGGACGACAGGCCGCGGCGGTGTAACTGGGGCTGGCGGCGGTGCCATCGCCGATTCCGGATCGTTGAGACTCGGCGATGGCGTCTTTTTGCGGATGGCGAGCGTGTCGATGAGAAGGCCTGTGGTGAATACCAGCAGCTCGATCGAGGCTGGATCGAGCTTTGCGGCATCATGCTCGGTGGCATCGACATAGACCGCCGCCGCGACCTTGTCCTTGATCACCATGGGCACGAGGATCGCGCGTGTCGATGCCGCGACGCCGAGGCGCGTCGAGAGATTCGCGCCGTCCCACGTCACCACCTGCTCATTGCGCAGAACGCGATCGAGCTCAGGGATCAGACCGGGAGCGGCGTTGAAGCGCTTCACCATCTCGTCGTTTCCGCCGGCCCCGGTAAAACCGACTCCCTTCCAGCCGCTGAATGTCTCACCGCGAAGGATCAGCATCGCGGCGCGGGAACCAAAATCGAGACATTGCTCCAGCAGAGCATTGAGGATGTCAACCTGCGATTTGCCATGCTCGACGGCCTGCACGGCTTTCTTTACACGGGAGGCGTCGGAGCCGGCCGGAGCGCTGACCACCGGAGGCGGCTGTGCCGCGGCGAAGCTCTCCTCGAGCTCACTGATCGACTTCTGAATGTGCGGCAGGAAGGAGACGGCGTTGACATCGGCCTGGACGCTCTGGAGCGCCGCTTTGAGCTGCGAGTCGACAACCTCGCGGACGTCCTCGATGGAGGAGCGAATCTCGCCCACCAACTTCTCCATCGCATCGCGGACATGCGCTTCGATCGAGCCCGCGACTTCGTCGCCCCTCACGGCCATAAGTCCTCCGAATGCTGTAGGTTGTATAAAACCCGCAGTTGGCGCAGGATTATAGCGCAGAGAAACGTGTGCTACTTTGACAGCCGATGCGCCGGTTTTTCGTCATGTTCGCCCTGGTCGCGGTGTCGTGCGGCGGCGGTAGCCGCGATGTCGCCGACAACCCGTCGGATTGGCTTCACGTCCTGCGCCACAAGCGGGCTGCGTCGACGCCGAATGCGCCGGTGAAGGCAAAGCAGGCGTACGCCGACACTCTCGGTGTATTCGTTCAGACGCACCCCACACACAGCCGGGCGCGCGAGGTCTACCAGCACATCCAGCTCGACTTTGCCGGCGAGCTGGCTTCGCTCGGCCGCTATCAGGATGCGATTTCGATCTATCGCGCCGTCCTGGCGCACGATTCGAAGAACGCCGCGGCGCTGCGAGGTCTGAGCGACGCGGTCGATCACCTGGCCATCTCGCACGAGAAGCTGCTGGCGCTGGAGAAGGGGATGTCGCAGCGCGACGTCGCTCGTCTCCTCGGCAAACCGATCCCCGGATGGCAGGTTCGCAACGACCGTCCCGATGCCGCCATCGAATCGTGGTACTACCGTTGCGCCGGTGGCGGCGTGGCCGGTGTCTACTTCCGCGGCGGCGTGCTCTTCGCCGCGGAGGAAAACTCGCAAGCCAAGCTGGCGCCGTTGATGAGACAGTGAATAGTTGCTGGGTTGCTGAGTTGCTAGGTTGCTGAGTTGTCAAGCAGTCGCGCAAGCCGGAGCCCCTGCAACCCAGTAACCCAGCAACCCCGATCCACCACCCTTCGGAATCGCACCGTCAGCCGCTTCGTTCAGGATCGCGCATGCCTATCTTCGAGTACCAGTGTACGAAGTGCAATGACCGGACGGAGGTCATCCAGAAATTTACCGATCCTCCATACGCGGCGTGCACGAAGTGCGGCGGCGAAGTGAGAAAGTTGGCGTCCGCGCCGGCCATCCAGTTCAAAGGCTCTGGTTTCTACAAGACCGATTACGCTAGTGCCGCATCGAAGGCGGATACGAAATCGGAAGGGAAGAGCGAGTCGTCGGGCGAGAGCAAGTCCTCCGAGGCGAAAACCGAGACGAAGACGGAATCAAAGACCGAAGCGAAGAGCGAAACAAAAACCGAAGCGAAACCAGTGACAAAGGCGGAGTCGAAAAGCTCCGACTGAAACAACATGGGGAAAGTCCGGAGGCTGAAGCAGCGCGCCGACTCGATGCTCGAGGAGGTCTTCCGGTCTCTGTTCGAAGAGATCGACACGGAGAAGATCCGTCGCGATGTGGCTGCGCTCAAAGAGAGAGCGCCCGACTTCCACTCCCGTGATCATGCCCGTCTGCTCGTTCGCCGTACCGCGCTTCGCTGTGCCGCGGCCGGGGCGGTCTCCGGCCTCCCCAGCGGACTGTTCGCCATCGGCTCGCTGGGCGCCGAGCTCGCTTTCCTCGTCTTTCAGCAATTCCGCCTGATCGTAGGCATCGCCACCGTCTACGGTCACGAGCCCACGCAGCGGGAGCGATTCGCGGAGGCGATGTCGTGTCTCGCGTACGCCTCGGGAGTCGGTATCGGCAAGCAGGGCATCGCCACGATGCTGGAGTCGGCCACGATGGAAGGCGGCGTCATCGCCGAGAAGCTGGGCACCAACTTCTTCCGCGAACGGCTGGCCAAGGCAATCCCGTTCGTCGGCGTCGTCTCCGGTGGCGCCCTGAACTATGTCTCCGTTCGTACTGTCGGCCGCGCCGCGATCAAGTTTTACGAGTCGCAGATCGACGCCGTCGTCGCCGATGAGATCTGGGCCGAAGGCGATCGCGAGCACGCCTAGCCGGCACGGCCAGCGGCGTTGATAGCCGAGCCGCTGTCGACGGGAAGCGGGAATATGCAGCGACAGGAGGGTCGTGATCGGCGCATGAAAGTGAGGAATGCGCCGCGCGGCACCGCCGTTTGAGCGCGGTAACTGAGCATGAGCAAGTACGCCATGGATTCGACGATGGAAGTCCGCTCGCCGTTTTTCGAGCGACGACGCCTACGCCGCATCCGGATGATCGTCGAGCTCACGCTCAACCTCATCGGCAGCGATATGACCGTGTCGCATCGCGAAGCGCGGTGCCTCGTCCGCTGCGCGCGAAAAGCGATCATCGAGCTCCATCCGGACTTCGAACTACGCTACGAGCGAATCGTCCGGCCGTACTTCGAGCGCATCCTGGCCTGCCGCTGGCCGCATGAACAGGCACTCGACGACGATAGCTGTGACGTTGTGAACTAGCTTGGCCGCGGCTAATGTGCCGCCGCGCCGGTCTCCAGCTCCCGAACGACCCTCATGTCGCCGAATTGCGCCCTGGCGCGGGCGATCTCTTTCCGCGCGGCGTCGAGGATCTGCGGGTTCATGTAACCGATCGCCGGGTCATCGGGGACGAGGAAGTGATACTCGATCGGATCGAGGCGCGCGGCCGGGAAGGCATCCCGCCGCGCGAAGACCATCGCCGCATCGTCGAAGGCGATGAGGGCCCAATCGCGCCGGCGGTAACGGACGAGCGATGCCGGCAGCGCGCGCCGTTCTCCGCTGGCCACATCGACGACTTCGACCTTCTCGCTCTGGTATTCGTCGACAGACAGGACGGCGCCGTACTTAGCGATGAGGTTGTGCCACGACCGGCTGTCGTGATGGGCACCGGCATCGGCGGTGATGAAGTCGTGAAAAAGCTCGTTGCGGCCGTCGGTCAATGTCCGGCGCGCGGGGTAGAACGTCCACTCCAGCAGGCCGCCGAACTGATCGACGTTGTAGATGTTGCCTTCAAGTCGGTAGGATCGCAGCACCGCCACGGCGCGCGTTGGGAAGCGCTCGTCATCGACGCCGAGGCGATGGACGTCGTGCTGGAACGCCCAGACCAGAGGCAGCAGCGCGCAGGCGGCGAGGGCGTTCGATACCCGCGACGAGAACTTGCCGAGCGGCGGGATGAGCAGCGGCAGCGCCGCGAAGTAGAGCCCCTGGTTGCGCACGTAGCGGTAGGCCAAGGCCGCCAGAATCGCGAAGGTCACGAATCGCCAGGCATTAGCGCGTTTGTCGTGCGCGCCGATGAAGAGCAGCACGGCGATGGCCATCGTCACGAACAGCAGCGGAAAGAACGTGAACGACGACGGCAGCCACTCGGCGTTCACGAATGCGCCGCTGCGAATCTCCGCTGTCAGCCGCAATGGTGCAATGATCGCGTTCCAACCGTATGGGTTCACCAGCAAGGCCGCGGCGCTGGCGATGACCACGACCCAGCGCCGGACGTCGATCAGCATGGTGATCATCGCCAGCACGGGCGCGAGAAGTGCCGACGGATGGATGTTGATCCAGACCACCGTCACGCACGCGTAAGCGATGGTCAGCGGTGTAAGGCGAAGGTGCGAGCCGAGGAGGCCGAGAGCCACGACGATGAGAAGAGCAGCCGCGGCGGCGGGCCGGACGCCGAGGCGATCCGAGGCACCGGCAAACGCGATGGCGGCGATGAGGAGTGCCACGCCGATCTCCTGCTCGCGCGACGCGAAAACGAATCCGGCCGTGAAGATCGCCGCGGCGAGCAGCGCACTGACGATGGAGATGCCGCCGTCGCCGGCGACTCCGTGCAGCGCGTAAAGCACGATCTGATACAGCCACTCGCCGTTGATCCACGGGATGTGTGCGCTGGCCACTGCCAGCGGATCGAATCGGGGGATGGCGTGATGCTCAACGATCCAGCGTCCTGCAGTGAGCTGCCAGAAGTAATCGTAGCTGCGGATCGGCGCCACCGCGGCGATGGCGACCAGCACGAACAACACCGCCGCCGCCAAACGCTTTGTCATCGACCGCGAGTATAGCGGGCGCGCAACCTACGTGATCGGCGGCGCTGACGCTGTCGGCGCGGCTGCTGGTGCCGGTGGCGCGGGAGGAGCCGCGGGGGCTGTGTCGATCTTGATGTCGCCATTCACCGTCGTGATGTGCAGGTCATAACGGCCGCCATTCACTTCGCCGGAGACGCGGCGGCTCCCTGGGTGGGAATGGATGTTCAGCGGGAAGGCCGCTTCGATGTCGCCGTTGACCTGCGAGAAATCGCCCGTGAACGAGGCGGTCAGCGGCAGGGTTGCGGTCACGCCGCCATTGACAGTCTTGAGCGTCGCTCCCTGGAACGACTTGACGAAACGGGCCTCGATGCGACCGTTTACGGTTTTGGCCTCGACCTCGCTCGATCCGGGTGTGTCGATGTTGACCCTGCCGTTCACCGTCACGGCCTTCATCTCGCCATCGACGCCGTGGGTGTTGATACGGCCGTTGACGGTGCGCAGATCAAGGGCGATCGCAGCCGGTACGCGAAGGTCGTAGTCGACGCGTGTTTCGTTGCCGAAGCTGAAGAAACTGAAATGGTGCTCGTTACGGCGCCCGATGATGAGCGTGTCGCCGGCGAGCTCGGTGCGGAAGTAGCCCTGGTTCTCCTGACCGGGCCTGGGTGACACGCGGCTTCGAACGGTCGCGTCCATTGCGATCTCGCTCTCCGAGCCGGCCTCGACGTTGATCTCGCCGTCGATCTCCCGCACCTCGATGTGGCGAATGGTTCCGGCAGGCCAACGGTTCGCGATGTGTGTCGTCCGCCGTTCCCTTACGACGCCGCAGCCGGCGACGAAAAGCATCGCCGGGAGTGCGGCGAGAAGCATCGTCGAGAGTGAATAGAAAGTGCGATTCCGGCTGTTCATAGAGGACCTTGCAGCAGGAAGGTACGAGAACGGGAGAAAAGAGTTTCGCATGACCACGGATGGTTCCCAAACGACCCTTTTGCGCATCGCCGCTTTTCTGGTCGATGCCCTCTCGATTTCGCTGCTTCTCGTTCTGCCCGCGGCACTTCTGAGCTATACCCTGGCCTTGATCGGCGGCGAGATCAAGGCCATCCAGATCGTCTGGTACGTGGCGCTGGTCATCGTGATGGTGGCGATGCTTTTCCGCGACGGCTGGCGCGGGCGCTCCCTCGGCAAGCAGACACTCGGCCTGCGTTTGGTTACCCCGAACGAGAAGCCCTGCGGTTATCTGCGCAGCCTCATCCGTAACATCGGGCTGGTCATCCCGGGCTTGAACCTTGTCGAAGTCATCCTGGTCATCGCCGGCAAGCGGCGCCTCGGCGACAGAATCGCCAAGACCACGGTCACGGAAGAGTGATCAACCGTTTCTCGGTCAGCATACGGCCGAATTCCTCAGCTCTCGATAGCCGGACGTCGAAATCGAATTCGTTGGTCTCGCCGAAATGCTCCGCGGCCAGCACCACGTGCGGCGCGTCGATGAGCCGGTAAACGACGCCGAGCTGATCGAACGGCACCGCGATCCGGATGCGTTTGTAGACGTAGCGATGGTCGATCGAGGCGGCACGCAACGTCTCCGACGCCGTCTCACGGTATGCCCGCGAGAGGCCGCCCGTGCCGAGCTTCACTCCTCCGTACCAGCGGACGACGACGACCGCGACGTCGTAGAGATCCGCGCCCTCGATCGCGCTCAGGATCGGCTTCCCCGCAGTTCCTGACGGCTCACCGGCGTCTGCGCTGCGCGAGCGGGCATCTCCATTCGAGAAAAGCCGGAACGCCCAGCAGAGATGCGTGGCGTCGTAATGCCGTTTCGTCAACGCCGTCAACTCGGCGAAGAAATCGTTGTCCGTCTTGACAGGAAAGGCCACGCCGAGGAACTCCGATCGATCGATCTTCTGCCGGAACTCGGCGGAGGCTGCGAGGGTGCGGTAGTGATCGAGCATGAGCGGAACACTCTTCTACCACCCCCCACTCCCACACCCCGATCCATATAATCCCGCTCATGTTCAAGATCGAAGAGCTTTTCGCGCGTGAGATCCTCGATTCCCGCGGCAATCCGACCATTGAAGTGGACTGTCTGCTCGACTCCGGAGCGATGGGGCGCGCGGCCGTGCCGTCGGGCGCGTCGACCGGCTCCCGTGAGGCTCTCGAGCTTCGCGACGGCGACAAGGAGCGCTACCTCGGCAAGGGCGTTCGCAACGCCATCGACAACGTCGACGTCATCGCCAAGGAAGTCGAGGGAATGGATGCGCGCGAGCAGGCCATGATCGATCTCCTCATGAAGCAGATCGATGGCACCGAGAACAAGGGCAACCTCGGCGCGAACGCCATTCTGGGAGTCTCGCTCGCTGTTGCCCGTGCAGCGTGCGAAGCCTCCGGCCTGCCTCTCTTCCAATACCTCGGCGGCCCCGGCGCGCGCACCTTACCGGTGCCGCAGATGAACGTCATCAACGGCGGTGCCCATGCTGACAACAACCTCGACATCCAGGAGTTCATGATCATCCCCGCGGGCTTCGACGCTTTCAGCGATGCACTCCGGGCCGGCGCCGAGACGTTTCATCACCTCAAGAAAATCCTGCACGACCGCAAACTGACTACGGCCGTCGGCGACGAAGGCGGCTTCGCCCCCGATCTGAAATCGAATGCCGAGGCGCTCGATCTCATCCTGTCGGCAATCGAGAAGGCCGGCTATCGGGCCGGCGAGCAGATCTTCCTCGGCCTCGACGTTGCCGCCTCGGAGTTTTTCGCGAAGGGCACGTACGACTTCGAAGGCCAGAAACGCAGCAGCGCCGAGATGGTCGCCTACTACGAGCAGCTCCGCGCCAAATACCCGATCATCTCCATCGAGGACGGCATGTCGGAAGGCGACTGGGACGGTTGGAGCGCGCTGACGAAGGCGATGGGCGCCGGTACGCAGCTAGTCGGCGACGATATCTTCGTCACGAACCCGGCCATCCTGGCCAAAGGGATCGAGCAGGGCGTCGCCAACGCCATCCTGATCAAGGTCAACCAGATCGGAACGCTGACCGAGACGCTCGACGCCATCGAGATGGCCAAGCGAGCCGGCTATCGCTCTGTCATCTCGCACCGTTCCGGCGAGACCGAGGATTCAACGATCGCGGACCTCGCTGTCGGCACGAACGCGGGTCAGATCAAGACCGGCTCGCTCTCGCGCAGCGAACGCATCGCCAAGTACAACCAGCTCCTCCGAATCGAAGAGGATCTCGGCGACGCCGCGGTGTTTGCGGGGACGGAGATTTTTCGCGCGCTATAGGTGCACAGACAGGAGTGTCTGTGCCACAAAGAACCTGCCGATGTGGCACAGACACTCTTGTCTGTGCCTTTCTAGCCCGCATTTCTCACCATGTCGCTGAGGATGCCTGGAAACCTGTGGAAAACGGGATTCGTGGAGAGATTGGGTAGTGACGTC
>Ga0307470_10000235_pt1 | contig 35910 bp, 34 predicted proteins | sample atmos_gasesAM3C__FD_204565 | JGI IMG/M metagenome (GOLD analysis project Ga0307470, IMG submission 204565) | Hardwood forest soil microbial communities from Morgan-Monroe State Forest, Indiana, United States - atmos_gasesAM3C_05 | ecosystem: Environmental > Terrestrial > Soil > Temperate forest... | reverse complement strand
AGACAAAATCGACGCCCTTCTTAAACTACTCGATTCCCATCTCAGGCATTTGATTCAGACCCGCGAAATCGAATTTAAGGTCAGAAAGAAAAGCGACGAGCAGAATCTTTCCTAACGAGGAAGGATGAAGGCAGCTATGACGAAACCATGTTTGTTCGTATGAAAATGCCGAAGCTGTCTGGATTCGCCGGGGTGTCGCTTGCGCTTGTCGCGGCTGCTGCGGGCCACGACCTGCCGCGGACGCCGATCCACGGTGCGCCCCGGATTTTCGGCCGGGAGATTCCTCGGCTCATTCTCATCGAGCCGATCTACCCGAGCCACACTGCGTCCGAGAGGTATCAGTTTAAGACGCTGCTTTCCGAGATCCCGGCCAGCCAGTTCGTCCCGGTTGGCGAAGACCGGGACGGGGTCTTCTTCCAGGGCTCGCATGGGCCAGGCCAGCCCGCGTCGATAACTGCAAAGACGGTCTTCTGGCCCGGCGGTCTTTACGTGAGTAAAAAGGCACCGGATACTATTTTTTGGTACCTCGGTGTTGCTACCGGCCAATTGTGGGTGGACATGTCGCCGCGCCCTTTGCCGCCCGAGGAGAAGAAAAATTTCCTGATCGGACGACCGACGAACAAAAAGTAACACGAGCGAGATACACCTTTCTCCTACCTACGACATGCCGGCGATAGGAATAACGGGTGGGATTTCGACGGGTAAGACGACCTTTGTCGAATGCTTGCGCGAGGTGATGCCTAGCGCACGGTTCTACGACGCGGACGCCGCGGCGCGAGACCTGGCGGATCGCGACCCCGAGGTGAGGGGACTCATTGAGAAGGAGTTTGGTTCTGAAGTTTATTCTAGGGGCGGGGACTTGAACCGGGAGGCGATCCGCACCATAGTCTTCGCCGACGCGGAAAAGAAACGCGCGCTAGAGCAAATCCTGCATCCGCGCATCCGCCGTCAATGGAGTCTCGAAGCCGAGCGCCATCGCAACTCCGATAAACTTTTTTTTGCTGATATCCCACTTCTCTATGAAACCGGCGGTGAAACCTTGTGCGATCGAGTGGTGGTCCTGGCCTGCTCGCCGGCCGTGCAGCTCGCGCGGCTCAAGCAGCGGATGGGTTCGGACGATGCGGAGGCGCGACAGATGATCGCCGCGCAAATGCCGCTGACGGAAAAAATCGCGCGAGCGGACCACGTGATTTGGAATAATGGCGGGCGCGACGAGTTGAAGAAACAGGCACGGCTGCTGGTGGATTTTTGGAATGGACGAAAACGAAACAACGCCTGAATCGCCGAAGGTGGAAGAGACGCCCGCTGAAACGACGGACGCTCCTACCGACACAATAGCGGCGCCGACGCCCGCCGCCGTAGAAGAAACGCCCGTGAATCTCCCGGCGTCGCTCGACGTGAACGAGCTCCAGGCGATGCCGCCCGAGAACCTCGAAACGCTTTGCCGGGATTTTCAATTGCGAGTCTATCCCGGCCGCTCCCGGCATCATCTCATTCTCGACCTGGTGCGCGCGGCGTTGGGACGAAAAATTCCGGTGACTACGACTGGATTCTTCGATCCGGTCGCGGACAACTTCGGCGTCTTGCGCTGGCCGCGATTGAATTTTCTCCCTGTGCCGGAAGACGTCGGCGTCCCGCGCGCTACGATCCAGCAATTCGATTTGCGTCCGGCCCAAAAAGTCCGCGGAACGCTGCGACTGCCGCGCGACCGGGAAAAGATGATCACGCTCGACGAAATCGAAGCGATCGAAGGCGTGCCGATTGCGGAATGGAAGGCGCCGACGGCGTTCGACAATCTCACGCCGCTTTTTCCGCAGGGAAGAATCATGCTGGAGAATTCGAAGACGAATTCGATCAGCGCCCGCGCGGTCGATTTGCTCACGCCGCTCGGGCGCGGCCAACGCGGTCTGATCGTCGCCGCGCCGCGGGTCGGCAAAACGATTTTGCTAAAGGAGATCGCGAAGGCGATCCGGGCGAATCATCCCGAGATCCTGTTAATCGTTTTGCTCGTGGACGAAAGGCCGGAGGAAGTGACCGATCTCCAGCGCGAAGTCGATTGCGACGTTTATAATTCGACGTTCGACGAGACCTCAAAACGGCACGTCGAGGTAGCGGAGCTGGTGCTCGAACGGGCGAAACGTCTCGTCGAACAAAACAAGGACGTCGTCGTTCTGCTCGACAGCATCACGCGGCTCGCGCGCGGTTACAATTCACTCCAGCCGGGAAAAGGCCGGACGATGTCCGGCGGCGTGGAGGCGAAAGCGCTCCTGAAGCCGAAGAAATTTTTCGGCGCGGCGCGCAACTGCGAGGAAGGCGGCAGCCTTACCATCATCGCGACCGCGCTCGTGGATACGGGCAGCAAAATGGACCAGGTGATTTTCGAGGAATTCAAGGGCACGGGAAACATGGAGCTGCATCTCGATCGCGCGCTGGTGGAGAAACGGCTGTATCCCGCGATCCATTGTTTGCTCTCGGGAACGCGGCGGGAGGATTTGCTGTATCACCCCGAAGAGTGGGAGCGCGTCCAGTTGCTCCGCAAGGCTATGGCCGCGCTGCCGCCGATCGAAGCGATGGAAAAACTGATCGACAATTTGAACGCGACGAAGACGAATGCGGAATTGCTGCTCAGTGGACTGCGATGAACGGAGCGATGATTCAAACTGACGCCCAGCTCGCGGAATTGCTTCCGAAATTGCAAAGCGTCGACCGCATCGCCGTCGATACCGAGGCGGACAGTCTTCACTGCTATTTCGAAAAACTTTGCCTCATCCAGATCAGCGTCCCCGGTCACGATTACCTGGTGGATCCGCTGACGAATCTCGGTCTCGCGCCGCTCGCCGAAGTGCTGGAGCCGAAAGAAATCGTGCTCCAAGGCGCGGACTTCGATCTGCGTTTGTTGCGCCGCAGTTTTGGATTCGTGGCGACGCGGATCTTCGACACGGTTATCGCCGCGCGCTTGCTCGGCATCCGGTCGTTCAGTCTCGCGGCGCTGGTGGAAAAATTTTTCGGCGTCACGCTCGTGAAAGGCTCGCAAAAAGCGAACTGGGCCCGCCGGCCGTTGCCCCATCACATGGCCGAATACGCGATGAACGACACGCGTTACCTGTTGCCGCTCGCGGAAAAACTTGAGGCCGGCTTGCGCGAGCACGGACGTCTCGAATGGTTCTGGCAATCCTGCACACGCGCTCTCGAGCAGGCGTCGGTGCAACGCTCGCGTGATGATGAAGAGGCGTGGCGAATTTCCGGCTCGGGCAAACTGAGCGGTCGCGCAAGCGCGATTCTGCGTGAGCTGTGGAACTGGCGCGACAAAGAAGCGCAGGCCGTCGACAAGCCCGCCTTTCATGTTTTGCAAAATCATCTCCTGATTCAGGCGGCGGAACAATTCGCCGCCGGAAACGTTCCCGATTACCGGCATTTTTCGCCGCGGCGCCGGCAAGGTTTTCGCGAAGCTGCAGAGCGCGCCTCGCAGTTGCCGGAATCCGAGTGGCCCGTGCGACCGAAACGTCGGGGAACGCGGCCGACCCGGGAAATGGAACGCGCGGCGGAGGAATTGCGCCGCCGTCGTGATGCGGTCGCAGATGCGCACGGGCTCGAACCGTCGTTGATCGCGCCGCGTGGGACACTTGACGCGGTCGTCGCGGATGAGAGGCAGACGGAGACGCTGCTCGTGCCGTGGCAGCGCGATTTGCTGAAGTTGTGAAACGGGCCGGACGCCGCCCGGGCTTCAGTTTCCTTGCTTGACGCGTGGAATCTGGAGCGTCACAACTAGGCGCTCTTAATGTCCGGCGTTCTCCATCGTGTTGGTCTGCGTCTCGCCGCCGGTTTGCTGGCGACGTTGGCCTTGCTCGTGCCCGCGAGCGGGCTGCGCGCCCAACAAGTGCAAGTTCAGGATCGCGCTCAACTGCTTCGCCCGCCGGCTACCTCTACCGATCCGTATTCCGAAGATAACGGCGTGAGTAATGGCCGCGCCGTCGAGAGCGAAAACGATGCGGACATTGGCGAGCAGGAAATCCTGAAGCGGGTCGAGCGCTACGAACCGTTCTCGATATCGGTCGCCACGCCGTTTTATTACACGTCGAACGTGGCGCTGGTTCGAAACGGCGAACAAAGCGACACCATCTTTGCGCCCGCGGCGGGGATCACTTACGCGCCGCGATTCACGAAAACTCTTTACGGTTCATTCACCCTGCAGCGGCAGGAATTTTATTACGACAAATTCAGCGCGCTCAATTTCGGCAGCTTCGATTTCCGGGCGGGGTTGTCGACGATTCTACCGATGGCGCACAACCTGATTCTGCGGGCGGAGTACGATTACAACCGGCTCACTTTCACCAATAGCTTCAACGATTTCTTCAATAACCATTCGATTTTCCTGAGCGCCGAGTTGCCGTTTCGGTTCGGGCGCGCGCAACAGGTCTCGTTAGGCGCGGATGCGAACGTGAGCCTTGACGCCAGCCCCTCCGCGCCGCAACGCGACGAATTCGATTTCTACGTCGGTTACGCGGTGAGCCTCACCCGTTCGTTGTCGCTCGGCGCGGTCGGCCGGATTTATGTGCGCGATTATCGCGCGATCGACCGCACCGACGTGAGCGAAGTTTTCGCGCTGACGGCGAACTACCGCATCAACAAATATTTTTCGGCGGGCGCGGCCACGACGCTCGCCTGGAGCCGGTCGAACAAGAGCGTGTTCGATTACGACGTGGCGAATATCGGCGGCGCGCTTTCGTTGACCTTTAAGTTCTAGCGCAATGAAAAGACATTTGTTGTTTGCAGGAGCGGCTGTGAGTTGGTTTGCCGCGAGCATCATCTCTGCGAATGGGCAGGCGGGTGTGCTGCGCGAGGCGCGTGTTACCCAAGTGGTCAAAGACGTAAAGATTCTTGGCGCCCAAACCGCGCCGCGGCCTGCGACTACGAGCGATACGATCCGCGGCGACACCGCCGTGCGGACCGGCGTGGAATCGCGCGCGGAACTGACATTTGGGGATCTCACCATCGCGCGCCTCGGCGCGAACACGATGTTCAGTTTCAACGAAAGCTCGCGCACGGTCGAGTTGGCTAACGGCGCGATCCTGCTGCGAGTGCCAAAAGGATCGGGCGGCGCGAAGATCCAGACCGCCGCGGTTACTGCCGCGATTACGGGCACGACCGTCATTGCCGAATACCATCGCAACTCTTACGCGAAATATTTGGCCCTCGAAGGCACGATGCGCGTCTATTTGAAGGGAGTCCTGGGCGAATCCGTGCTGCTGCATGCCGGCCAGATGATGATCCTCAATCCGAACGCGACGCGACTGCCCGAACCGGTTGATTTCGATCTCGAGCGGCTTTTGAAAACGTCGCTCTTCATCCAGGGATTTCGTCCGTTGCCGAGTGTTCCGCTTCTGGCGGACGAGCAGAGACAGCAGCTCGATTTGAAAGCGGCCGGCGAACTGATCGACACGAACCTGGTGATCTTTGGCCGCGGCACTCTCGTCACGATGACCGATCCGCAATCGTCGGACGTGATCGACCGCAAAACCGCTGCGGTGACATTACCAACGCCAGCGCCGATCACGACGCCAGCGCCCACGCCGACCCCGACGGCAACTGTAAGCCCGAGTCCCACTCCGGCTCCCACACCGAGCAAATTTGGAACGCCGCCGCCGATCATTACCTTTGTCCCGTACCCGATTGATAACGGAACCGCGCTGCAAACCGATCCGGCGATCACGCGCGCCGGTGTGACGGACTTCGGAAAAATTTATCGCAACGGCGCCCAAGACGGGCCGTTCTCGGCTTGGGCGTTCACGGCGACGACGCCCTTCGATAACGCTGCCGGTATCGATCTTCTCTACGGCGCAAACGTCCCGGTGGCCGCATTCAAGTTCACCGCTCTGCAGCTCGTCGGCGATCCCACGATTTCGACCGCGAATGGCGGCGCGACGAATCTGGCGTTGATCTCGGTGGGACCGATCACCTCCGCGCCGGCGGGCACCTCGACCTTCACCTTCACTGGAATGCAAAGCGTGCTCATCGCGACGCAGAATGGCTCGATTACTTTGGGTGGAATTAGTTTCCAGAATATTCCGCTGTTATTCTTTTACGCGCGCGGCGCAACCTCGACGCTGGCCCTCGGCGCGCCGGTCGCGAATTCTCAATCGTTGCGGCTCATGTCGGAGAACGCGGTCCAGATCAATGCGACCGAGAGTCTGCAGAATGGAGTGAATGGCGGCACGCTCACCGGCATTTCGGGCGGCACGTTCGCGGTGAACTCGACGGTCGATACGTTTACCGGTTTGGTTCCGGCGGGCACGTTCCAAGGAGCGGGCGGGATCGTTTCTCTTTCTACGTCGAACGGTGCCATCAACGTCGTTTCCCAGATCCAGGTTTCCTACAACGATGCGGGAGCCGGAACTGGGCGACGAAGCGCGAGCGGCGGAGCGATCGGGTTAAACAGTGGCCTAACGACTGGTACCGGTATCTCACTGACGGGCAATGCGCGATTGCTTTCGATTTTGAGTCCGGCGGCGCCTGGTCCTGGCGGCAGCATCACCCTCACTACGCCCGGCAGCGACATTGTTGATACGGGCGCAACGATCGAGGCCGATCGAGGCACGATCACAATCCAGCACAGCGCCGCGCCTCCGGCTGGCACAGCGCAAATCACGCTCAATGGCGGCTTGATCTCGAGCGAAACGTTGCTCGCGTCCTCCCGCGGCGATCTCACGATTGGCATTACGATACCGGTAAATCTTTCCGCAGTGACGATGGGTGTGTCCGCCGCCCGAGATCTGCGCTTCGGCGGCATCCCTTCGATCGCGACGGCCAGCGCATCGTCCGGAAACGTAGCCCTGGTTTCGGGCGGTACTCTTACCATCGCGGGCACAAACGACATCCAGCGCTTCAACGGCGGAATTACCAGCGGCCTCAATCTTCTCATCGACGCCGGCACGACTTTGCAGACGGCAGCGCTTCATCTCCAGACTGACGGCAGCGGCCTAACGAGTGGCGGGAGCATTAGCATTACCGGCGGAACGGTGACGCTCGGAGGGTTGACCCGTCTCCAGGCCGGCCCGAGCGCGGCAAATCAGGGCAGCGGAAGCAATATCACACTCGCGGCTACCGGCCCGATTAGCCTCACCAACATGAGCGGCATTGTCACCATTGGCGCCGGCCGAACGCTGACCACCGGTGGCAACGTTTCGTTCTCTGGCGGTTCGTTCACCGGCACGGGACCGGATTTGGAACTCGATTTGCAGGTTGTCAATTCCGCCCCGGGCATAATCGGCACCGGCGGGAATGTCGCGCTCAAGATCGACGGCAACTTCGCAACAGCTCCGGGCGCCACGATGAACCTGGCGGTAAACAATTCCGCCGGACAGATCCAAACCGGCGGCAATATCAACGCAACGATTGGAGGAAGCTTCTCCGCCGACGTGGCGACGATTCAGATCGACAATCGCAATGGCGGTTTTATCGGAAACGGGGGCGGCATCACCTTCAACGTCACCGGCGCGACGAATGTCAATGCCGGCATGAGTCTCTCCATCCTGAATTCGCCCGGCGGCACGATTGCCTCGAACGCGTCTATCAACGTTACTTTGGCCAACGCGAACGTCGGAAACTTGATCGCGTTCATCGACAACGTAGGCGGTAAGATCGGCGGCACTGGAACTGTCACTCTTCAAATCAACGGAACACTGGCGGTCGCGAATCGAATCGATGTCCTGGGAAGCTTGACGAGCACAGGTCCACTCAGCGCCAATCAATTGTCGGGAACGAATGTTAACGCGCCGAGCATCACTGTCGGCGGTCTTGGCATCACGCGGTTCACGTTCCCGACGATCTTAAATGAAATCACTATCAATCCGCTTCACACGATCACGACCAACGCGCTTACCTCGACGGGCGGCATTAATTTCAACGGCCCGGATTTCGACGCAGGGACGGGCCTGGGTCCATTCGATGGCGGATTGCTCACGCTCAATGTTCCGTCGCTGACGTTCGGGCCGAATGCAGGCGACAACATTCAAGGGCCCATCACGTTTGACGGCGGGGCCAGTCCAAACGCGGCGATTCCCGGAGGCAATGGCGGGACGTTCACGGTCAACGCCACGGGCGATCTCACCATCAATTCGCCGATCGAAGCAACGACCGGTTTCATGCCGAGTTCGAGTGAGCCCGGTGGCGCGGGTGGCACGGTGAACATGAACTCCACGAGTGGAACTATTGCTGTGAATTCGCCGATCACCGTATCGTCCGCAGAACCGGCGACCGGTGTGCCGCGCCGGCATAGCAAGTCGGGCGGCAACATTAATCTCCAGAGCAACGTCAGCACCCGCGCCGCGATCGACGTTGCTAACTCTGGCCAGCTCCTCTCCCTTCTCGAAGCTTCTGCGCCCGGACCCGGCGGAAAGATTACGATTCTCGCTACCGGAACGAACAGTGCGATCAACGTCACCGGCGATCCGGGATCGGCTGGGAAACCTCCGACCGATACGATTCGCGCCGACAAAGGGACGGTCGACATTCGCAACACCGGCGCGGGCGGTACGGTTACGTTGACGACCGCGCAAGTGTCGGGCGACATCGTGAAGATCGGCGCGCTCGGCAGCAACGGCACTCTCACCATCGGTAGCGGTCGCATCAACGCCGACACGCTCCTGCAACTTTACGCGACTGGATCGAATGGGTCGGTGGTGTTCGTCGGCAACGTGCTCTTGAGCGGCGGCAGCACGAAAATGATCGCGGGCAATACCGTGACCGTGAACAATGGCGTTGTCGTCGAGGTGGCGTCGCCGATCGCCGATATTTACGTCCCGGACCTTAATCATGCCAATTACAACTCGGGATTGAATGGCGGAAACGGTTCGACCAGCGGTGTGTTCATCCTTGAAGGCACTGGTGGCTCGCCTAGCAACGGCGCAAACACGCACTTTGGTCCTCCACCGCCGCCACCGTTCAGCGGCGGACACTAGAGATTATCTGCGACGCCGGTCGTCGAAATAACCGGCACCGAGCGCGATGCCGGCCAGAATCAACGCGGCTGCCGTTGCGAACGGAACTGGATCGAACGGCGCGGGCGGGAGCGAGATAATTCCGTGTTCGTCGGTCCGCGCGGGCTGGCGCACGTAACGTCCGTGGCGCGGGGCGCGAAAGTTTTCCGCGAAACGTTCGAGGCGCGCGCTCAACTCGGAATCGCTGCGGGGAATTCCGTGTCCGCAACCGACGACGTTCGGACGCAGCTTCGCGAGTTCTTTCACGGAGAGGCGAGTGGCGTCCCAGTCGGTATTAAACGGCGCTCCAGCGCGCGCGAAAGTTTTCCGCCCGGTGAGCAACCCGCTCCACGAATCCAGGTTCATCGTCGCGAAAGCATCGGCGGCAAGCAGCACGCGGTCCGACGGACGAAAGAGCGAGATGTGGCCGGGCGAATGTCCTGGCGTGGCGAGCCATTCCCAACCAGGCGCGCCGGGAACTTCGTTCGTCGGCAATTCGCGAATGCGTCCAGTGAGATTGCGCGCGCCGTGCGGCGTGAAGCGCGAAAGAAACGCCATCGCGCCGCCGATGGTTGGATCGGGTGGGGGATACTCAGATTTTCCAGTCAGGTACGGCATCTCGAGCCGATGCGCGTAAATCGGGACATTCCAATACTCAGCAAGCGCCAGGACCGAACCGGCATGGTCGAAATGCCCATGCGTCAGCACGATTGCTTCCGGCGGAATGCCAGCACCGAACTGCGCTTCAGCGGCTGCGATAATTTGGTTCGCTCGCCCGGGAAGTCCGCCATCGACGAGCACCCACGAGCCGCCGGGGCGTCCGAGAAAATAAACGTTCACGAAGCTGATCGGCAGCCAACCGACTTCAGGCGCAATGCGAGTGATGGTGGTCACGGAGAGAGGGAATGGTTACATCGGTAATTCGTAACGAGCCGCGCCGTCGCGCGTTTTCGAATTCACGGAATCGTTAGCGTCATGCCCGGTTTTAACTTTGCCGGATCGTCGAGAACGTTCTTGTTCGCGTCCCGAATCTTTTTCCAACGGCCGGTCGACTTGTAAAACTTGCGCGAGATCGAGGCCAGGGTGTCGCCTTCGCGCACCACATAAGTTCGTGGTCCCGCCCCGGTTTTTTTGTCGGCCGTTTTTTGATCGGCCGCCGGTTTCTCGGGTGTGCGATGCGCCCGCAGATCCTCGACTTCCTTGTGCAGGGCGAGGTTTTCATTTTTCAAACGCGCCGCTTCCGCCCGGCTCACCACCGCGTCGCCGGAAAGCGCAGTCCCGAGTTCGAGCTCGGCTTTCTTCATAAAATTCTTCGCGTCGTTCGCGTGCGGCCCACCCGGCGCCAGGGTGAGATAGCGCTTGAAATGATGCAGCGCGTGCAGCGGATCGTGCATCTTGTCGTCGTAAAGCAACGCCAGCCGGTAATGCACTTCGGCGGCACGCGGTGAATCGTCCAGCGCGCTTTCGTAGAGGGCGATCGCACGCAGGTAATTGCCGTCGGCCACCTTGTTCTCGGCGTCCTTGATGATCTGCGCGCTGCGCGGCGTAATCATCCGGTCGCAACTTGCAGATGCCAGTGCAAGGCCGAGCGTGAGCGCAGTCGCGAATTTTTTGAGGAAATTAAATGTCATCGGCGTCTAACTACGACATGAAGCTTCAGATAGGTTCCCGGCGATTCTCCTTACGCGCGATCCTGCGCGCGCCGCAAATTTTTTTCCTGGCTCTGCTGTGCGTTGTCGTGGCAGGGCAAGCGGCTCAATTGCGTCCCGGCAACACCTATCCGCTCACCTTTACCGATGTCGATCATCATCAGCTTTCGACGACCGATGGGCACGTCACGATTATTTCTGTCGTCAACAGTCGTGATGAGGCAAAAGCGCAAAGCGTCGGTGATCGCGTGACTCAATTTACTTTGGCCGACCCGAAGTTTCGGTTGATCAACCTGGTGAATTTTCAGCAAAACATTCTGCCGCCTCTGCGCGGGATGGTTTCGGCCATTATCCGGCATCGTCTCGACAGCGAAGCGAAGGACATTCAAAAGATGTACGCCGAGCGCCACATCAATCGCAACGCGCGCGACGATATTTACGTCGTCGCGGATTTCGACGGCAAGGCGGTCACGCAGCTTGGTATCGCGCCGACTTCGGCTGAGTTCGGTGTTTTTATTTTCGACGGGCGCGGACGTCTGGTGCGGCATTGGAACGACGTGCCGAGCGTCGAGATGCTGACCCAGGGGATCAAGGAAGCGCGTTGATTCAATAGCGCGGCACCGCCGGATCGATTTGGACCGACCATGCGTCGATGCCGCCTTCCAGATTCAGCGCGTTGTCGAATCCGGCTTCGCGCAAAAGGCGGGCGGCATGTTCGCTGCGACCGCCGCTATGGCACTGCAGGACGAGTGTTCCGGTGCGCGGCAATTCCTCGATGTGCGTCTCGAGTTCGCCGAGCGGAATCAAGCGCGCTGCGGGAATTCGCGCGATGTCGTATTCGAACGGTTCGCGCACGTCGATCAAGGTGAACTCTTCGCCGCTGTCCATCTTGGCTTTGAGTTCCTTTACGGAAATCGTCGGCACACCTTCCGGCGCGGCAAACCACTCTGCTTCCGCGGGCCCCGCGCAGAACTGTTCGTAATCGATCGGCTCGAAGATCGTCGGCGTGTCGCCGCAGACCGGACATTGCGGATCGCGCCGCAAACTGAATTCGCGGAACTTCATCTTCAACGCATCGAAATGGAGCAGCCGGCCGGCGAGGCCTTCGCCCACGCCGACGATGAGCTTGAGTGCTTCGGTCGCCTGGATGAGACCGATGATTCCCGGCAGAACCCCGAGCACGCCCGCTTCTGCGCAGCTCGGCGCGGCTCCGGGCGGCGGTGGTTCCGGGAACAGACAGCGATAACACGGCCCACCGAGATGCGGCGCGAAAACGCTCGCCTGACCTTCGAAGCGGAAGACCGAGCCATAGATGTTGGGTTTGCGCGCGAAAACGCAAACGTCGTTCGACAGATATCGCGTCGGAAAATTATCCGAGCCGTCAATGACGAGATCGTAGTTCGCGATGATCTCCGTCGCGTTCGCGCTCGTCAGGCGCGCTTCGTGTAGGACGATTTCGACGTCGGGATTCAGTTGCTCCAACCGCGTCCGCGCTTTCTCGACTTTCGATTTTCCCACGTCATCGGTCCCGTAAAGGATCTGGCGTTGCAAATTCGAAGCGTCGACGCGATCGGCATCGACCAGGCCAAGCGTGCCGATGCCGGCGGCCGCCAAATAAAGCGCGGCCGGCGAACCAAGTCCGCCCGCGCCGATGCACAAAACGCGCGCCGCTTTGATCCGGCGCTGTCCGTCCGCGCTCACCTCCGGCAACAGGAGCTGGCGCGAGTAACGCGACAGATCGCCGGCGCTTAGCGCGATCTCAGCGAGGCGTTCCGGATCGATGATGCTCACGTCACTAAGATTGCACGAGCGCCCAATCGATTCCCACGATTCGTTGGCCTTCGAACTTCTTCAGCGATTTCGGAAACGCCAGAAAACGCGCGCCCGGTTTCTGATGGAACCCGACCTCGCCGAAATCGGTTCCGCTCTCCGACGGCCGCACGGTCATCAGCCGATTATTTTTCAGGAGCGATTGAAAATGCCGGTCCGTTTTTGGTTTAACCCACAACGTGTAAACCTCGGGCTTCCCGCATTTCTCGACGACGACAGCGAAGCGCGCGGTTTTGACCTTGAGAAGCTTCACGAGAAAAAAAGTCCGCCAGAGAACTACGGCAAAGAGGATCAGACTACCGTTGCTGCATTCCTGCTCTGGCGGGGTTCGTAAGTCCTCAGTCCATAGCCCCTGACGGAACGAAACTCTGCGCGCAAGAGGGCGCGTGCGCAATCGGCTTTTCGCGCCGGCTTACGCGAACGGCATGTTCATCTTGATCCGCGCTTCGTCGGTCTTGTGGACCGCGGCGGATTTTGCCATGTGCCGTTTGCGCTTGGCGCTCTTCGACGAAAGCAGATGGCGGCGGGACGCATGCTGGCGTCTCACTTTTCCGGTCCCTGTGATCTTGAACCGCTTGGAGACGGCTTTCCGGGTCTTGCTGCGCGCAATCGGCTTTGGCATAAGGCGCGGAAGATAGCGCACTCGCGGCGCGTGACAACCGCTTTTGCTCGGAGGAAGTTGCGCGGATGGAAAATACGCCGCCACGAAAACCGCACGTCGTTATCGTCGGCGCGGGCTTTGGCGGACTCGAAGCGGCGAAGCTACTCATCCAGGAGCCGGTCCGGATGACGGTGATCGACCGGACGAACCATCATCTTTTCCAGCCGCTGCTTTATCAGATCGCAACCGCGGCGCTCTCGCCGGCCGATATCGCCGCGCCGATCCGCGGCATCCTCGGTCGTTGCAAGAACACCGAGGTGATTTTGGCGGAAGTAAAATCCGTGAACGTCGAAGCGCGAACGGTGAACACCGGCGAACGCGAGATCGCCTACGATTATCTGATTCTCGCCACCGGCGCGCGCCATTCTTACTTCGGTCACGATGAATGGGAGAAATTCGCGCCGGGATTGAAGAGTCTCGAGGACGCGATCGAGATCCGGCGGCGCTTGCTTCTCGCGTTCGAGTACGCGGAAAAATTGACCGACGAAGCGGCGAAGAAGGCGGCCATGACTTTTGTGGTGATCGGTGGCGGACCGACCGGCGTGGAAATGGCGGGCGCGATCGCGGAGATTTCGCGCTACACGCTCGCGAAAGATTTCAAGCACATCGATCCGTCGAGCGCGCGAGTGGTTTTGGTCGAGGGTGACAAGCGCGTGATCTCCGCGTTTCCAGAAGATCTGTCGGCCAAGGCGCTCGAACAACTGAAGGAACTCGGCGTCGAAGTTCACACCGGGATTCACGCGACGAATCTGAGCGACGCCGGACTTCAAGTGGGCGATGAATTCATTCCGTGCCGAGTGAAAGTTTGGGCCGCGGGGAACATTGCGTCGTTTGTTGGTAAGACGACCGGCGCGCCCGTCGATCGCGTGGGCCGCGTGATCGTGAACGACGATCTGACCATTCCCGGCCATCCGGAAGTGCAGGTGATCGGCGACCTGGCAAACTTCAGTCATCAAGGCGGACAGCCGTTGCCCGGCGTGTCGCCCGTGGCGATGCAACAGGGCCGGCACGCCGCCCGCAATATTCTGGCGATGATGGACGAACGGAAACCAGAACGCTTTCGTTACTGGGACAAAGGCAGTATGGCGACGATCGGCCGCAACCGTGCCGTTGCGGATTTGCATTGGTTCCACTTTAGCGGGTTGCCGGCTTGGCTCGCCTGGCTCTTCGTCCACATTATTTTTCTAGTCGGCTTTCGAAATCGGTTCGCTGTTTTGATTCAATGGGCCTGGTCCTACGTCACGTTCAATAAAGGCGCGCGATTGATCACGCGAAATTTCCAGGCCGAAACGCGGCCGCTCACGTGATCCGCGTTCTGAATCGCCAGCGCAAACTCGCGGTGAATGCGCGGAGGCTGGAAACGTTCGCGCAGTCTGCTCTTTCGCGGTGCCTGAAATTACCCCGGCTAAAATCCGGTGTGCTGAAAGAGCTGACGGAAATCAGCGTGATCCTCGTTTCCGACAGGCGCATTGCGCAAATCCACGGGCAGTTCATGAACGAGCCCGGTCCGACCGACGTGATCACGTTTCAGCACGGTGACATTGTGATCAGCGTCGAGACCGCGAAGCGGCAGGCTCGGGAGTTCGGGGCGACTGTCGACCACGAGCTGCGGCTCTACCTTGTTCACGGCCTTCTGCACCTCGCCGGTTTCGACGATAGAACTTCGGCCGGCGCGGCGGAAATGAAGCGCTTCCAGGAGCGGTTGACGCGCGCGATCCACCGTTGAACGCGACTTACTCTGTGATACGCTTAATTTCATGATTGGCGCCACGAAGTTGGCGAGGGTGCATTGACTGAATCGTAACCGAACCGCCCCGATGCAGAGTTCATTCGGATCGTCAGTCGAAAATCCGGTCATCGAGCAGGAAACGCGCACTGCCGAAGAGATCGATCTCCCCTGGCAGGTGATCGTTCACAACGATCCCGTTAACCTGATGAGTTATGTCACGATGGTTTTTCAAAAAGTTTTTGGCCTAACGAAAGAAAAAGCCGAGAAGCACATGCTCGAAGTGCATCAGCTTGGCCGATCGATTTTGTGGAGCGGGATGCGCGAGCGCGCTGAGCTCTACGTCCAGCAGCTTCACGGGTACTTGTTGCTGGCCACGCTGGAGCGGACCAATTAACGCGATGGAATTTCGCCGCCAGCCGGATTGCCTCGAAATTACCGAGCTCGATCCTTTTCTGGCCGAGTTACTGCGGCAAATTCCCGAGAGCTGCAATGTCGAGGGCGTCGAGGCCGCGCAGCAACGCATCTTTAGTGGACCGGCGCCCGCGAGCGAGAAAGAGATTTGCGCGGAGTGGAAAGTTTACGTGGAACCGGAGCTGCGCCGTTTGTTTCGATCCGCTACCGAAACGGTGGAGGCCGACCTGGAACAGCTCAATGGCTGCACGAAGCCGTTTGCCAATTGCACCCTGCGCATCCCGACGGCGAATGCCGAAGCGTGGCTCAACGCCTTGAACCAGGCACGGGTCGCCATCGCCGCGAAATACAACTTCACCGACGGCGAACTGTGCGATCACTATCGTTCCCCGATCGGATCGCGCCGCGATCTCGGTTTGTTCCAGGTGAACTTTTACGGATTCCTCCAGGAGTTCATCCTTCAGGAGATCAATCCGTAGCTACGATTTTTGCCGGTTCCGAACCATCGCCATCAAACGGTCCTTGAGCACGTCGGATGATTTGGCCGGGCGCAGGCTGAGGGCGAACGCTTCGTGCATCGAGTAGCACTTGGTGATGAAGTCTTCCGCTTCCTGTCCAAGATCTTTCCGGGCGAGCTCAAACTCTTCCAGCTCTTCCGGCTCCAATGCCCCGATGACGTACAGGCGCGCCTGATTCTGGAATTCGTCAAAGCTCATCGCGCAGTTCTTTAAGCCCGTCATAAATCTTTTTCAGGCCCAGTTCGAGCCTTGTTTTCACCGTTCCCAAAGGTGTATTCGTTTTTGCGGCGATTTCGCGCTGACTCATTCCCCGAAAAAATGCGAGATTTATCGCCTCTTGTTGAGCGACCGGCAAAGTATCGATGACCTGCCGGACCAGGAGCCGCGTATCGCCAAACGTGATTTCTTCCTCGGTCGCATTATGCACCCACGCGTCCGGTTGCTGTTCGGTCTCGGTTTGTAAACGTTCGCCAGCACGGGCGTAAGCCTGCTTTTTCCGCAAACCATCGATAGCTCGACGCCGCGCGAGCGTGACCATCCAGCCGAGCGGTTTGCCTTTTTGCGCCGAGAAATTTTTCGCCTGGTTCCAGATCTCCATGAAAATTTCCTGAAGAAGGTCGTCGGCTTCCGCCTCGTTGTGGATTACGCGAAGGATGAGCGCTTTGATGATGCCGTTATAGCGATCGTATAATTGCGAGAGCGCTTCGGGATCCTCGGCCTGGATCCCGTGCATCAACTCCAAGTCGGTCGGCGCACCCGGCTCGAGAATCGGCGCGGCCGCCGGCAATCGCGTGTTGCTCGCCTCAGCCGTCTCCTCCGGCAATCCAGTCGTCGACGAAAAATCCAACGCCATGATCGGCATGATTTAGTGGCAAGTAAGCGCGGCGTCCAACGATTTGAAATTCTCAACGGAAAAAGATTGCGGCTTGTCAGCCTCGCACCGCGCGACACAATACCCCGATGCGCGGTGTCGGATTCAGACTCGTTCTCCTATTTGTCCTCTCCTTCGCCGTCACCGGCCCGTTATTCGCCACCACCAAAGGCCTGAGCCAAATCATCACGCCCGACCTCCAGCCGGAAGGCGATCTATCGTTGAGCTTTCAAGCCCAGGATAAACTCATCGGGAATCCGTACCAGTTTCAGACCGAGTTGGGATTGACCAAGTGGGCCGAGGTCGCCGTCTTCAAGGGCTTTCGGCCTAACGAATTGATTTTCGGAACCGAACTGGGCATTCTGACCACCGAGCCGTGGCTGCTCTCAACCGGCTTCGCAAATTGGTCCCCGCATAGTCATGTCGATCCGCAGCCGTACGTCGAAGGTGGTTATTACACCGAACACCACAAGTTTATCGTCGGCGCCATTCACGTGGGATATCGAAACGAAGCCATCCTTGGTTATGCCTACGATTTCAATAAGCAATGGCGGGCCCAGGTCGATTTCCAAAGCGGTTCCGGCAATTCAACCACGTTCGGCTTCACCTGGAACATAACACCGGACTTTCAAATGAATCCGGCGCTCTATGTCACGAACGATTCCCCTCACAAGGTGCTGGGTTACGTCGTGTTTACCTACACATTCCACCTGTGGAAAAGCGGATCGGCCCGGAACGATCCCACCGTGCCCGGCGGATGAGGGAAAAGCCGCCGGCCGAGCATCGTGAAGGTATCCTCTTGACCCCGCCAACGCACGCGCGCTAGCGTCGGCCCGAAGAATTTTCCGAGAAACAATCACATGCGCTCATTTGTTTTTGCCATCGCGTTGCTTGTCACGGCAGCGTTCGTTCGCGCGCAGGATGCGGCTTCGACTCCATTTCTCGCAAAAACGCCGGCGCCGTCCGAAGTAATCTCCAGTCCCAGCCCGACGCCGAGCGCAAAACCAAAACCGTCGCCGACTGCGACGGCGAAACCCTCTCCGAAAGCGAGCGTCAAACCACTCCAAACCGCCGCGCCGGAAACGTTCGAAACGTCGTCACCGATTCCGACTGAGGGCGAGACCTTGTCGTTGGTGCCGCCGACACCGCCGCCAACTCTGCCGCTGACCACGGCGCCGCCGCTCACGCTCGCATCGCCGAGTCCTTCACCGCGATCTGTTCCATCCCTTGCGCCGACTATTGCGGGCAAACCGCCGATGACGTTCCCTACAGTGCGGCCGCTCTCTACCGCGAGCGGATCGCGTCCGACCGCTTCATCGACACCGCGTTCCGCCCCGACGTTAGCGCCCCGACCATCTCCAAGTCCGAAACCTTCGCCGACGCCGTCACCGAAACCTTCCCCTACGCCATCGCCGACTCCAACTCCCAAGCTATCTCCTTCGCCAAGCCCAACACCGACACCCAAGCCATCGCCGTCGCCGAGTCCAACTCCAACCCCGAAGCCGACGCCATCGCCTAAACCGAGTCCGACGCCGAAGCCGACTCCGACACCAAAAGCAACTCCGAGTCCCACGCCGAAACCCACTCCGTCTCCGAAAACGGAACAATCTCCATCGGTTGAAACTTCACCAGCAGCCGACGATGCCGCTTCGCGAATCAAAGCGCTCGAATCGAGTTGGGAAGCGTCCCTCACCACTCACGACACCGCGATGATCGAGAAACTCGTGGCGGATGATTTCATCGGGACTTCGTCGAGCGGCAAGACCGGCGACAAAGCCACGTTGCTCGCCGAAGCGAAACGCGACACGAGCACTTACACATCGGCCGTTTCTACCGACATGACGGTGCGCTCGTTCGGACCGAACGTCGCAGTCGTTACCGGCATCGCAAAAGAGACTGGCAAGACGAAGACGGGCAAAACTTTCACACACACCTATCGCTTCACCGATACGTGGGTGGAGCGGAACGGCGAATGGCAGTGCGTCGCTGCCCACGCCATGGCGTTACCGAAAAAGTAGCGCTGTAGCCGGGATCGATGATCCCGGCTCGATAAACAATTCCGCTGTCGCCCGGGATCATCGATCCCGGCTACAAACGCCTTGGCAATTGCGCCTCTGCCATTGTTGCGCCAACTGTCTAGTCTCATGGCGAACGAGACGCACGATCCGAACGTAGACGCGCTCTGGTACAAAGACGCCGTCATCTACGAGCTGCACGTGAAGACATTTCACGATAGCGACGGCGACGGCATCGGCGATTTTCGCGGCTTGATCGAGAAACTCGATTACCTCCAGGAACTCGGCGTCACTGCCCTCTGGCTTCTGCCCTTCTATCCGTCGCCGATGCGCGATGACGGTTACGACATTGCCGACTACTACGATGTGAATCCGAACTTCGGCACCCTGGATGATTTCCGGGCGTTTCTCGACGCGGCGCACGAGCGCGGGTTGCGAGTCATCACCGAGCTCGTCATCAATCACACGTCGGATCAAAACCCGTGGTTCCAGAAATCGCGCCGGGCCGCACCCGGTTCGCCGGAGCGGGAGATGTATGTCTGGAGCGATACGCCGGAGAAGTACAAGGAAACGCGGATTATTTTCAAAGACTTCGAGACTTCGAACTGGTCGTGGGATCCGGTCGCGAAAGCGTATTACTGGCACCGCTTCTATTCGCACCAGCCCGATTTGAATTTCGATAACCCGGCCGTGCACGAAGCCGTGGAGAAGGTGCTCGATTTCTGGCTCGGCATGGGCGTCGACGGATTGCGGCTCGATGCGGTGCCGTATTTATACGAGCGCGAAGGCACCATCTGCGAAAACTTGCCCGAGACTCACGCTTATCTGGTGAAGCTCCGCGCGCACGTCGACCGGAAATACAAAGGCCGAATGCTGCTCGCGGAAGCAAACCAATGGCCGGAAGACGCCGTCGCTTATTTCGGCAAAGGCGACGAGTCGCACATGAATTTTCATTTCCCGCTCATGCCGCGGATGTTCATGGCGCTCCAGATGGAGGACCGGTTCCCGATCATCGACATCCTCGAGCAAACGCCGCCGATCCCCGAGACCTGCCAGTGGGCGATGTTCCTGCGCAATCACGACGAGCTCACCCTCGAGATGGTGACGGACGAGGAACGCGATTACATGTGGCGCGTTTACGCGAACGATCCCACCGCCCGCATCAATCTCGGCATCCGGCGCCGGCTCGCGCCGCTTCTCGCGAATAGCCGCCGCAAAATCGAGCTGCTCAACATTCTCCTTTTCTCGATGCCGGGCACGCCTGTCCTCTATTACGGCGACGAGATCGGGATGGGCGACAATTTTTATCTCGGCGATCGCAACGGCTGCCGCACCCCGATGCAATGGAGCCCCGACCGCAACGCCGGTTTTTCCAAGGCGAATCCGCAACAGCTGTATCTGCCGATCACGATCGACCCCGAGTATCATTACGAAGCGATCAACGTCGAGAACCAGCAGAAGAACTTGTCGTCGCTGCTCTGGTGGACGCGTCGCGTCATCGCGATGCGGAAAAATTTCCGCGCCTTCTCCCGCGGCTCACTCGAATTTCTGTTTCCGGAAAATAACAAGGTGCTCGCATTTCTCCGCCGCCACGAGGAGGAGACGATCCTTGTCGTGGTGAACCTCTCGCGCTTCGCCCAGGCGGCCGAGCTGGATTTGTCGCGTTTTGCTGGCTGCGCGTTGATGGAAGTTTTCAGTCAGAATTATTTTCCGGCGATCGGCAAATCGCCTTACGTCATCACGCTCGGCCCGCACTCCCATTACTGGTTTGTGCTTCGGTCGGAGACCGCGGCGTCAATCGCTTCGAAGGAACGCAAGATCCCGACGCTCGAGTCCGTGCCGAATGCGGCGGCCCTGCTCGCAAACGGACAGCGACCGCGGATCGAGCGCGAAGTTTTGCCGGCTTATCTTCGCAACTGCCGCTGGTTTGGCGCCAAGGCCCGGACCATTCGGCAAATGCGGATCGTCGAGGAAGTCCCCATTTCGAACGGAGAGGGCGCCGCCCAAATTTGGTTTGTCGAAGTCAGTTACCTCGATGGGCCGACCGAGACGTACGCGCTTCCGATCCAAATCGCCCGAGACGACGCCGCGCGCGCGCTCGAACGCGCCACGCCGAACGCGGTGATCGCGCGAATCCACGGTGACGGCGACGCCGTTCTGCACGATGCCGTTTACGACGAAGCGTTTCGCAAAGCGCTCTTCAAACTGATGACAGCGCGGCAGTCGGCGCGAGGAGAGAGCGGAGAGCTTATTGGCCTAACGAGCAGTGCATTTCCGAACGAAGCGCAGACGCGGACGCCGTCTTCGCAAGTCCTGAGCGCGGAGCAAAGCAATTCGTCGATGCTCTTCAAGAACAAGTTCTTCCTCAAACTTTACCGGAAGCTCGAGGATGGGGTGAACCCCGATGTGGAAGTGACGCGTTTCCTCACCGAGCGCGCGCAGTTCGCGAACGTCCCGGCATTTCTCGGCGCGATTGAATATCGGCGGGCGAAGAACGCGCCGACCGTTGTGTGTTTACTCCAAAGCGCGATCGCGAATGAGGGCGATGCCTGGTCGCTCACGCTCGATGCGGTCGGCCGCTATTATGAGCGCGTTCTCACCCGCAAAGCCGATCTCCAAAACCAGACGACGCCCGGCCCGCTCCTCGCAGAATTGATCGGCGGCATTTATCCGGAGAAGGCGACGCTGATCGGCCAACGCACCGGCGAATTGCATCGCGCCCTGGCCAGCAGCGGTGATGACCGGGCCTTTGTGCCCGAAAAATTCAACGCCATGGCGCAGCGCTCCGTTTACCAAAACATGCGCGCTTCGCTTCGCCGCAATTTCGATCTGCTCGAAAAGAAATTACCTGCATTGCCGGACGCCTTCCGCGATGAGGCCGCGCAAGTCCTCGCGGCGGAGGATCGAATTCTCGAGCAGGAAAAGCGCATCCTCGATCGGCGGGCGAACGCCACCAAGATCCGGATTCACGGCGATTACCACCTCGGTCAGGTCCTCTACACCGGAAAGGATTTTGTTATTCTCGATTTCGAAGGCGAGCCGGCCCGCGCCTTGAGCGAACGGAAGCTGAAGCGGTCCGCTTTGCGCGACGTGGCCGGCATGATGCGCTCGTTCCAATACGCGGCTTACAGCGCGCTCTGGCAACCCGCGATGCGGGCCGAAGACGTGCCGTTCCTCGAGCGTTGGGCCGATCTTTGGTATCGCCAGATGAGCAGCACTTTTCTCCAGAGTTATCTCGCCGCCACCGACGGCGCCGATTTTATTCCGCCCGACGAAAGCGATTTCCAGATTTTGCTCGAAGCGTATCTGCTGGACAAAGCGGTTTACGAAATCGGTTACGAATTAAACAACCGGCCGGACTGGGTTGTCATTCCGATCCGCGGCATCAAACACATTTTGGGAAAGCCATAGGGTAGGGACGATTGACCCCAATCGCCCGGGCGGCTTCGGTGAACCGCCCCTACCTGAAAAAATATTCGCGCTTCATTAGAGTCGCGATTACAAACCACTCATCCGGAGACCCAATATATGAACAAACATCTTGCCGCCATCGACGCTCAAATCGCCGCCAAACATCTGCTCACCCATCCTTTTTATCTCGCCTGGACCCGTGGCGAATTGAGCCGGTCCGCGCTCGCCGATTACGCGCGGCAATATTACCACCACGTCGCCGCGTTTCCGACGTATCTCTCCGCCGTGCACGCGAAGTGCGACGAGCAATCGACTCGCCGCCAGCTTCTCGACAACCTGATCGACGAGGAAGCCGGCACGCCGAATCATCCCGAACTTTGGCTCCAGTTCGCTGAATGCCTCGGAGTTTCGAAAGCCGACGCGCAATCGACCGAAAAGTGGAATGAAACAAAAAATCTCATCGAGACGTTCCGTGCCGTTTGCGGCGGACGCGCAACCGCCGAAGGCCTCGCGGCGCTTTACGCTTACGAAAGCCAAATCCCCGCAGTCTCCGAATCAAAGATCAAAGGACTGCTCGAGAACTACGAAGTGACCGCGCCGCGTGATTACGAATATTTTTCTGTCCACGTCGAAGCCGATCGCGAGCATTCCGCCGCAGAGCGCCAGATGCTTTCGGAATACGTCACGGACGAAAACGCCGCGCCGGTCTCCGCCGCGGTGAATCGAATCCTGGACGCTCTTTGGGAAATGCTGTCCGGCGTCTGTCGCCGCCACGCCATCGCGTGCGGCTGACTGTATTGCTGCTCATGGTCGAACATCGACGGGGTCAGATAAAACAGGCACCTCGGTTTCAAAATAGGCAACTTGTGCGTCTTCACTCAAGTCGCGCTGGAGCCTGAAAAATTTCTCACGAAATAAGAGCATGGGATCTGATTTTTCTTCGTCAGGTTCAGCATCGTACTGCTTCTGCACCTGATGCTGCGCGACTATGATGAGGACGTAATTCGCTACCATCTCTAGAAACACCGGATCGTTTTCGCTCTTTGTTCGCCGTTCGACGATTCGTGGGTGGTTGGCGTTTACCCAGATAATCCCCTTGGTAACCATGTCTCGGTCACTCACGGGATCGTCGAACTCGCCAAATATCCGTCGATCCTCGTCCGGAATGTTCGGATCATCGGACATCAACACGCGCAGACCTTCCCGAGTCTTTCGAGTTTCCGTTGTTGTCGTCGTTCTCGAGCCTACGCGTACGGCAAATTGATCGCCCTTTTCGTCGGGAACAAAAACAGGATTGCCGGGTCTTCGAGACCCGTTGCCCTCGTGGATTTTCTCAATCCATCGCCCTTTTATAAGAGTTTCGGGAGGATCGTCAGGTGTGGGTCGCCGATATGTTTCGCCATTTGCCTCCTCATTGTCGTCGTCGAGATCGGGCTGGTCAGAGGTTGAGCACCGTTTTTTCAGTTCTTTCAACTCCCGTTTGAAGTTGAGCTCGCATCGTTTCAGAAACTTGCTCAATTCCTTCATTTTCGCATTGGATGCAGTGAGTCGTCTTTCTCGTTCTTTCTTGCGTTGCTCCTCCTCTACTTCGGATACCGCTTTGTAGACAGATTCTCTCAGGAAGGATTCGATGGTCTCGGTCAGATCGTCGCCCTCCTCTAAGCCTTTTCGATTTTCTTTAACTGCAGACGAATTTAGTAATTTCTTCAGCGTCAAAGACCCATTGAAATACTTTGAAAACGGTCTCCCGTCGTATCGCGAAACGTCCAAGTCGGCGACGCTCGAAATGCTATCGGTCACATCTATGAAGCTGTCTTTGTCGAGAGGCTTCTGAAAATATCTTAGAGTCAATGACGGCGGCGCGACTTCTCCGTCATGCAACGTTTTAGGCACTGGGAAAGTCCAGATTTTGAGAGCATTTCTCGGCTCAGTATATTGAAGGGTTAAAGTTTCATCCTCGGACTTTTTGTGCAGGCGAACGGTAACCGTTTGATTTTTGAGCACGTGTCTGATTCGCGCTAATCTTTCGAGCCCAGCTACGAGTTCCATTAGGTCTTGGGTCGATTTGATGCTGTTTACTAGTTCGACGACCGTTTGGTTCGGTTTCTTGACCCGTTTGTTCTTGTAGCCGCCACTGGTGTAATCTCGCAAAATCTTCTTCCTTTTTGGATCCCACTTAAACCACGCCTTGTTTTCGAGACCGTCCTTAACTGAGGTGATCCAACAGTGCTGGAAATTCATGATGGCGTACGCCTTGCCACCGGTGCCGAATTGTCCGCTTACAAGCTCGCCTTGGCGCCTGCCGCTGGCGCTCTCAAAATAAAGGAAAAATTTATTCTCGAAATCATCAACGGACATTCCTTCGGCAAAATCGTGGATGACAAGCTTGTCGATGTGTCGCCCTCGCCGAGAGTGAATTTCTACCTCGATCGTTTGATCCCTGAATTTCTTCAGTCTCCGGTACGAATCGTCCGAATTCGTAATGTATTCTGCGATGCCTCGGCCATGGCTTCTCCCGCCTCGCCAGCGTTCGAGCTGCGCCTCCAGCATGTTCCCCACATTGATGTAAACCTCGTCCGAGGCAGTGTTCTTGTTCATTGCCTGTCCTCCAATAATTGGTTCCGTACGCGCGAGAATCGTTCGTTTAAGAGTGCATGAACCGCGCGTAGCACAGGGTCGCGGTCAGCAAAGGTTTCGACGACTGCATCGACATTCTTGATTCGGTTGTGGGCTACGCTTCGTTTCGTGTGCCAAGTCAATCCATAAAAATATAAGAAGTCGGTTTCGACGATTTGTTCTTTGTGATTCGCCGCGAACTTTTCGTATGCCGGTGTTTTTCTCAACCGCTTATAGGGGGCTTCGTCGAGCGCACTAATGCTCCGATCCGCAGCGTTTGATCCCAGAGCGGTGCGAACTTTTTTGTTCCTGACAAGGCTGACTAGGTCCGCATACAAACGACGCGAAATCTCTGTTAAGACATAGCCTGAGACCTCCGATCCCGTGAGGAGACCTTTCTTCCCGCGCATTTCGCCGGCACGCTTGAGGACTGTCCGGGAATCGGGGAATTGGGGATAGCCTCGCAACGAGTGCTTGTCGGGATTGATCAGCCAGCATTCTAGAACGAGTTCTTCGAGGCTTAGCTTAACGCCGAGCTCACGCGCACGGCCAACCACCCAAATGATAAGTTTTTCTGTTGAAAGTTTTTTGAGTTGTTTGATCTCCTCGGGATCGGTGGCAATCTTTGGCCGCAGCAGCAGCGTTGTCTGGGATACTGTCATGATCTTAGGTGAAGTTATTTGAGCCATCTGATCTTTTTCAGATCGCTTTCAACCACTTTGAACTCGGGGTCGCCAGTGACCAATTCAGCGTTCTTAATTTTGGCCAAGGCTGCGGCGAAGCAGTCGGCGTACGACATTTTCTTGGTGGCTTTGAACCGAGCAGCCTGGCGGATGAGCTGGAGATCGTCCGTATCGACGGGCACAAGTTCGATCCGCATTCCGGCGATTTCATGCGCCTTCGCGTCCGCGATTTCCTGGGAGGCCCCACGCAGGATCGAGTAATAAATCTCGCCCCAATTCACCACGCTCATCAGGAGTCGGGGCGTGCCGCTCTCCGCTTTGAGCAGGATCTTTTCGACTTCGTCGGCGCCCGGTTCGTCGTTGAAAAGGACCATCAGGGCGTGGGCATCCAAGACCAGGGTCGCCATGATTACAGGTCCCGTTCCCGTTTCCGCTCGGACATAAAAACCTCCATCGCCTTTGTTCCTTTGAGCGAGCCCCGGAGCCGCCGGTAGTGCTGCGCGGTGAGGGGCTTCAAGACAATGTGATCATCTTGCTTGTAAACCACGGCACGCGTCCCCTCATCGATTTCAAAATCCTTACGGAGCCAGCGTGGAATTACGATCTGCCCTTTAACAGTGAACGATACGGTATCGGTCTTTGTCCCACTCATGAGAAATAGTATTACACAGTAAGATAAAGTAAGTCAAAGAAAATAAAGTTGGAATAGAGAGAAAAGAGGCTACTCTCGTGCGCGACGATACCGAAGCGGTCTGGCGAGCAGTTACTAATTCTTGACTCCGTTTAGCGAGCTGGAAAACGCGGCGAAGACCTCGATGCCGTCCCAGAGATTCTGGAGACGAAGGTTTTCGTTCGCGGCATGCTGATTGTCATCGTGGTTCGCGATCGGGAAAACGATGACGGGCGCTTTGCTCGCGGTTTGGAAAAGATAAATCGGCAGGCTGCCGCCAGCGGTCGGCAATAAGACTGGCTCATGCCCTGCGGCTGTCATGATTTCCGCCAGCTCGCGCGAGAGCGGCAAATCGAGCGGAGTGCGTGAGGCGGGATAACCGGCTTCCCAATCCAATTTGATGATTTTCTCCTTTGCTTGTCGCGTGGCCGCGTCCGGCGTCTGATGAACAATTGTGTAACCCTGTTCCGCGATGTGCCGTTCGACCAGAGGCTTGATGGACTCCGGCGTTTCATCGGGCACCAGGCGAAAATCAATCGACGCTCGCGCGTCGGTAGGAATTTGGTTAGCTGCCTGCGCGGCAACATGGCCCGCTTCGATCCCGCGCAAATTCAGGGCGGGCAGCATGATCAATTCGTTCAGCGATTTTCCGTTTCCTTCCGGGTTCGCGATTTGAAATTCGCGGCGAAGATCGGCTTCGACGTCTGGAATTTTCGCGAGCGCTTCTTTTTCGGCGGGCGATATCGGACGAACATCGTCGTAGAAGCCTTTGATTAGGATGCGGCCGTTTTCATCGCGCATCGAGTCGGTGAGATGGGTGAGACGCACGATCGGGTTCGGCACCCAGTTTCCGTAATGACCATCGTGCAACGCTTTGACCGGACCGTAAAGCGTGAGCTCGAGACCGACGCTGCCGCGCGCGCCGAAGACCAGTTCCATGCGGCGACTTTGATGGACGGGACCGTCGCAGAAGACCCACGCGTCGGGCTTCGCCACTTCCGGATATTTTTTCAGATAATCGCCGAGATGAGGCGAACCGGCTTCCTCTTCGCCTTCGAAAAAGAAGCGGAGATTAACCGACGGGCTGACGTGCGCGTCGCGCAACGCGTCTAGCGCGGCCAGCATCGCAATGATCGCTGCCTTGTCGTCGCCCGCGGCACGACCGAACAATCGCGATTCCGGATCGATGGATTTCGCGTTCCGCCAATCGAGATCCTTGCCGTCGCGATCGCGCATGACCGGTTTCCACGGATCGCTCTTCCACTGTGATGGATCGACCGGCTGTCCGTCGTAGTGCGCGTAGAACGCGATCGTGCGTTTCGCATTCGGCACGGTGAGGTCGGCGACGACAACGGGCGGCGCGCCCTCGAGCGTCAGTAGTTTAGCGACCAGCCCGCGCTTCTCGCACAGCGCGCGAACTGCGGCTGCATTGCGCTCGATGTTCGGCTTGTCACTCGCGAGGTCCGGAATAGCGAGTAGCTCTGCGAACTCGGCGAGGATTTCCTTTTCGTGGATCGTGCGCCAGGCGCGAGTTTGTTTGGCGACCTCGGCTGGATTGGCCAACGCCATTCCGGCAATCAGGATAAGCAGACTCGCTAAAGAGGTTTTCATTTACCGCACTGTGAACGAATTCCCAAGGCGAACCGAGCGAGAATCCAACCATGCTGCTTGCGACCAGAGTTTCGCATGAGCCGCCATCATAACGTTGGAGTTTCGGACGGGAAGCCGACATCCGATCCAAAGTTTGCGGCGGACCAAAGGTGGGTATGGTGACGACGTTATGGCGGATCAGATTTTGGCAGGCAAGGTGGGGTTGGTTTTCGGCGTGGCGAACAAACGGAGCATTGCCTGGGCGATCGCGCAGGCCTGGGCGGCGGCCGGTGCGAAATTGATTTTCAATTACCAGGGCGAACGGCTAAAGGAAAACGTCGAGGAGTTGGTCGGCGAATTCGGGCAGGGGACGCCGCTCTGGCCGTGCGACGTCTCGCGAGACGAAGATATCGCGGAATTTTTCGGCAAGGTGCGCGGCGAGACGGACCGCGTGGATCTGGTGCTCCACTCCGTTGCTTTTGCGCCGAAGGAAGCGCTCGAGGGCGATTTCGTCAGCACGACACGGGAAGCTTTTCGAACGGCGCACGACATCAGCGCGTATTCGCTGGTGGCGCTGGCGCGGGAAGCCGCGCCGCTGATGACCAACGGCGGCAGCATCGTAGCGATGACGTATTACGGCGCCGAGAAAGTGGTGCCGCACTACAACGTGATGGGCGTGGCGAAGGCGAGCCTCGAAGCTTCGACCCGTTATCTCGCATACGATCTCGGTTCCAAGAAAATCCGGGTGAATTGCATTTCGGCTGGGCCGGTAAACACGCTCGCGGCGCGCGGAATCAGTGGATTCAGCGCGATGCTGAAACATTACCAGGAGCACGCGCCGTTGAAGCGGAGCTGCGAGACGGCGGAGCTGGGCGCGCTGGGAGTTTTTTTGGCGAGCGACGGCGCCGCCTCGATTACCGGGCAGGTGATCTACGCCGATGGCGGCTACCAGATCATGGGGATGTGACGACATTTTCGATTTTGGATTTTCGATTGGGTGGTAAGTCCAAGTGAAACAAAAGCTCGCTGAGCTACTCGGCCCGGATGTGGTTTCCGATGCGCCGGAAATCCTTGAAGCGCATGCAACGGACAAATGGTTCGCGAGCAATCCGCCGGAAGTCGTCGTGTTCGCGGAATCGACGGAGCAGGTGAGCAAGCTGCTGAAGTTTGCGTCGGCAAATAACGTTCCGGTTACGGCACGCGGCTCAGGATTCGGATACGTGGGCGGTTGCGTACCGAGCCGCGGTGGAATCGCGCTCTCTCTCGCGCGCATGAATCGAATCAAGGAAATCAATTTCGCGGACGCGATCGCGATCGTGGAACCCGGAGTGATCACGGCCGAACTCCAGGCCCGCGTTCGCGAGCAGAAACTTTTTTATCCGCCCGATCCGGCGAGCAAGAAAGATTGTAGCCTCGGTGGGAACGTGGCGACGAATGCGGGCGGGCCGCGATGTTTGAAGTACGGCGTGACGCGAAATTATGTGGTCGGCCTCGAAGTGGTGCTGGCGAGCGGCGAAATCCTGCGGACCGGCGGACGCGTCCACAAAAACAAAACCGGTTTCAATCTTATCGGTCTTTTCGTTGGCTCCGAAGGAATGCTCGGCGTGGTGACCGAGATCACGTTGAAACTGCTGCCGTTGCCGCCGGCGCGCGCAACGTTGTCCGCCTCGTTTGCAAGCATGCGCGAAGCCGCCGCGACCGTGCAGAAAATTTTCGCCGCGGGTTTCCTGCCTTCGTCGGTGGAGCTGGCGGATGCATTCACGCTGGAAGCGGCGCGGCGCGATTCGGGTGCGGCTGATGTGCCGAACGGTAACGCTCACCTCTTAGTCGAGCTCGATGGACAGGCAGAGACGGTGCTCGTGGAAATGGAAAAATTGCGTGCGCTGGTGAGCGACTGCCACACGGTCTCGTTGCACGTCGCGACGACCGAAGAAGATTGCGAGCGGTTCTGGGCGCTGCGACGCGCGTTTAGCAATTCGTTGCGCGCGACTGGGCTGACGAAATTGAACCAGGACATTGTCGTGCCGCGGAGCAAATTGGTGGAGCTGGTCGAATTTGCCGAAGGACTTTCGCAGCGGTCCGGATTTCCGATCGCTTGTTTCGGTCACGCTGGTGATGGCAACATGCATGTCAACATCATGGCGGACCGATACAATCGCGACGCCGACGTGCGCGAACGGGCCGAGCGCGCCCTGGACGAATTGTTCGCGCAAGTGTTGGCGTTTGGCGGCGTGATTACCGGCGAGCATGGGATCGGCCTCGCGAAAAAACGCTGGTGGCCGCAAGCGACCAGCGATGTGTCGCGCGAAATCCATCTCGCCATCAAGGACGCGCTCGATCCAGCGGGGATTCTAAATCCCGGAAAATTTTTGTAGGGCGCCGTCGCTACAAATTGAATAATGCGTTCACCGCGCGGTGATCGCTGGATTGCGGCGATGTGTTTGCGACCCAGGCTTTCACGAGCGCTGCGCCGCGATAAAAAATGTGATCGAAGGACGCGGCGGGATAACGGAGATCGGCCGGGACCGTGATTCGTGAGTTGAACGGAATTCCTTCCCAGCTCCAGCGAAAACCGTTGCCGCGCAGATTAGCCAAAGTTTTCTCGGTGGCGAAGCGTGGCTCATCTGGCGCGGTGTTGAAGTCGCCGCCAACGATCCAGGTCAGCGATCCGAGTTTTCCATAAGCGGTGTTCATCGCCTTCATGTGGGCGAGCAGTTGCTGCATCGACGTTTCGCGGATGCGCATGTCTTCGTGGATTTCTCCGCGATTGCTCTTGAGATGGACGGCGTAGACAAGAACAAGCTGGTGCGGCGCGATTTCGTAGACCGCGAATGCGAAACCGCGCGGCGGAACAATTGCCTCCTGCGGCTTCCACAGTTCCGACCAGGCGCTGAGGGCAGGGAGCCGGCTAGCGATCGCGACCTGTTGCGCTTCATTCTGTCCTTCTCGCGGAGGGAACGAAGAGCAAACGTCCACCTTGAAACCGGGAAGCGGCTTCACCGCGAGCGCGGCGTGATCGTAATCGCGAACTTCTTCGAGCGCGATGATGTCGGAATTCAGTTGGGCGACATCGGCATGAACAGCTTTGATCTGGCGGTTTTCTTCGGCATGGGAAGCGTTGGGACGTCGGCCGGGAAACCATTGGATGTTCCAGAAGGTGACGGTGATTTGAGCCGGGGAAGAAGCTGGCGGGGCGGGAGTCTGCGCGGAAATCGAACCCGTGAGAAGGATCAGCGCAAAAGGCGCGAGAAGAAGCCGGGGGGACATGAGCCTTACGTTAGACGGAAAACGCAAGAAGCAGAAGGGGAAAACGCCCAACGTCCAACGTCCAACGCCGAACGTCGAATTGCCGGCAGCAACTAACCTTGCTTGATGATCTGGCGGAGCTGTTCGATCGCGGCGGCTTCGGCTTTCGCCGGATCGTCGTAGCCCCAGGCAACGATCTCGAGCATTTGAGTACCGACGTCGCGTTTGCCGCGCTTCACGGCGTCGAGTCGTCCGGACGCGGTCCAGTTTTCCTGATCGAGCATGTCGGGCGTCGGCCGAGTGCCATCCCAGTAGCAATAAAAAACGTGAAGCAGTCGCCCGGCATTTTCAAAAACGTACGCGCGCATCGGCAACGGCACGCCATTCACGGTGAGCAATTTGTTTTGGACGCCGCCGCGCTGCGTCATGCCGCTCGCCGGCAGACAAATATCGGGCCGATGGTTTTTAATGAAAAGACCAGCGGTGCGGCCCGGGAGCCATTTGAAAAAATACATGCTCCAGTTGTGACCATCAGCGAACCAATCCCCCCCGCCGCCCTCGTTGTAGCGGAGCAATCCCTGGGAGGCTTCGTCGATCGGGACCTCTTTCCAATTTGAAGCGTTCGTCGGCCACGTGACGGTCCACGGCGCGAGTTGCACGGTGCGGGCTTCATGGACGCGATACCAAACCTGGGTGCCCGCTTCAGCGATCACGGTGAGCGCGAGTAACGTGATGAGAACGACACGCGAAATTCGAAACGGTTGCGCGGAAGCGGCGACGCTCGGCAGTTCCTGGTCTTTGCGCGAAAGAATCCAGCTCAACCCCCAAAGTCCCAGCAAACAGACCATGAGAATCGTGTAGCCAGCCGGATCGTGCCAATTCTTGATCGCCTGAAATCCGTGCTCGGCTCCTAGATAAACAAGAAGAAAGGTGCGGACGAGATTGCAGAAGAACGCGAGGAACGCGCCCGCGACGATGAGGATGATGCGGCGCACAACCGGGAAGCCGTAAAATTCTCCAAGGAAAAGCGAGACCATCAGCGTGGCCTGTAACGATCGAATGCCGGTGCAGGCTTCGTCGATGCCGACGTAACCGGCGCCGACTTCGATGACGTTGCCGAGTTGCACGGCCGGAATCCCGATCGCGGTCAGAAATTCAACGTTGATCAACGCGTCGATGCGCATCAGTCCCTGGATTACGATTTGTTCGAGGCTGGTCGGCCACGGGACCGCGACGAGAAAAAAGAGGATTGGAAACGCGAAGTGACGAAGCCAACTTGCGCCGCCCGCCAGATAAACTCCGATGCCGGAAATGACGACGGCGCAAATTGCCATCGCCCAGCTGAGCAACCGCCAATCCGGATTCGCTTCCTGGATTAGGCGAATCGGAACGAGCAACAATGCCGGCAGAATGATCAACGCCGCCAGGACAACACGCGCTCCCGGCGCGGCTGCGGGCGGAGCGCTTTGCCAGCGTCGCCAAAAGACATAAGCGGCGAGAACCGGCACGGCCCAGCCGTACCCGTATTGCGGATTTATCGACCATTCGAAGCGCAGCCGTGAAACGACTTCCAGCCAGACCAACGCGAACACGGCGACCGGAAACCACGCGATCGCCCGCGAAGGATTCGCGATTTTCGGCGGGGGCGCGGTGGCGACGGCACTCATAAAAGGTAGCGCTCGCCTTTGAGCAGGATATACGCCGGGACGAAGGGCGCGCCGGATCGCGGGATGCTGGGTTTGCGAGGCACGGAAAGCGTCACGAGCGCCTCGACGGATTGACTTTGAAACTTGCCATAGAATGCTTCACTCAACTTGAAGCATTCTCACCCTAAAATCGAGCGCTCCTTCCTCAAGATCATCCTTTGGACGGGCGGGATTATCCTCGTCATTTCGATCGGTGGAGTGCTGAGCTTCCAACAATACCGTGCCTGGCAGCAACGGCGTCTCGTCGCCGAAGCGAATGCGCTCGTCAACGAAGGCGACTATCGCCGCGCGAGTCTCGATGCCCGGCGCATTTTGCAAATCAATCCGGAAAACGCGGAGGCCTGCCGAATCCTGGCGCGGATTGCCGAAAAAACAGGAGGCCGGGCCGCGCTCGAATGGCGGCGGCGAGTGATGGAGCTCGGCCAGGCTACACCGGCCGACTTGATTCTTCTCGCGCGCGCCGCGGTGCGAGTGGACGATCGCCAGACAGCGGAAGTGGCGATGGGCAAGCTTCCGCCGAGCGCGAAAGAGACCGCGGATTACCACGCGCTGCTGGCGGACATCGCCTACGCGCGTCGCGACGGAGTGGAAATGGAGCACCAGCTCAGCGAAGCGAGCCGGCTCGATCCGTCGAACAACGATTATATGATGCGGCTGGCCGCGTTGCGCCTTGGCGCGACCGACCGAGAGCTGCGGGATAAGGGCAAACAGACCCTGCTGGAAATGCAAAAGAATCCGGCCTTACGCCGCGAAGCTACGCGTTTCCTCACCGAAGACGCGTTGCGACAGAACACCACTCTGGCCGCGGTGGAATTGGCGCGCCAGCTCGACAGTTTCCCAGACAAAACGTTCGCCGATCGATTGCTTCTTCTCAGCGCGCTCGACGCCGCGAAAGACAACGGCTTCGCCGCGTTCCTCGCGGAAATGAAAACGTCTTCCGCCGACGATCCCGAACGCGCCGCTCCTTTGTTGACCTGGCTGAACATGCACCGACGCGAATCCGATGCGATCACCTGGAGGGCGACTTTGCCGCCGGGAATTCTCGGGCAAACGATGGTGCAGATCGCGCTCTCCGATTCGTACGTTGCCGCCAAGGATTGGACGGGCTTGCAGCGGATCGTGAGTTCCGGCAATTGGGGCACCGTCGATTTTCTCCGGCACGCCCTCAACGCGCGCGCATTGCGCGAACTCGGGAGCGAGCCCGAATCGGCCGCGCAATGGGACAACGCGGTGAAGGAAGTCGCCCCCAGTGCCCGGGAAGCTTTGACCCTCGCGGAGACAGTCCAGAAATGGGGCTGGCGCGCGGAAGCGGTCGAGCTGCTCTGGATTGTTTCCAAAGATCCAACGAGAGGCGACGATGCCTTGCGCGCTTTGTACGATTACTTCGCCAAGATCGGCGATACAGAAAATCTGTATCGCGTGCTGCTGCATAAAGTCGAGCTGCATCCCGACGATCTGAACGTGCAAAATAATCTCGCGCAGCTCTCGTTGCTGTTGAATCTGAACCCCGACCGCGGGCAAAAATTGGCGCACGACGTTTACGAGAAGGATCGGAAGAACCCCGCTTACGTTTCCACTTACGCCTTCGGGCTTCACCTTGCGGGGGATTCGCAGGAAGCGCAGGAGGTTCTCGAGACCCTTACACCGGAGCAACTGCGCCAGCCGGAGATCGCGACCTATTACGGCATCATTCTCGCGGCGGTGGGCGATCAGGCGCGCGCGGCCGAGTATCTCGATCTCGCCGACAAAGCGAACTTGTTGCCCCAGGAAAAAGAGCTCGTCGAAAAAGCGCGCCGTTCCCTGGCGCAACGCTGATTCCTGGGCGAGATTACGCCCGAACCGGTTCTTCGGGCCGATTCTTTACTTAGACAGTTTCATTCCGGCTGCGGCCCGGCGTTGTATGAAACCAGGAAAATTCACCCACACCATCGCTGTTCTTCTTTCGTCCATCACGGCGCTCTTCACTCACTCCGCGCCGGCCGCGACGCCGAAATCGAAAGTGAAGGTGAGCAAGAAATCGAGTTCATCGAAAGGCGAGAGTTTGCTTCAGGTCGATCCCATTACCTACACGCCGCTGGTCGATAACGATCTTCCCGTGACCAAACCGGGCGAAAAATTTCCGTGGCGGAAAGAAATCGTCACCACGGTTTTCTGGATTGGCGAGAAACCGACTGCGAATAATCCAGTGCCGAATCGCTCCAGTTCCTGGGATGGAAACTGGACCAAGAACTACGGCGGGTTCGACGACCCGGAAAAATCGCATCGGCATGATTTCATTCCGGCGAAATTCACGCCGCGACAGAATCCTTTCTATTGTGCGCTGCCTTACAACGACAAAGCCGCGAACGGCCACCGCCCCGAAGCGCCGCGAGTCGTGCCGTGGTTCAAGGAAGCGTATCAAGGCCCCGGTGTTTCCACCTGCAAAGGTCGTTGGATCGCGATCCGCAAAGGAAACAAAGTCGCCTACGCGCAGTGGGAAGACGCCGGCCCGTTCCGGACCGATCACTGGCAGTACGTTTTCGGCAACGAACGCCCGAAACCGAACCTGAACAAAGGCGCCGGCCTCGACGTTTCACCCGCGGTCCGCGATTACCTCGGCATCGACGAAACCGACGTGACCGACTGGAAGTTCGTCGACTTCAGCGAAGTCCCGCAAGGCCCGTGGTCGAAGCTCGGTGACAACAACACGTTTGTGATCAACGCCCGAAAAGGCGTTACCACTTTAGTCGAAGGCCCGAAGCCCACGCCCGGCGACGCCACCGTCCGTCCCTGATCCGCGCTCGCACCCCAACTCTGTTTGGGAACGCCCTTGTCCCGGCAACTCCGTTGCCATTTTGTAGGCCCGGCGCATCTCCTGCCGTCGGAGGTTGCCTCCCTGATAATAGCCCAGCGCTTCAGCGCTGGGAAAACGTTCATCATCTCTTGCTCCCAAGTCCCATCAGGGACGAAAGAGTTCCGTCTTTCGGCTTGTCAGCCTTGTCTCCCGAAAGCTAGATTTCCGGGATGTTTCCCCGTCCGCTTTTGATTCACCTTCTTCCGAGAAGGCTCACCCTCACGGGTCCGCCCATCTATGTCGCTCGCTTCCCAGCGGCTCCATTCCCAACCGCCCGCCCGCAATTTCCGAATTCCCGACGACGCATATATCTCCGACTGACCGCCCAATTCGGTACCGATGGGATTCATCAATGAGTTTATCTCAGGATGAAGTGGAATTCAGGCCTTTTGAGGTTTTGCCATTTGCGGAACCGTTGCCGGGTGAGATCGCAGATGGACTGATCCGAGAAACTGATGCTCACGCAGCCCTTCAAACCCAGCTCGCCCTGCATGGA
>Ga0307470_10000234_pt1 | contig 36124 bp, 28 predicted proteins | sample atmos_gasesAM3C__FD_204565 | JGI IMG/M metagenome (GOLD analysis project Ga0307470, IMG submission 204565) | Hardwood forest soil microbial communities from Morgan-Monroe State Forest, Indiana, United States - atmos_gasesAM3C_05 | ecosystem: Environmental > Terrestrial > Soil > Temperate forest... | reverse complement strand
TTCAAGCACATCAACGACACGCGCGGTCACGAGACCGGCGACAGGCTGCTGCAAGAGGTGGCGACCAGGCTGCGGGCGGTGGTCCGCGACTCCGACGTGGTGATCCGGATGGGCGGCGACGAATTCGTCGTCGTGTTCTGCAACGTCGAGTCCTACGACGAAGTGACGCTCGGAGCCGGCCGGATCATCGAAATCCTGAACCGGCCGATCATCATCGACGAGCATCCCCTGCAGACCACGGGCAGCGTCGGCGTCAGCCTGTTTCCGCGCGACGGATCGAACATGGTCGAGCTGCTCAAGCATTCGGACACGGCGATGTACCAGGCGAAGGATCGCGGCCGGAACAACGTTCAGATGTTCAGCTCGGTGATGAACCGCAAGCTCAAAGCTAGGGTCGCCGTCGAGGCCTCGTTGCGGGAAGCGCTGCGCCTGAGGCAATTGGATGTGCACTATCAGCCGTTCATCAATTTGGCGACCCGGCAGGTCGTCGGGCTCGAGGCGCTGATGCGCTGGCGCCATCCGGTACACGGAATGGTGCCGGCCGATCAGTTCATTCCGGTGGCGGAGGAAACCGGCCTGATCGTTCCCATGGGCAATTTCGTGCTGCATCGAGCCCTGCAAAACATGAGTTCGTGGCGCAAGGCGGGAGTGCGGCTCGTCCCCATGTCGCTGAATGTCGCACCGGCTCAGCTGCAGCGCGGTGAATTACAGTCGACGATCGCCACCCTGCTCAAGACGCACGGTCTTCGACCGGAAATGCTGCAGCTGGAGATGACGGAGCGGGCCATGTTCGATTCGCACGTACCCGCCGGAGAGAATCGACAGGACACAATGGCGCGCCTGCGCGATCTGGGCGTCAAGATCGCCATCGACGATTTCGGGACCGGCTACTCGAGTTTGAGCTACCTCAAGCACTGGCGCGTGGATGCGCTCAAGATCGACCGCAGTTTCGTGCGGGATCTGGTGACCGATTCGAGCGATCTTGCCATCGTGAGCGCGATCATCGCGATCGCGCGGCATTTGCAGATTCAAGTCATCGCCGAGGGGATCGAGGGATATCAGCAGGCGGAAATCTTGCGGCGGCTGGGCTGCCCCGTGGGACAGGGGTTTCTGTTCGCGCGGCCCATGCCCGCGGAAGAATGCTTGAAATTACTCGCGGACAATGCCGAGATCGACTCCCCGGAGGACGAAGACATGCTGGCGGTATTCAGCGCGGGTCGCGGCTGAGGGCTCGATCGGCGGCCGAGCGCCCCATCGGCGCCGCGGTCAGGCGACCGTCGCGTGTTCGTCGGCGATGCTGCCCCTGAGCGAGAGCGCCTGCGCGCGGGTGGGGGAGTCGCGCACCCACCGTGCCGGAGGGGCGGCGGCTGATCGGTCAAGAGGGCGAACAGACTGGCGTTCGTGGGCAAATCCGAGCAGCGGTTCGCCCTGGCCTCGTTCCAGGTAGTGCAGCGAAAGTTCTTCGTTGCAAAAAAAACGGCATTTTCTGCACCTCGCCTTCTGCTGTAGGCCGGCGCCGGCCGTGTCAGCGAAACACTGACAGAGAGTCACACCATTATCCGGCCCGCCCCGGGATACCGATTGGCTATAAATGGAGGTCAATGTCGAAAACCCTGCCACGATACGCGTCTCAAGGAGCGATCCGCTTCCTTGCGCGATATGTGCGGCGGCGCATCCTCAGTCACGCCGTCGTGCTCGGCGCGGTCCTCGCGGCAGTGGGCTGTGCGGTCGGCTCCCAGTACGCCGTCAAGAACCTGGTCGACGTGCTGGGCGTTCAACACCCGCCGCCTTATCGGTTGTGGAGCGCAGTCGCGGTGCTGCTTGCGCTGGTGGCGGGGGACAACCTTCTGTGGCGGCTCGCCGGTTGGGTGTCGACGCATGCTTTCGTGGCGGTCGGCGGCGACATCCGGCTCGATCTATTCGATCATTTGTCGGGCCACGGTACCCGCTACTTCGTGGATCGTCTTCCGGGCGCGCTTGCCGGACGCATCACCGCCGCGGCGAACGCCGCCTGGACCATCGAGAGCGCGCTGACGTGGACCACCATCCCGCCGGGCGCCGCAGTGATCGGCAGCATCGTGATTCTCGGCACGATCAATTGGTACCTCACCGCCGTGCTGTTGGTCGTCGTCGGCATCCTCGGCGTGAGCATCGGCCGGCTGGCGGCCCAGGGCCGGCATTTGCACCAGAGTTTCGCAGGTCACGCCGCTCACGTCAGCGGCGATCTGGCGGACATCGTCAGCAATATCGGCTTGGTGCGCGCCTTCGGCGCCGCGCGCCGGGAACAGGATCGGCTGAGTTCGAAAATTCAGGACGAGATGCAGGCACAGCGCGCCAGCCTGCGGTCGCTCGAGAGATTGCGCTTGCTGCACGCCGTGACCGTGTTCATCGTCACCGCCGGCGTGCTGGTCTGGTCGGTGGAGCTCTGGCGCCGCGGCAAGATATCCACAGGCGACGTGGTATTGACCACGACGCTGGGTTTCACCGTCCTGCATGCGTCGCGTGATTTTGCAATGGCTTTGGTCGACATGGTGCAGCAGGTCGCCAAGCTGGGTGAAGCGGTGCAAGTGCTCGGGCTGCCGCACGAAATGCAGGACGCCCCGGATGCCCGGCCGCTCGTGGTGCGCGGCGGCGCCATCGAGTTCAAACAAGTGAACTTCAGCTATCCGAGCGGTCAGCAGGTGCTCAAGGCTTTCGATCTCGACGTGCCGGCCGGACAAAAAATCGGCCTCGTGGGACGCTCCGGCGCCGGCAAGTCCACCATCATCGCGCTTTTGCAGAGACTCTACGATCCGGGCTCCGGCGCGGTACTGATCGACGGACAGAATATCGCGCATGTGACGCAGGAGAGTCTGCGCGCTTCGATCGCGGTAGTGCAGCAGGAGATTTCGCTGTTTCACCGGTCGCTGCTGGAGAATCTGCGCTATGGCAGACCGGACGCGAGCGACGAGGAAGTATTCCGCGCCGTCGAGGCGGCACGCTGCACGGAATTCATCGATCGTCTGCCGCAGGGATTCGACACCGTGGTCGGCGAACGCGGAATGAAGCTGTCGGGCGGCCAGCGGCAGCGGCTGGCGATCGCGCGCGCCTTCCTGATGGACGCTCCAATCGTGGTGCTCGACGAAGCGACCTCCTCGCTCGACACGGAGTCGGAGCAATCGATCCAAGAGGCGCTGTCGCGGCTGTTCAAAGGGCGCACGGTGTTCGCCATTGCGCATCGGTTGTCCACGCTCGATGCCTTCGATCGTATCGTCGTGCTGGAACGGGGCCTGATCGTCGAAGACGGACCACCGCGGCGGCTGCTGCAGACCCGCGGCATGTATAGCCGCATGTACGGTCGGCAACTCCCTATCAGCGTGGAGCAAAGTCCGTGACCCAAGTCACCGGTGCGCGCGGGTGCCGGCGGACGATCGCGATATTGCCCGTGCTGCTGGGGGCGCTCGCGGCATGCCATACCGCGCCGGTAGTCGACCGGCCGCATACCGCACGGGCGCCGGCGGAACCCGCGGCAGAAAACCCGGCGCCGCCGCCGGCGCTATCGGCGGATGAACTGCCTCCGGACAACACCCTCGACGTGCCGATTGAAACGCCGGAAGTACCGCCCTGCCTGCCGCCGGAAGAGGCGCCGGCGCCGAAACGGCGGTCCAAGCCCAGACCCGAGCCGCAGACGCCGATCGCCCCTCTCGCCGGCGCGGCTTCCGCGGCGCCGGGCGCCAACGATGCCCAGGTCAAGCCGCTCGATAGTGCTGTGACGACGGTTCTCGGCAGGAAAGTCCAGGGGGTGAAGGGCGAGGATCTAGGCCGCGTGGTGGACGTGCTGGCCGATGCCAGCGGGCGAGTGCGCGTCGCCGTCATCGAATTCGGCGGCTTCCTGGGTGTCGGCAATCGCCGCATTGCCGTCGATTGGTCGCTGCTGCGTTTCGATCCGGACGATCAAAACAAGCCACTGACTTTGAGCGTGAGCAGGAACAAGCTGCAGTCGGCGCCGGAATACAAGAACTCCCCTCAGCCTCAGGAGCTGGCGGCGCCCCAGCCGTCGGCGGCGCCGGTGCCGGCGACAACGCCGCCGCCCGCGACCCCGCCCGCGACCCCGCCCGCGACGCCATCCCCGCCCGCGGCGACGCCTCCGACCGCGCCGGCGCCCGCGACAGCGCCGCCGCCCCCCGCGGCAGCACCGACGCCCTCCGCGGCCGCCACGTCAAGCGCCCCGGCAGGCAAGAAGTGAACGAATGGCGGTCCGAGCTGAGTATCCCAATCCCGCGAATCCACAACCCGCAGGACCGCCTGCCGCAGGAACCGGTGCCGCCGGGCGGGGACTCGATTGGTTCAACCTCTTCGTCGCCAATATCCAAACGGGGTTCGGGCCCTTCATTGCCGTATACCTCATCAGCCAGAGCTGGACGCAAACCTCGATCGGTCTGGCGTTGAGCATTGGGACGGTGACCGCCATGGCGAGCCAGGTGCCCGCCGGCGCACTGGTGGACGCGATACCGAACAAGACGCGCGTTGCCGCGTTCAGCGTTCTGGCATTTACCGCCTGCGCACTCATGTTCGCGGTCTACCCGATTCCGCTATTCGTCTACCTGGCCGAAATATTGCACGGCATTTCCAGCTGCACCCTGGGTCCGGCAACGGCCGCGATGAGTCTGGTCATCGCCGGACGCTTTGGCATGGGTCTTCGCCTCGGGCGCAATGCGCGCTACGCGGCCATCGGCAACGGCGTCGGCGCATTATTGATGGGCGCTTGCGGACAATACGTATCGGAGCGAGCCGTATTCTATTTGACGGCCGCATTCACCTTGCCGGCCCTGGCGGCGCTGTTGCCGCTGCGCCGGGTGGCGATCGCCGGCAGCGATTTGCTGCCGCCGCCGCGGCAGCCGGGGCAGGGCCGGTCGCAGTTTCTGCGCGTGCTGGCGGACCGCCGCCTGCTCATATTTTGCGGCTGCGCCATGCTCTTCACTTTCGCCAACGCGCCGATGCTGATGCTCATGAGCAGCACCATGACCGCGAAGGTGGGCAATCCCAGCCTGCTCATCGCGGCATGCATCGTGCTGCCGCAGATCATCGTGGCGATTGCATCGCCTGCCATGGGCCGGCTGGCGGAACGGCGCGGCCGCAGAATCGTGCTCCTGATCGGATTCTGCATGTTGCCCGTGCGCGGTCTGCTGTTTGCAACCTCGACGAATCCAACGCTCGTCGTCGCCGTGCAAGCGCTCGACGGCATCGGCGGCGCCTGTTTCGGCATCATGGTGCCGTTGATCGTCAGCGACGTCGCCGCGCGTTCCGGCCATTTCAATCTATCGCTGGGCTTCGTCGGATTCGCGATCGGCATCGGCGGCACTTTGAGCACGCCGGCCGCCGGCTGGCTGGCGGACCACTTTGGCCTGCGAGCGGCCTTTTTCTTTCTCTCCGCGGTCGGCGTTGCCGCCGTCATGCTGGTGCTGACGGCGATGCCGGAGACCCGCCCGAAGGCCGACGCGGACGGTCAGTAGCGCATCACGACACCGACGTCGCCGTCGCGGCGGGTCTGAGTCACGGTTACATCGCGGCCGTGCCGCTGCAGCAGCACGTCGGCTGAGCCGCCGTTCAAACGCACATTGCGAACGTGCAGGCGGTCGAGGAACTCCGGCAGAACCGGCCGGTAGAACGAGATCTCTCCGCTGCCCGCCGATAACTTGAGTCCCAGCGTTGCCTGCAGCAGCGCAAACATCGTGGCGCTCGCCCAGGCTTGCGGGGAGCATGCCACGGGATACTGAGTCGGCGCATTGTGCTGGCGGCGCGGAAAGCCGCAAAACAATTCCGGCAAGCGCCGCAGGTCCATGTAGCTGGCGGCGTCGAACATGGCGCCGAAGATTTTCGCGGCCGCTTGAACGTGGCCGTAGCGCGCCAACCCCAAGGCAATGAGTCCGTTGTCGTGCGGCCACACGGAGCCGTTGTGATAGGACATCGGATTGTAGTGCGGTTCCGACAGGCCCAGTGTGCGGATCCCCCAACCGCTGAAGCAGGCCGGGCCGAGCAGCGTTTGCGCGACGCGCGCCGCCCGCTCCGCGCCGGCGATACCCGTCAGCAACACCTGGCCCGAGTTCGATGACACTACGCGGCAGGGCTGCTTCGCACCATCCAGAGCCAACGCATATACGGAGAGCTCTTCGCACCAGAATTTAGCCTCGAAATTCTCGCGCAGTGCTTCGGCCTGCGACCGCAGGCGTTCCGCCTGTGCGTGATGGCCGAGCGTCGCGGCGAGCAGCGACCCATGCCGCTTCGCTCCGTAGACATAGGCCTGCACTTCGCAAAGCGCGATGGGCCCTTCGGCGTACTGGCCGCTGCGGTGGAAAACGGCGTCCTGCGAGTCCTTCCATCCTTGATTGGAAAGGCCTTCCTTGGTCTGGCGGTAGTATTCGACGAAACCGTCGCCGTCGCGATCGCCATGGGTGTCGATCCAGGCCAACGCCGCTTGCGCATTCGGCCACAACGTCTGCACGGTATCGAGGTCGCCGGTGCGGGCAAAGTATTCGCCGAGAAGCAGCACGAAAAGCGGAGTCGCATCCACGCTGCCGTAGTACCGGCCGAACGGCACCTCCCGCAAATTGGCCATTTCGCCGTGGCGCATCTCGTGCAGAATCTTCCCCGGCTCGGCGTCGCGCTCCGGTTCGACGGCGGTGGCTTGGGTCGAGGCGAGGAATTGCAGCACACCCTTCGCAATGCTGGGGTCGGCCCACAGAGTCATGAGCGCCGTAATGATGCCGTCGCGCCCGAAGGGCGTGCTGAACCAGGGCGTACCGGCGTAGGGATACGGCCCTTGCGCCGTATCGCTGACCAGCATGTACAGGTCGGATACGGCACGCCGCGCGATTTCGTTGAAGACCGAATTGGAGCTGTCGACGCTCGCTGCGCGTGCGCTCGACTGGCGCAACCCATGGCGTGCGGCCCGCATGCGTTGATAGAACACTCGGCCGCTCCAACGGCCGGTATCCGCGTCGGGTATCCCCACCCGAATGAAAATGCGCCTGACCTGGTGCGCATTCAGCGTCGTATCGAACTCCGCACGCTCGGTCGTCAGCGTCTGCGGCGCGGGATCGAAATCCAGCGTGGTTATCCGCTCGATCTTGTCGAGACCCATATAATGCAGCGCGGCCCTGTGATCGCCGTGACGAATTGCCGACGAGTTGCCGCGCGCCGTGCGGCGTTCGCCGCGCACCTCGAACAGGTCGGCGAAGTCGGCGCCGAATTGCAGCGCCACGCGCAAGCGCCATGCCCGGTCGCTGAAGTTGCGTATCAGGAGCCGTTCGTAACACGCGCCGTCCCAGACGAACTTGAGCCGCTGCAAGTGGATCTGCTCGTGGCGCAGGACGATTTGACCGTTCACAAGGAGATCCGGATTACTGAGGTCGGCGCTGAATATGGCGTTGTCGTCCTGCGTCATCGAGCTCAGCAGCAAAGGCCGCGCATCCTCGAGCAGCAGCTTGAACTGCGACAAGATACGGGTGTCGCGGTGATATAGCCCTTCGGAGCTGCCGGGTTCCGCGCCGACGTCGCCGCGATGATCGAATACGGCGAATGTGTCGCCGTGCTTCAAGGTCAGAGTTCGCCGCGCCTGCAGCGCCGGGCTGGCGGCAATATAGAACTGCGGGACGGACGTTTCGTCCGTGGGCAATGCATTCACTTGATTGCTCCGGGGTCGCGGCAGGGGTTGCAGAAATTACAAAATACGGCTGCGGATAGACACAAGTTAGTCAGAGTCTACTCGCGGCGATCCGTTCAATGGTTGCGTCATGCGTATTGGAACTGAATCGATTTCGCCGCGTCAAATGCTTCGTCTGTTGCCCACCTCCAGGGAGACTCGTCATGCAGATTGCCCAGGTTGCGCCGCTCACCGAGGCCGTGCCGCCGAAATACTACGGCGGCACCGAACGTGTCGTCGCCTATCTCACCGATGCGTTGGTGGAACTCGGGCACGAAGTGACGTTGTTTGCCTCCGGCGATAGTCTGACGAAAGCGAAACTCGCGCCGATCTGGCCGCGTGCGCTGCGGCTCGATCCCAGCGTGAAGGATTTTTTCGCGCCCGTGTTCATGGAGTTGGAAACGGTGGCGCGGCGCGCCCATCAATTCGACGTGATCCACTCGCATCTGGATTATTTCGGTTACCCGCTGCTGCGGCTGCTCAATGTCCCCTCGGTGACGACTCTGCATGGCCGCCTCGATCTGCCGGAATTACCGGCCCTGTATGGACTGTACGGGGACGTCCCGGTGGTGTCGATTTCCGACTCGCAGCGGGCGCCGCTGCCGCAGGCGCACTACGTGGCGACGATCTTGCATGGTCTACCGCAGGACTTGCTGGCGAAAGGCCGGGGCTCGGGCGGCTACCTGGCGTTTCTCGGGCGCATTTCGCCGGAGAAGGCGCCGGATGCGGCCATCCGTATCGCCGCCCGGGCAGGCTTGCGGCTGAAGATCGCGGCAAAGATCGACAAAGTCGATGAAGAGTATTTCAAGACCACGATAGAGCCCTTGTTGTCCCAGGATCATGTGGAATTCATCGGTGAAATCGGCGAGCATCAAAAGGGCGAATTTCTCGGCAATGCCGCGGGGTTGTTGTTTCCGATTGCGTGGCGCGAGCCCTTCGGCCTGGTGATGATCGAAGCGATGGCCTGCGGCACGCCGGTGATCGCCTTTGAAAACGGCTCGGTGCCGGAAGTTCTCGAGGACGGCGTCACCGGGTTCATCGTGCAGAATGAAAATCAAGCCGTCGCGGCGGCGGGCAAGATCGGCATGCTGGACCGCGATCGCATCCGCGCGGAATTCGATCGACGCTTCACGGCTCAGCACATGGCGCAGAACTATCTGAAACTGTACTCGCGCCTCGCGAAGGCGAGAAGGACCGGCACCGGCGTGTAGCAATCCCTGGTAGCATGGTGGCCGGTACCGGTATCACCACTACGAATCGAAGGCCTAGGGATAACGAGTGAGTTGGCGAGCATGGGGCGCTTTCGCGGCGCTTGGCATCATCTGGGGTCTGCCGTATTTCTTCATCAAGCTGTCGGTGCAGGAACTCTCGCCCGTGGTGGTTGCGTTCGGCCGGGTGACGCTCGGTACATTCGTCCTGCTGCCGATCGCGTGGCGGCGCGGCGCCTTGCGTTCCCTGGGGCAGCACAAGACGGCGATCTGCGCATTCGCGCTGGTCGAGTTCGTCATCCCCTTTTCGGTCATCTCCTTCGGTGAGCAGTGGATCAGTTCCTCGGTGACCGGCATCCTCATAGCGATGGTGCCGCTGTCGATTGCGCTGATCCAACGGTTCTTCGGCGTGCACGAGCGCCTCGGGGCGTGGCGCATCCTGGGTCTCGGGCTGGGATTCGTCGGCGTCGCGGCCCTGCTCGGATTCGGCACGATCTCAGGCCTTCGGGGCTGGGCAGGGGTCGCCTGCATGCTGATCGCCACGCTCGGCTACGCGATCGGACCCCTCATCATTCAGCGGTACCTGGGCGGCCTCGACCCCTACGGTCCGCTTGCCGCGAGCTTAGGCGTAGCCAGCGCCGTGCTCCTCGTCCCGGCCATCCTGGCCTTTCCCACGCAGATGCCGTCGACATTGGCGCTCGCCTCGATGGCGATTCTGGGCGTGGTGTGCACGGCCCTGGCCATGTTGTTGATGTTCTACCTCGTGGGACACGCCGGCGCGTCGCGCGCGGCCGTCATCACCTACATCAATCCCGCGGTTGCGGCGCTGCTCGGCGTATGGCTGCTGCAGGAACGCCTGGGGTGGGGGGGAATCCTCGCCTTCGTGCTCGTTCTGTTCGGTTCATGGCTGGCCACCCGGGCGACCGGCACGCAGCACGGGCGGCCGGGCGAAGCAGCAGCCTAGGCAGCAGGTACCGCGTGCCGCCAGACGACGTAGGTTTTTCTCAGTGTCTCGTGGACGATCCAAGTACCATGGGTAAACGGGGGAAAATATGCGGCGTCACCGGCGGCGAATTCCACCTTCTGCCCGTCATCCGCCAAGAATGTGGCGCGGCCGGCGATGAAGTGGCTGAATTCGGCATCCATGACGGCGCGCCGGAATTGCCCGGGCGTCGATTCCCAGGTGCCTGTCTCGATTCGTCCGTCGGGCGCCACAAAGCCGTCTCGCTTTGACAACCGTACGCGTTCGCCGCCGGCGGGATTTGGCGGCGTTCCCGCGGGACTCAGCATGTCCGCGCCGAACAGAGCAGGTGCCTTGATATGATTGATCGCCATGTGATTCGTCCGTAAAGCCGCGTACAGCGCCCTATGATGCCACACAAGATCTCCGTAACGCCGCTGTGGATGCAGAATGCCGACATGCCGGCGCCGTTCTCGCGGCCGTTGCCGAGCCGGGTCGACGTGCTGGTGATCGGCGCGGGGTACACCGGGCTCTCGGCGGCGCGAGAGACCGCCAAGGCGGGACGTTCCACGTTGGTGGTCGACGCCGGCGAAGTGGGCGCGGGATGTTCGAGCCGCAACGGCGGCCAGGTCGCCTACAGCATCAAGCCGTCGTTCAATGCCTTGAAGGCGAAGTTCGGCGCGGAACTGGCCTTCGGAATCTGCCGCGACGGACTCGACGCGGTGGCCTACCTGCGTTCGTTGGCCAAGCAGCAGATCGATTGCGATTGGCGCGAGGACGGATGCTTTTTCGGAGCCCACACTGCAAAGCATTTCGTACAAATGGCGCGCGATGCGGAGAACCAGCCGCGCGGACTCGAGCAGAGGATCAGCGTCGTTCCCAAAGCGGAGCAGCACGCCGAGATCGCCAGCGACTTCTATCATGGCGGTTGCGTGTACCATGACGATGCCTCCGTCGATCCCACGCGGCTCTTGCTCGCGCTGTTGCACCGCGCGGCGGACGCCGGGGCAGCGGTGGTGGATCGCTGCCCGGTCGGCGCCATCAAACCCATCCGCGACGGCTTTGAAGCGCTGACACCGCGCGGAGTGGTTCATGCGCGGCAAGTTCTGCTGGCAACCAACGGCTATTCGGGACCGCTCTCGCCGTGGCATCGGCGACGAGTCATTCCGATCGGCAGCTATCAGATCGCGACTGAACCCTTGGGCACCGATCGCGTCCGTACGCTCATTCCGCAGGGGCGGAACATCGTCGATTCGCGGCGGGTCGTCGTGTACTTCAGGCCTTCGGCGGACGGCGAGCGCATCATATTCGGCGGTCGGGCGGCGTTGGCCGAGCGGGACCCGCTCGCTTGCGTGCCGCGTCTGCGGCAAATGATGGCGCGGATACTTCCGCAATTGAAATCCGTACCCGTGACTCATGCGTGGGCGGGTTGGGTCGCGTACACTTTCGATACACTGCCGCATCTGGGCCAGCACGACGGCATTTACCATTGCATGGGATATTGCGGCCAGGGCGTGCCGCTCGCGCCGTATTTCGGCAAGCGCATCGGACAGCAAATGCTCGGCCTCGCGGAGGGGCGCACCGCTCTCGACGGGCTGCCGTTCCCGACGCGGCCGTACTATCACGGGAACCCGTGGTTTCTCGCGCCATCGGTGTTTGCGTATCGCCTGCTCGATGCGGTCGGGCTATGAGCGCCGCGCCTGCATGCTGCGCAAATCCATGAATCGCAGCAGCTACGCCGGCTTGCCCGAACGCTTCTTCGCGCGGGTCGACCCGGTGCCGGTCGCCAAGCCGCAGCTGCTCCGATTCAATCACGCCCTGGGCACGGAGCTGGGGCTCGGTTTCGGCGGCCTCGACGCCGAGGCGCTGGCGGGTTTTTTTTCCGGAAATGTCATACCGCAGGGTGCGGCGCCGATCGCGATGGCTTATGCGGGCCATCAATTCGGCCATTTCGTACCGCAGCTCGGCGACGGCCGCGCCATCCTGCTGGGGGAGGCGCTCGACGGCGCCGGCGTGCGCCGCGACATTCAATTGAAGGGATCCGGCCGAACCCGGTTTTCGCGCGACGGCGACGGGCGCGCCGCGCTCGGCCCCGTATTGCGCGAATATCTCGTGAGCGAGGCCATGCATGCGCTCGGCATTCCCGCCACGCGCGCCCTCGCCGCGGTCGTCACCGGTGAGACCGTGTTCCGCGAGGGGCCGTTGCCGGGCGCGATCTTGACGCGGGTGGCGGCGAGTTTCGTGCGCGTCGGCACGTTCCAGTACTTCGCCGCGCGCGACGACGTCGACGCCGTCCGCCGACTCGCCGACTACGTGATCGATCGGCATTTTCCGGAGGCCAGAGGCGAGCAGCAGCCGTACCTGGCGATGCTGCGCTCAGTCATCGGCGCGCAGGCATCGCTGGTTGCACAGTGGATGCACGTGGGCTTCATTCACGGCGTGATGAATACCGACAACATGGCGGTATCGGGAGAAACCATCGATTTTGGGCCCTGCGCGTTCATGGACGCCTACGATCCGGGGGCGGTGTTCAGTTCGATCGACCGTCAGGGCCGCTACGCCTATGGCAACCAACCTCACGCCGCTCTATGGAATCTTGCGCGATTCGCGGAGACCCTGCTGCCGATCATCGATGCAAGCGCCGACCGCGCGGTGGAGCTTGCCGGCGAGGCGCTCGCGGCGTTTGCGACGCGCTTTTCGGACCTGTCCCTGGCCGGCGTCCGCCGCAAGCTCGGTCTGTCGGCTTGCGAAGACGGCGACGCGGCGCTCGCCGAGGAGTTGCTCGATGCCATGCACCGCAATCAGGCGGATTTCACGCTGACTTTTCGCGCATTGTGCGGCGCCGCGGAGGCAGAGGCGGGGGATGCGGGCGTGCGATCTTTATTCGTCAATCCACGGGAATACGATGACTGGGCGAACCGCTGGCGGGCGCGGTTGACGCGAGAAGCCTCGCAACCGCATGTGCGCGCCGAAGCGATGCGGCAGGTCAACCCCGCATTCATCCCACGCAATCATCGAATCGAACAGGCCATCGCTGCGGCCGTCGAGCACCGGGATTTCGAGCCCTTTGCCACGCTGTCGGCGGTGCTTTCGCAGCCCTACCGGTACCAAGAGGGATTCGAATCATATGCCGATGCGCCGCGGCCCGACGAGCGCGTTCATGAGACATTCTGCGGCACGTGATCGTCGCCTAGCCGGAGGCTTGCGCCCGCAATCCGAGCCGCTCGCGAGTTTCCGGCGCGGTCAGTACGCGCACGCCCAAGAGCTCGACGATCGTACGCGCGCGTTCCACCAGTCGAGCGTTGGTCGCGAGGATTCCCTTGTCGAGGTAGAGATTGTCCTCGAGACCCACACGGACATTGCCCCCGAGAAGGACCGACTGGGCGGCCATGGGCATCTGCATCCGGCCCAGCCCAAAGGCCGACCAGCGCGCCCCGGCGGGCAGCGCGTCGCGCATTGCTTTCATCGCTTCCGAGGACGCGGGTGCGCCGTACTTGATGCCGAGGCACAGCTGAAACAAGGCGGGCTGTTCGATCAGTCCCTCCGCCAGCAGTTGTTTGGCGAGTTCGATGTGGCCTAGCTCGAACACTTCGAGTTCGGGGCGAACGTTGTTGGTTTGATACGCACGAGCCATGGTGCGCAGGAAGCCGGGTGTGGTGCCGTAAATCAGTTCATCGAAATTCAGCGAGCCGCAATCGAGACTGCCGATCTCCGGCAGCAGGTCGAGTACGTGCGCGATCCGCTCCTGCGGACCCACGAAGTCCGTGCCGGTGCGCAAAGCGAGAGGATCGTGCTCCGGCCCTATCAGGAGGTCCCCGCCCATGCCTCCGGTCAGGTTCAGGATCACGCTGCGGTTCCGGCTCCTGATTCTGTCCACGACCTCGCGAAAGAGCGCCGGGTCTCGGCTGGCTGCGCCGGAGTTCGGGTCGCGGACGTGAAGATGCACGATGGCGGCGCCGGCCGCGTGCGCCTCGAGCGCGGATTCCGCGATCTGCGCCGGAGTGACCGGCACGTGCGGGTTCTTGCGGACGGAATCCGCCGATCCTGTGACTGCGCAGGTAATGAAGACTTCAGGAGCGAGCATGCGGCGGCGCGCTCGATTTCCGCCGGGTTGCCCGGCCTGCCCCACAAAGTCGTAATATACGGATAAGCATAACGTGGTCTTGCAATTAAATGGATTGCCCGCGAGTCTTCGAGACGTAGCGTACCGCAAATTTGCGCAATGAGGTCGGCCATGAAAAACTTCCGCAAGGTGGGGTTGATACTGTGGTTGACGTTGCTCGGCTCGGCGAGCTTTGCTGCGGACGCAGACCAGCCGCCGATCACCGTATTCGCGGCGGCTTCCCTGACCAATGCGCTGCAGGAATTGGGGGACGGTTTTACGAAACAAACGTCGATTCCGGTCAGATTCTCGTTCGCGGCCAGCTCCGCGCTCGCCCGCCAGATCGAAAACGGCGCGCCGGCCGACGTGTTTTTTTCGGCCGACCTCGAGTGGATGGACTATCTGCAGACGCGCAACCTGATCCAGCGCGGCTCTCGGCACGATGTGCTCGGCAATCGGCTGGTACTGATTGCGCCGGCCGACAGCAAGATCGATCTCAAAATCGGACCGCGCTTTCCTCTGGCAAAGGCGTTGGGCACGGGCCGCTTGGCGACCGGCGATCCCGACTCGGTGCCCGTGGGCCGCTACGCACGGGAGGCCTTGACGACCCTGGGGATCTGGAACGAGGTGGCCGATCGCATGGTGCGCGCGGATAGCGTGCGTTCGGCGCTGGCATTCGTGGACCGGGGCGAGGCGCCGCTCGGCATCGTTTACGAGACCGACGCGTTGATCGACAAGCGCGTCCGGGTGGTGGATGTATTTCCCGCCAACAGTCATTTGCCCATCGTCTATCCCATCGCGCTCACCAGCGCGGCGAAGCCGAACGCGGCCAAGTTCGTCGCGTATATCCGAGGGCCCGCCGGCGATGCCGCTTTCAAAACCTACGGCTTCACGCCGGTGCACTAGGAGGACGCCATGACCGCCAGCGCCGCCGTTGCCGGATTGCGAACATTACCCACGCAGCGCAGCGTCGCGGAAGTGCTGCAGCGAGTCCAGTCATTGGCGCGGGCGCGCGGCCTGACGGTGTTCGCGCAAATTGATTTCAGCGGCGACGCAGAACGGGCCGGCCTCGCGCTCCGTCCGACAGGGCTCGTGATCCTGGGCAATCCGAAGGCGGGCACGCCTCTGATCGATGCAACGCCCACCGCGGCGATCGACCTGCCGCTGAAGATTCTTGCGTGGCAGGACGTGAAGGGTCAATCCTGGGTGGCGTACAACGAATCCGAGTACGTGCAGGCGCGGCACGGTTTCCCCCCTGAACTGATGAAGAATATCGCCGCGCTCGGCGCCTTGGCCGCGGCGGCGGCGGCGCAGGACCCTTGAGCGGCAATCCCAAGGCTGGGGCAGCGGAACACCGGGTCTAGCGCGTGCCCGCCGGTAGATCCGCGGCAGCGGCCGCCAAATCCGCGGCAGCGAGACTCGGTATGCCTCGCCGAATGTCGGCGGAGAAGGCGTCGCTGCGATCGGCTCGTATGGCGCGCTCGGAAATTCGTCCGTGCGCGCGCAGCTCCTCGAGAGAATAACGCTGGTCGAGGCCGCCGACGCGGTAGACGTACTCGGGCAGATAACCGGAAAAGAGCAGGCGGTAGCTCAACGGGAGATAGCCGACGATGCCCTGCATCATCTGATAGACGAGCGTGGTGCAATTGACGGTGATGGTGTTGTAGAAGCGCGGTGTCCGCGTGAGAGCATTGGCCTTGTCGATATAGCCGAGGAACAACGAGCGCATCGCGGATGCCGGCATGCGCAGGCGGTATAGGTAGGCGTCCTCGCCGCGGACATTGGTCCGAACGCGGATCACGTCGCGTTCATCGGCTGCGATGATGCTGAGTTCGAATTCCTTGAAAAATCCGCCGATCTCGGAATAGGCCTCGATCCTTTCGCGGCGAATTTCCACCGAAAGGGCGACATGCTCGCCGCCGTCGAAGCCGAATGAAATGAGCATGTGCGCGATCGCCGGCCCGGTCCAATAGGACATGATCATGTCGACCGACTTCAGACCATCGAGACGGTAGTTGCGCGTCTCCCAGCGCTGGGTGTAGTCGGTATTGCTTCGCCACTCGAAATTGCGCACGTTGCGCAAGGTGACATGATTGCCGGCGACCGTGCCGGTGGTCATTTGCGCCACGTCGTCGGCCCAGATTCGGTCGTTCGACGGCGTAATTCGCCGCCACCAAAGCAGGAGCGCGCCGAACGCCGCCGCGAACGCCAGGAGGCCGGCCGCGGCCCGTCCCTGCCAGAGAGCGATCATCAGGGTGAGACTGAAGCCCGCCCACATGAGCGCGCTCAGCGTCTTCGGAGCGCGGCCGCCCGGCGCCCTGAACCACAGCGCGAGTGCCCCCCAGAGCGCGCACGACCCCACGCTGAGCGTCGCCAGCATGATTGCAGCGAATCGCACCAGGCTTGCCGCAGTCTCGGACATCGCCCTAGGCCGGCGTGTCCATCTTGCCGAGCGCTTGATCGAGATCGGCGATCAAATCCGAAGATTCTTCCAGTCCGACATTGAGCCGTACCAGCCGTCCGCCGTAGTCCTGTCCCGCACGATCAAGGTTCGGATAGACGATGACCAGGCTGGTGACGCCCCCCCAGCTGAAGCCGATCTTGAAAAGCGTCAGCCGATCCGCGAAGGAGATTACCTGTGCGGGGGTGAAACGTTCATCGAAAACGATCGAAAAAATGCTGGATGACCCGGTGAAGTCGCGCCGCCAATGCTCGTGCCCAGGGCAGGATGGCAGGGCCGGATGCAGCACGGCCTTGATGTTCGAGTGCTTCGCCAGCCACTCCGCGACCTCGAGGGTCGTCTTCTCGAGCCGCTCCAGCCGTACGCCCAATGTCTGCAGGCCGCGCAGCGCCAAACTGCAATCGTCGGGCGAGACGGCCATGCCGATTTGTTTGTAGACTGGTCCGACAGCTTCATAAGCGGCGGCGCCGGCGACCGATACCGTCCCCAGCAACAAATCGCTATGCCCACCCACATACTTGGTCAATGCCTGCATGCTGACATCGACGCCGTGCGCGAATGCGTCGAAGAGCACTCCGGCGGCATAGGTATTATCGAGCGCCACCGGCACGTTGCGTCGGTGTGCCGCGGCGACGATGGCCGGCACGTCTTGAATTTCCATGGTCACCGATCCCGGGCTTTCGGTCCAGATCAGCGCCGTGTCCTCGCGAATCAACTTCGCAATCTGTGCTCCGATCAGCGGGTGATACGGCTCCACCGAGATTCCGAGGCGCCGCAGCAGTCCTGCGGCCAGCTCGCGGTTCGGGCCGTATGCAGTGATCGGAACCAGCGCATGAGTCCCGCTCCGGCAGAAGGCAAGGTAGATCAGCGATATGGCTGCCTGCCCTCCCGGAACGACGAAGCTATGATGAGCTCCCTCGATTTCCGCGATCCGCGCGCCAAGCTCCAGCACCGTCGGTGTGCCGTAAAGCCCGTAGGTGTATCCATGTTCCGTCTGACGCCAATCGTCCGACACGTCGGCCTGACGCTCGAACACCACCGTCGAGCCGCGATAGGTGGGCGTCGCCAGAGAACGGAAATTGGCGGGTGCGTGGGCGCCGGGATGAATGAGTTTCGACCGCCAATGCATGTCTTTAGAGCCGCAGCACATCCGTCCGGGCGCCGCCCGCGGATTCCAGTTCACGAAGATCACGGCCCTGGGTTTCGCGGCCGAAGGTCCAAACGAGCATCAAGGATAAAGCCGCCGGCACCGAGATTGCCGCCGCGGCGACCCCCAGCGCCGGAACCAGGGCCAGCGCGCTCAGGGTCTGAGCGATCAATCCGCCGATCTTGCTCCAACCCGCCACCCAACCGGTTGCCCGGCCGCGCACTCCGACGGGGTAGTTCTCCGCCGCATACGGCAGGAGAATCGAAACCATCGCGCTGGAACCGACGATGAGAAGCGAGAGCGGCATCAGGGGATCGGTCAGGATGGGCCACGTTCCGGTACCGCGCAGCAGAATCAGCAGCAAGCCCAACGACGTGATTCCGATCGCCAGCATGAGCGACGACTTGGTGCTCCACACGCTGTAGAGATAGGCCGTTACCACGATCGTCGGCGCCGCTATCAGCGTCGACCGCGCGATGAGGGCGCTCGCGATTCCGACGCTGCGTCCTTCGGCGACCAAGGCGCCGGGGAGCCACAGCAACACCCCGAAATTGACGAACCCCCAGGCGAGGGCGGCGAGCGTGAGTGCAACGATGGTCCCCAAGAAATGCGGATCGGGCGTGCGTGCGCCGGCCGCAGGGATCACGGCCGCGCCGCGCGCCGCGGACTCCGGCGCAAGGCTGATCACCGCGCCGAAGCGAGCGAGTATCGCGCGCGCCTCCTCGAGACGCCCCACGTGCTGTAGGAAGCGCGCGGACTCGGGAATGAATGGGCTGAGCGCAATCAGCAGGAGGCCCGTGGGCAGGTTGAGGAACCACATGATTCGCCAGCCGAAAAACGGTTGCAGCAGCGCCGACAGCTCGCTCGCGGCGAAATAGCCGCCGATGCTGCCGATGCCGCCCACGAGCACCAGGCACCAGCCGCGGTGCTTCGTCGGCATGATTTCCGCAAGCAGCGCATAGGCAACCGGCAGCATACCGCCGGCGGCGGCGCCCATGAGGAAACACATCGCGACATTCCACCAGAACGAAGGCATCGCGCCGCAAATCGACGTCCCGACGAACATGACGGATGACAGCAGAATTGACGCGCGCCGGCCGTACAGATCCGCAAGTGCTCCCCAGACGAAGGAGCCGGCCGCGGTGCCGAACAGCGCGGACAGCGGCAGGAGGGCCACCGTCGCGCGATCCACCCCGTATTCCGCCCGCATCCCCGGAGTCACGAATCCGAGGCTGGCCGGTTTCATGATGTCGATGATGAGTGCAACCGCCAAGACCGCCATCAGCTTCCAATGCGCGCCGCTGAGCGGCGCATCCTCCGGCGGTGCTATCGTATGATGGATGCTGAGGTTGGATCGGCGCACCGGCAGCAAGCCGTAGCCCGCGGCCGCAATCCCCACGACTATCAGCAGCATGCCGAACAGCATGCCCGCGTCCATGGGCATTCCGCTCATATTGAAGCCGCTGTTCCTCGCCATCCAGAACATCGGCAGGTGCAGCATCACGCCGGCGCTGACCACCGCCGAGCCGATCCAGAAAGCGAGCGTGTTGCGCCGCTGCGAGAACTGGAACACCCCGCGGTCCGAATTCATCGTATTTCTCCGCGAGAATCGCCCAGGCGACACTATAGCCTTGAACCGGGGCATATCACCACGCCTACGGGAATTACGGCCGCGGGTAGCCCCCGCGGCCGGCGCGATTGACGAGGAGACTGGTCAGGAAATACGTCAAGGCCGCGGCGGTTGCCGAGGGCAGGGAGGCCGTGAGATAGGGGTAGGGTGCGATGGAGCGGTAGCTCAGCGGATTCAGAAAAGCGATGTAGGTGAAGCAGCCGGCAGCCAAAGCGATCATGGCAGCCGGATTGATGCCGCGCCAGAAATAGTAGGGTTGATCCGGGGCGTCCGCGTAAATCGCGCGGATATCGATGCGGCCGCGGCGCAGGACGAAATAGTCGACGATTTGGATGCCGCAGAGCGGGGCGAACGCGACGCCGATCAACGCGAGGAAATTGCCGAATTTGGCGAAAAACAGCTCCGGAATGAATATGCCGACCAGGGCGACCGGCGCGATCGTAATCAGCAGCAACGTCGTCCAAGTGCGCTCCTGCAAAGCGGCGAAATTGCGCAGGCCAACCGCCGAGGCGTAGATGCCCGCGGTGGTCGTGCCGAAGTTCGCCGCCGTGACGAAGGTCAGCGAGACGATCGCATACGCGGGACCGCCGACGATGCGCAGCCATTCGGTGGGATCTGATGACTTGAGCACCAGCGAGCCCGCAAGGCCGATGAGACTCAGTATGGGAACGGGCGCCGCCATGCCGAGCATGACGGGCAGCACGATGGTTCGTCCGTTGGGCGCCATCCGAATCATTGCGCCGATATAGGGCCACCACGACAGGGTTGCGCCGATGCCAAGTTCGATGCCCGTGGTGTAGTTCCACAGGTGATTGGAACTCGCGTTCGGGGGTTGTGCCGCGATGAGTTCGGGCCAGCGGCGCGAGACCAGCAGATAGAGCATCCAGAGTCCGATGAACACGTGTGCGACGAGAATATTCGACACCATCGACACGCCCGTCGCGCCGCGGCGCAGGACCGCGAAAATGATGGTGCATGCGAGCACCGTCAGCGCGGGCACCAAGGCTGCATTGCGCGGTCCGAGGTCGAGAATACCGAGCGCCACACTCAGCTGCACGGCGGACTTTGCAAAGAATATGATCAGCAGAGAATTCCAACCGATGATGGATACGGCCTGGAGTGCCGCGGGCACCACCCAGCCGCGGGACCCGAATTGCGGCTTGGTGGCGGCGATGGAGTCGATGCCGAAACGCACGCAGGTGGGTCCCGCGGCCAGCAGCACCAGGAGCATGCCGATCATGCAGCCGGCGCCGAGCGCGAGCCCGCCCTTGATGAAGCCGAGGTAGCTGCCGACCGACTCGCCGATCAGATAGCACCAAGTGGCGGCGGCCGTCGTGGCCAGCGTCAAGGTCAAGCGCGCCGCGCCCCATCTGCGTTCTTCGGGAAGCAGGGGCCAGGCGCTCTCGTCGGCCTGCGCATTCGCGCGCGTCGTCATGCCCACCAGCCGGCGGCCAGCATCATCAACGGAATGACGACACCCAGCACGATCATCCACAGCCAGCCCGAGGTATCGAAATCGGGGGTCCGCCCGGCAATTTCGATTGCCGCGATGCGCGCTTCGAGCGGCGGCGGCAATGCCGGCGCTTGGGGGGCGAGATTGCTGTGCGCAGGTTCGGTCATTGGCGGCCGGGGAAGGCTTCGGCATCGGAATAAGGAAACCACCAGAAATCGTGGGCTTTCGCGCCGTGATCGATCATCGACAATTTCGTGTGCCTGAAGGTGTCCAAACCTTCCGCGCCGAGCTGCCTGCCCATCCCGGATTGCTTTCTGCCGCCGAACGGTCCCGCATCGTTGTCGAGGAGCGGCGCGTTGATCCAGACCATCCCGGCCTCGAGCTCATTGACTGCACGCATGGACTCGTCCAAGTTGGTCGTGTACACGGTTGCGCCAAGGGCGTAGCGGGAGCGGTTGGCCAGCATCAATGCCTCGTCGAAACTCTGAACCACGCTGACGGGCGCGACCGGCCCGAACGTCTCGTCGTTCATGATGGGGGCCTCGGGCGAGACGCCGCCAAGAACCGTGGGATTGACGAACCAGCCCTTTGTCAGGTGCGCGGGCCGCCCGCCGCCCGCCAGTACCTTGGCGCCTTGCGCGACCGCATGGTCGAGCAGACGCGAATAGCGTGTGAGCTCGCGTTGCGACGCGAGCGGCCCCATGTCGACTCGATCCAGGCCGTTGCCGACTCGAATTTGCCTCGTGTAATGCACGAGCCGGTCGATGAATGCCGCGTACACCTGCTCGTGGACGTAGAAGCGCTCCGCGGCTGCGCAGACTTGGCCGCAATTGAGGAACGCCCCGAACGCGGCGCCGCGCGCCGCGATATCGACCGGCGCCGACGGCATGACGATGAAGGGGTCATTCCCGGAGGTTTCGATCAATGTCCGCTTGTACAGACGTCCGCATGTTTCCGCGACCAGGCGGCCTGTCTCTATGCCGCCGGTGAAGGCCACCATGTGGGTGTCGGAGTGCTCGACCAAGCGCTTGCCGGCGGCGCCGCCCCCGGTGATGACTTGCACCAGACCCGGCGGAAGCACGTCGAACGCAGCGATGAACTGCAACGTCGTCAAGGTCGTCAGATCGGACGGTTTGATGATCACGGCATTGCCGCTGGCGAGGGCCGCAGCGGCCTGCCAGCAGAGCAGGCAAAGCGGATAATTGAACGGCAGGATGATCACGACCACGCCGAGGGGATCCTTGGTGGTGAAATGAAATTGGCCATCCACGGCGGAGCCCAGCACTTTGCCGTTCTCGTGGCGTGCTATTTCGGCGTAGTAGTCGATGGCGCTGGCCGACCAGGCCACCTCGTCGAACGACTCCTTGTACGGTTTGCCCATTTCGCGGGTCAACATCTCCGCCACGAGCGGCCGGGCCGCCATCACCTGTCTCGACACTTCGTGCAGCAGTTCCGCCCGCCGATGAAAATTGACGCTGCGCCAGCTGCGCTGCGCCAAATTGGCTGCGGCGACCGCCTGATCGATGTCCGCCGCGGTCGCGTCCGCGATCTGCCCGATGCGCTCCTCGGTCGCCGGGTCCCACACGCTGATCGCGGCGGTGCCGCTCGACTGAACGAGATGTCCGGCGATTCTCTGATGCCCGCTCAGTTTCGCGAATGCTGTTTTTGCGTTCATGCTCTACCTCGTCGAATGAAGATTGCCGGCAATCGTAGCTTGCACGACCGGCGCCCGGGGATTGTAATCAGCGCGACGGGAGCTTCAAATATTTGAAGGTGCCCATTGCCCTCGCGATGAGGCGCTCGTCCGTGTCGCGCACCTCGCCGTCACAGAAGGCCAGCGTGTTCGTGCGGTGAAACGCATGCGCCGAGGCAATGAGACGGGTTCCGGCATTCGCCGGCTGCAGAAAGCTGGTCTTCATCTCCAGCGTCACTCCGCCGCCGGCGGCAGGGTCGAGGGAGCGGCCGGCGACCGCCATCGCCACGTCGAGCAGCGTCATGAGCACGCCCCCATGCGCCACGGACCAACTGTTCAAATGACGCGGGCAGAGATCGAGCGCGACCACCGCGCGGCCGTTCTCGGCTGTGACAAATTCCACGCCGAGATCCTTGATGAAGGGGATGTCGTTTCGAAATGCGGTGGATTGCGTCATGGGGAGTCGGCGCGCCCTATAATAGCGAAACTGGAGGGCATGTGGCTATGAAAAATCAATTGATGGCGGCCATCGTTCAACTGGCGCTCGTTGCTCCGCTGGCTGCCGGCGCAGCCTCTGCGGCGGTGAAAACCGCCGATATTCCGGCGCCTCTGCGGGTTCCGACGGACGCAGTATTGACGCTGCGGGCGCATGGCGCGGGGGTGCAGATCTATCGATGCCGGGCGGATAAGGACGACGCCGCGCGCGTCGAATGGCAATTGAAGGAACCCGAAGCGGATCTGTTCGACCCTGCGGGCAATAAGATCGGGAAGCATTTTGCAGGTCCGACCTGGGAAGGGACGGATGGCAGCAAAGTGACCGGCGAAGTCGCTGCGCGGGCCGACAGCCCGGATTCGAACGCCATCGCCTGGTTGTTGCTGAGGGCGAAGTCGACATCGGGAAGCGGCGTATTCGGGCACGTTCGGTTCATCCAGCGATTGCATACGGTGGGGGGCAATGCGCCGCCGGACGGATGCAGTCAAGCCTCGGCCGGCGCGGAAGTGCGCGTACCGTACACGGCGGAGTATTGGTTCTACGCGGATAAGCCCTGAAACTTTGCGCCCCTGAAAACTTTGCATTTGCGCCAAACATCGTTGCCGCACGGAGCGCCCGGCGTTTCGCGCATCAGGGCCGTTTTCGGCGGCTCGGTGGGCAATTTGGTCGAGTGGTTCGACTGGTACACCTACTCGGCCGCGGCGCTCTATTTCGCCCCGATCTTCTTCCCGAAGGGGGATCAGACCGCGCAGCTTCTGCAAACCGCGGCGGTGTTCGCCGTCGGCTTTTTTGCGCGCCCGGTGGGCGCGTGGATGATGGGGCGCTATGCCGACCGCGCCGGCCGCAAGTCCGCGCTCACGCTGTCGGTGACCATGATGTGCGCGGGGTCGCTGGCAATCGCGGCGACGCCGGGGGCGGCAACGATCGGCGTCGCGGCTCCGGTCATCTTGCTGTTCGCGCGGATTTTTCAGGGCCTGTCCCTGGGGGGCGAATACGGCGCCAGCGCGACCTACATCAGCGAAATGGCGGGGCGCCAGTACCGCGGGTTCTGGTCCAGCTTTCAGTACGTGACCTTGATCGGCGGCCAACTGACTGCGCTGGCGGTGCTGATCATCCTGCAGCACGTTCTCCGGAAGGCCGACATGGCGGCCTGGGGGTGGCGAATTCCCTTCGTGATCGGCGCCGGCCTCGCCATCGTCGCCTACTGGATGCGGCGGCGGCTGCAAGAGTCGCAGTCATTCGTGCGCGCCGAGAGCGAGGAAACGGCGCGCGGCAGCATGCGCCAACTCTTTCTCGACCATCCACGCGAAGCCCTGACGGTGCTGGGATTTACCGCCGGCGGTTCCATGATCTTTTACGTCTACACCACGTACATGCAGAAATTTTTGACCAACACCGCGGGATTCTCCAAGGACCAGGCCACCGAGATCAGCGCCCTCAGCCTCATCGCATTCATGGCCGCACAGCCGCTTTTCGGCTGGCTGTCGGACAAGCTGGGGCGCAAACCCATGATGTTGGCGGCGTTCGGCGGAGGAGCGCTGGTCACCTGGCCGGTCATGACCGCCGTAGCGGCCACCCGCTCATCTTCGGCTGCGTTCTGTCTGATCTTGGCGGCGATGATGATTCAATCGTGCTACACGTCGATCAGCGCCGTGGTGAAAGCCGAACTCTTTCCCACCGCCATCCGCACTCTCGGAGTGGCGGTGCCGTATGCTCTCGCCAACGCGGTGTTCGGCGGCACGGCCGAATATGCCGCGCTCTGGTTCAAATCGGTCGGATCCGAGAGCGGATTCTATGTCTACGCTTCGGCGTTGTCGGGGATCAGCTTCTTGACGGCATTGACCATGCGCGATACCCGCGTGCATAGCCGCATCATCGAGGACTGACCGGATTCATGCCGCGCGAACAGACTCATTTTTCCGTCGCGGACCCCGCCGACTGGGTTGAGTGCGCCGCGCGCGATCAGCCGCAGCGGCCATTCCTCGAGACCGCCGAGGGCCGGCAATTGAGCTACGCATCCCTGCGCGAGCAATCCGCTCGATTTTCCGCGGCCCTGATGCGGCGGGGCGTGGCGCCCGGCGACCGCATCGCGGTCCAGGTGGACAAATCGGTGGAGGCGGTGCTGCTCTACGTCGCGTGCCTGCGCATGGGTGCGGTGTTCGTGCCCATCAATCCGGCGAATACGCCCAACGAGGTGAACTATTTCTTGTGCGACTCGAGTCCAAGGATGGCGGTAATTCGCCCCGCAGACTGCGCGCTGCTCGAGCCGCACGCGGTTCGTGCCGGAATTCCTCATGTAGAGACGCTCGGGGACGAAGGCGATGGATCCCTGCTCGCGCTGGTGCGCGAATCCGCCCAGGATCCCGAGTTGCCGCGGCGCCTCGGCGCCGATGCGCTGGCCGCGATCGTGTACACATCCGGCACCACGGGCCGGTCGAAGGGTGCGATGCTGTCACGCGCGAATCTCGCATCCAATGCCGCCGCACTCGCCGAGGCGTGGCATTTTTCGAGCCGCGACGTGCTGCTGCACACCTTGCCGCTGTTTCACGTTCACGGTCTGTTCGCCGCCATCAACACCGTTCTCGCGTCGGCGTCGAGCATGGTGCTCATGCCCAAATTCGACGCTGCATCGGCGTTGACGCACCTGCCGCGGGCGACGGTGATGATGGGCGTTCCCACGCATTACACGCGGCTGCTGCAACAGGCCGGCTTGAACCGCGAAGTCACCGCCGGTGCACGGCTGTTCGTCTCGGGATCGGCGCCGCTGCTGATGGAGACGCACCGGGAATTCCTGCGGCGGACGGGTCATTCGATTCTCGAGCGATACGGAATGACCGAGACCTTGATGAATACGTCGAATCCCTACGACGGCGTGCGCAAGGCGGGTTCGGTCGGCAAACCCCTGCCGGGAATCGCGGTCCGGGTGACCGGTACGAGCGGTGCCGTCGAGCCGAACGCCGATGTCACCGGCGCGATCGAGGTTGCGGGCCCGAATGTGTTCGCCGGCTATTGGCAAGACCCCGAGAAAACCCGCGGTGAATTTACCGCGGATGGCTGGTTCAAGACGGGCGATCTGGGCCGCATCGACCGCGACGGTTATCTGCACATCGTAGGCCGTGCGAAGGACTTGGTGATCAGCGGAGGCTACAACGTCTATCCGAAGGAGGTCGAGATGGAGTTGGATGCGCTGTCCGGCGTGCTGGAGAGCGCGGTGTTCGGCATTCCACACCCGGATTTCGGCGAAGCGGTTACCGCCGTGATCGTACCGCAAGCCTCTGCCGCGCTGTCGGAGGCCGACATCATCAACTCCCTGCAGACCCGCCTCGCGCGTTACAAGATCCCAAAGCGCGTGCTCATCGTCGACGAATTGCCGCGAAATGCCATGGGCAAGGTGCAAAAGAACGTACTCCGCACCGCCCACGTATCGCTCTATGGCGCGGGAAAGACGTCTCCTTAAAGGACCCGCGGATTTCCGGATCACAGCGAATTGAGAAACGCGACGAGGTCGCTTTTCTGCGCCTCGGTCAACGCCATCTGGAATCGTAGATTGTAGAAGTTGACGACTTCGTGCAGGTTTGCTGCAGCACCGTTATGGAAATACGGCGCACGCGCCGCAAGACCACGGAGGATGGGCCCTTTCACGCGGTTGAAGTCGGCGCAATTGCCTGAGATGAGCGCCTTGCCCGGATCAGTGGTGTAAAAGGACTCGGCCTGGCCCGCATTGAAAGGATTCGGGCAGCCGGAGACCAGGAACACCGGTAGGTCGGGCTCGCTCAGTTCCTTCACTGCCGCGGCGATGATCGGGTCCGGTTCCAGGCCGGGGTCCGACGAATGAGCGACACCGATATCGAGCGGCAGCGGCAGGGAGTGATGGCCGATATTGGGGGTGTCATGACAGGTAGCGCAGGTCCCGGCGAATACGGTCGGCTTGTTCAATGCGGCGTTGTCATTGAGCCCGCGCACATTGCCGATCGTCATCGGCGCGGAGTTGAACAGCTTTTCGCCCGCCGCAATGTCGGCGCGTGCATCAGGATAGTCGCGGACTTTGCCCGAGGATTTCTCCCACGCCGAATAGACCGTCATCGACACCGGGTTGAAGGCGATGCCGTTCGGATCGGCGCCGAGCGTGTCGTTGATGGCGGGATAGTAGAGTTGATCGGAGAGGTTGATCGGTCCGCCCTTTGCCCCGCCGCCGCTGAGCAACCCCGCCCGGTAGTCCCAAATCTGTCCCGAGTAGATGTCCAGCTCAAAATCGACGATGGAGTCGAGCTGAGCATCGGTGGGCGCCGCCGCGGCTTGGGCGTGATTCAGGGTCGCATCGAGGGCTTGGTGAACGAGATCGGCGCGCAGATTGGCATCCAAGGTCGCGGCGCTGGTCAATGGAGCGATAGTTTCCCGGCCGTCGAACATGACCGCGCTTAGGAATGAAAGACTGGCGGTCGGCAGAGGGCGACGATAAACCGACGCCGTCAACACCTGTGTTTTCGGGTCGACCTGCAATGCGCAACCATAAGGGTCATGGACGACGGAGATCGAGTACTGCGCATTCGCCGGTACCGGCGTCGGGATCCGAATCAGCCCGTTGTTTAGAAGCAGACTGTGTCCAGCCCGGTTCTTGGCGTCCACGGAGCTGCAGTTGGCGCCGTCGACACTCGCGAAGAGCGGGTCCGCGCCGCGTGTTTTGTCGTACAGCCTTCGTGCGTGGGCGGGTGTAAAGCTCATGGCCTGATCGGCGTTATGACACGTGGAGCAGCTGCGGCCATTGGTACCGAGGCTCTGGAAGAATTCGTTGCGCTTGTCGATGGGGCCGCCGACCTTATACGTGCCCATGAGGCCGGAAGCGTCGATTCCAATGGTCAATCGGGGGTCGAATAGCGATGGGTCCGCGCGGACGAGGCCTGCGGCGCTGAAAGCAGCGAGCAATCCGAGCAGAGTGCCGCGCAAGGGCGGCAATGCATGCGTCTTCAATGGCGAATTCTCCCTGGAGGTTTGCGAAATGATCCCTAACCCCTAAATCGAAATTCCCCGGACAAACCAGACAGCCGCAAAAATTTCCGGTTAAACTTTAGGGTGATGGGGATCAATCCGTTGGCACCGTTGATGACCGAGGCCGAAGCAGGGGCGCAGGGGGCCAAAGAGAGGCTGTTTGCGGCGCTGTATGCCGAATTACACCGGCTTGCGCAACGCCACTTGCAGCGCGGCGCCGGCGTGTCCATCAGCCCCACGACTCTTCTGCATGAGACTTATCTCGGAATCGTCGAAGGCCAAGCGGTCTTTCCGGATCGCGGCCGATTCATGGGATACGCGTCGCGGGTGATGCGCGGTCTGATCATCGACTTCACGCGGCAACGCTGCGCGCAGAAGCGCGGCGGCGAATTCGAGATCACCCAGTTTGACAGTCAATTTGCCGGGCAAGACGCGCAATCCGACGCACAGCAGGGGGTGCTTCTCCGGCTGTCCGAGGCCCTTGACGAGCTGGCGGTGCATGACGCACGGCTGGCCGAAGTGGTGGACCTCAAGTATTTCTGCGGCTTTTCCCTCACCGACATCGCCGTGATGCGCGGAGTCGCGCTGCGGACCGTACAGCGCGATTGGGACAAGGCGCGGCTGTTCCTGTTCCGTGAATTGAACGAGACGGCGGGGTCCTAGCCCCGAGCGGGCGCGTCATTGCAATCATTCGGTGTCGCGTTCGTTATGTCGAATCCGATATCTCAGTAGTGGCGGGCGGCGCCGCGCGAATCGTCGAATCGAGGGCATGTGAAGATAGCGGGGAACGAATGGCAGACCTTATCCAATCTTTTGGACGAAGCGTTGGATTTGCCCGATTCGGCGCGGCCGGCTTGGATCGACAACCTGGCCGAGCGGTATGCCGGTCTACGAGGCCATTTGCGCGAACTTTTGTCGAACCAAGCGCTCTTGGAAACAGGGGATTTTCTCGGTCCGCCGCTGGAACTCCGTGCGATGGACTCGGTTCGCCGCGAAGCGGTCGAGGCGCCGGGCCTATCGGCGGGAACGGAAGTCGGATCGTACCGCCTGATCCGCGAGCTGGGCCGCGGCGGTATGGGAACTGTATGGCTTGCAGAACGCACGGATGGATTCATCAAGCGCTCGATCGCATTGAAGTTGCCGCATCCGAGTCTTTACGGCCAGCACCTCGCAGGGCGGTTCAACCGCGAGCGCGACATCCTTGCGGCACTCGCGCATCCTAATATCGCGCGTCTCTACGACGCCGGCGTCGCCGCCAACGGCCAGCCGTATCTGGCGCTCGAATATGTCGAAGGTTCTCCGCTGACCGTCTACTGCGACGCCGAACGGCTATCTGTTCGCGATCGGATAGTTCTGTTTCTGCAAGTTCTCGGCGCAGTTCAATACGCACACGCGCGCCTCGTCATCCACCGCGATCTCAAGCCCTCGAATATCCTGGTGGGGGCCGATGGGCATGTGCAGCTGCTCGATTTCGGCATCGCCAAGCTGGTGAATGATGACGAAGGGAAGGAATCCAACCTGACGCTGTTGAGCGGCCGAGCGCTCACGCCCGACTATGCATCTCCGGAGCAGATCGCCGGAGCGCCGATCACGACTGCGTCCGACGTGTACTCGATGGGCGTCGTGCTTCATGAATTGCTGGCCGGCGCGCGTCCCTACCAGTTGAAGCGCGAATCGCGCGCCGCGCTCGAAGAGGCCATTCTCGGCGCGGATCCCGTCAAGCCGAGTCTGGCGGCGCGCGTGGACGCCGCCGCATCGGCCCGATCGACGACTTCGCGAAAGCTCGCGAAAGCCCTCGCGGGCGATCTCGACACCATAGTTCTCAAGGCGCTCAAGAAGGCACCCGGCGACCGTTACGCGAGCGTCGACGCGTTCACGTTGGATTTGCAGCGTTATTTGCACGGCGAGCCGGTTCAAGCCCGGCCCGACGGCGCGTTCTATAAGATAGGCAAGTTTGCCTCGCGCAACAGAATTTGGCTGATCGCCGCGGGCGTCGCCGGGTTGGCGCTGGCCGCGGGCACGGTGGTTTCCGTGTGGCAGGCTCGCGTGGCCCGTGAGCAGGCGGCGAGCGCACGGCGCGAGGCGGACAAGGCCAAAGCGGTCCGGGAATTCGTGGTCGACGTGTTCAGCGCCAATTCCCACCTACAGGCCGATCCCGCCGCCGCGCGGCAAGCGACCGCGCGCCAGCTGCTCGACCGGGGCGCGAAACAGATCGGCGAAAGTCTCAAGGACGATCCCGAAGCGAAAGAAGAGGTTTTGGACACGCTCGCGAACATGTATTCGCAGATGGGTCTCGATGCGCAGGCAAGCGCGATCAGCTTGCAGCGCATCGAGGTGCTCAAGCAGGCCTATGGTCCCAACGACCGGCGCGTGGCGGAGGGCATCTTCCAATACACCCGTGACATCGCCTCATCCAACGAGCGCGCCAAAATCATTCCGGCGCTCAACGAGGCCGAGAGGATTTTGGACGCGAGCCGCGATTTCACCTCGCGAACGCGTGCCGCACTTTGGCTCGAATTCGCCCATTACTACCGCTACACGGCGCCGGACCGGATGCGCAGCTACGCCGATCTGGCGGTCAAGTTGCTGGCGGACCGGTATCGCCATGAATGGATCTTGGTGCTCGCGATGAAGGAGGCCGCGCGCTCGCGTTTCGAACTCGGCCAGTATGCGGCGTCGGAAGCGGAGTTCCAAGAGGCGTTGACGGTGACTCACCGGATAGAGCCCGGTCCGTCGGCCTGGGAGATCGCGCCGCTCGCTCAAATCGCAGGCGTGCAGGCCGAACTATTGAAATTCGATGATGCCGAGCGGAATTATCGCGCCTCGTGGGCGTTATCACGCAAGTTGAACGGTGAGGCCCACAATGAGACCCTGCAGTCCGCGTCGCGCCTTGGCGCGTTCTTGTATAACACCTCGCGCGTGGCGGAGGGGCGGCTGCTGCTCGCGGACGCGCTGGCGGAGATCGAGCGCGATCCGAGCAAGCAGGAAAATTCGGTCGCGGCCGTCGTCTATGGTCTCTACGGGCAAGCTCTCGCGGCCGATGGACAGATCGAAGCGGCTGCGGACCTGTTTGCGCGGGAGCTGAATTTCGTCCGGCACCTGTATCCCGAATCCACGCTGCTGGCGAAGGCCCTGCTGCACGGGGGCGTGCTCTATATCGCCCTGGGGCGATACGACGCCGCGGCGGACGCGTTGGACGAAGGCGGCAGGACGTGGCGGGACATTGCCGGAGCTGCAGGCGAACCGTCGCTCAACAACCCATTCGTGCTTGCGCGTGCGCAACTCGAACTGGCCCGCGGCGATCCCTCCGCGGCAATCGCGGCGCTGTCGAACCTGCGTCCGCCGGCGACTGTGTCGCATCTGGCGCTGTCCGTGGATGACGTCGGCGCCCGGATTGTCGGGGCTGAGGCTCAACTCGCGCGCGAGCAGCCGGACGAAGCCGTGCATGCGGCGCGGAACGCGCTCGACCTCGTAGTACGTTCGCCGCTTCGGATGAGACTTCAGACTCTGGAGGCGAACGCGGCGCTCGTGCTCGGGAGGGCGTTGGAACGGAACGGCGACGCTGCACACGCGCGGCCCATTTTGGAGCGGGCGCTGCAATTGCGGGAGGCCAATGCGGGGGGTGCGAGCCCTTGGGTGGGGGAAGCTGAGGTCGCCTTGGCGAATTGCCTGCTCGATCTCGGCGACCGCGGCCGCGCCCGTTCGCTGTTCGAAAAAGCCGCAGCAACCCTCGCCTCGCATTCGGAGCTCGGTGCGCAGTTCAAGCGACCGGCCGCAGCGCTGGCGCGGCGTCTTGGGCGCGCGCGCTGACGGTCGGCAGCTTGCCATCTAGTCTGTCGGTTGTATCGTCACCATGGTGAGGGTCCGCCCGCCGAGCGCGGCACCGCCCGACTCGGTCCGGTCGATCACCACATAAAAGCTCTTGGACTTACCGTGCGGCGTACTCAAGATCGGGATAATCAGGCTGAGGCTGTCTCTGCCGTCCGGGATGTGTTCGAGACTCGGCACCACGGGCGCAAAGTCCCGGCCTGGTCTTGCCGTGCCCGACTCCGTCCACCATCTGAAGCTTGCGTCGCCGTGCACGTTGCCTCTGCGTCGGACAGTGACGCGAGCCTCCCGGTCGCTGGGTTCGACGTCGGCGGTGTCCGCAGCCATTTCTACGCGAACCGGCCCCGCATTTGCGGCGCGAGCGGATGTCGCGGTCGTGGGGGCAGGGGTAGTTGCGGCGGCACGCGGTCCGGGCTTCGCAATCGGCGGTGCAGCTGGCACAGGGGCGGGGGCTGCGGCCGTTCGGGCAGGGGGGGCCGGCGCAGGGGTGATGGTAGGCGCAGGATTGGGATTCGCACGCGGAACAGGCGCTGGTTCAGTCATCGAGGGAGGCGGTGCCTCCTGGGTGACCACGGGTGTCGGCGGCATGAAGATGAGCGCCAATGAATCATAGTTCGTCGCGACCCAATAACCGCCGGCCGCCAGCAGGGCCAATAGGGCGATGACTGCTGCCGTCGATGCAACCCCGTAATTCCGGGGAGGCGGCGCATCCATCAGTGTGGGCAACGGCGGCAGGCGAGCCGCAGCGCCGGCGAGCCCGAAACGGTCCAGCCATTTCTGTACATCCGCAGGACGGCGGTCGCGTTCCCAACGAAGGCCTTCGCGCAGGATCCGCCATTGCCGGCCGGTGAGTCCCGACGGGCGCGAAGGGTGCACGCGGCGCGCGCGCGCTTCGATGGATGTGCGCCCGGGGAAAGGGTGCTGGCCCGCCAACAGCAAATAGGCGAGGCATGCAAATGCGAACAGATCGTCCCGTGCGTCGGGCTGCTGGTCTTCGAGCAACTGGCAGCTGGCATAGCCCGGAGTGGCGCCGGGAGCACGCAGAGGCAAACCGGTATTGCGCAGTACTTTGTGCGGAGAGCCGAAACCCAAGACCCGCACTTCACCCTCATTGGTGATGAATATGTTCTGCGGATTGATGTCTCCGTGCACGACGCCGCGCGAGTGTGCGTGGGCTAGAGCGGCGCCCACGTCGCGCATGAGGGTCAGCGCGTACGGCCGCGGCAAGGCAGCCGCGCTTCTTGCGTCCAACACATGATTCAGGTGCGCGCCGATCAGCGATTCCATGGTAAAGAACGCGTTGTCGTCATCGCGGTCGAATTCATGCACGCGGACGATGTTCGGATGAGACAGCAATTGCAGACTCTGGAATTCGCGCTGCAGCTCGGCGAGCAGGTCCTCTCGCTGGGTAACCGCCGTATGCAACACTTTGACGGCTATCCGCTGCCCCGAGTCGGGCAGATCAAGGCGATACTCGTCTATTGCATCGAACACGGTGCCCATGCCGCCATGACCCAGCACTCCCCGAATTCTGTATCGACCGCGCAGTACGTCGCCGATCGCGAGCTCGCGGATTTCCCGGGTTTCGGGCCGCGGGGCCGCCGCCTTGGCGGGCGAAGTCGGATGCACCGGATGGTACAGAGTCGGGGGCGCTCTCCTGGGTGAAGTCGATGCTGCCTGGTTGGATGAAGCCGGTGTCGCTCTGCCGGGCGGCGTTGCTGCCGCCGGCTCGGGCAAAGTCGGTGACGCTCGATTGGGCGAAGGCGGGGGCGCCCGTTCAGGCAAGGCCGATGGCGCCTGGTCGGGCGAGATCGCGGGTGCCCGTTCTGGCGGAGTCGGCGGTGTTTTGTTGGACGCAGCCGGCGGCGCCATGCTAGGCGCGGCCGCGACGGGTGTCGTAACGGCGGTGGACGAGGTGCGCGGCGGCCGGCCGGCGCTCGCCTCTGCGTCGCCCTTGAGCCCGGAGCTTTCGAGGCTGGATTTGAGCGTGTGGAAGAGATCGGCCTTTATCCTTCCGCGCCGGTAATACTGGTCGAGCAGCGACAGCATTTCCCAGCTCTTCTCGCGGTCCCCCTGGAATTGATCCTGCATTGCACTCAGAAATACCTCGGGAGTGCAAATGCCGCCCGCCAAAGCATCCAGCCACACGAGGGCAGCCCCTTCGCCTTCGCTCCCAGTGCGCGGCTGCGGCCAGCTGGCCGGCTCCGTTCGAGCGTTCATGTCGATATCCTCATGTCGGGCGTCCTCTGGGACTTAGTGACAGAAGACAATACCGAAGATTCCCGGTAACGCAAATTGCTGCTAAGCGAGATCGCGCGTCAAGGAATCGCGGATTGGACCCGCCAGAGGACCCTGCAAATGCCGATAATTCTCGTGATCGACGCCGATGCTCAAGGAAGCGCCGCTTTTCATGGCTTCGACCATCGAAGGGGACAGCTCGAAGCGTAAAAAATGCACGGCCGAAGTCTTTTCGTCGTTCGTACGTTCCATGTCTTCGTCGGCGACGGCAAATACCCGCTCCATTTCGCTCACCCGGATCCAGCATCTGGCTTCAACGCCGATCAATTTCCCGAGCGCGGTGCGCCGCTCGTCGGGATCGGGAAACTCCAGCAGCAAGGTGACCTTCCAGTTGCTGCCGTCGGGAATCAGCGGATTGTAAGCGTCGAGTTCGCCCTGGATGCCGTCGCTCTCGAAAATCCGCTCCGCGCGAAGCATTTCCAGGATTTGATAGCGGATGGTGACGTAGTCTTCGAAACACCACGTCATGTTCGGCCCAACTTGCACATTGCGGACTTGCTTGTGGGCAATGACTTCGCTGCGCAACCGGGGCCGATTGTCCGCGTATTGCTCCAAACTCATGAGATCCGCGCGCGATAATTTCTTCACGATGTCGTCTCGAGCCCATAGGCCATTCTGAGCAGTGTCAACGGATGCGTCGGCGGCAATGCGCTGTTCAATCCGCTTTCGATTTGATGGCCCGCCATCGGGCAGTCGCTCGCATAAAAATCGGCGCCGCTCGCCTGTACGCGTTGAATGACGGGTTTGGCGATCTTCATGGAAGTGTCGCGAAATTCTCGCTTGACGCCGTAGGTGCCATTGTGTCCCGAACACCGCTCGATGGGCTCGACGGTGGTTCCGGGAATCAGCTGCAATACGTCGCGGGTCTTGAGTCCGATGTTCTGCACCCGCAAGTGGCAGGCGACGTGGTACGCGATTTTGCCGAGCGGACGGGCGAAATCCGTGCGCATCAGCCCGGATTTGTGCCGCAGCGCCAGATATTCGAACGGGTCGAACATGTGTTGCCTGACCCTCGCCACGTCGGGTTCGTCCGGGAACATCAGCGGCAATTCTTGCTTGAACATCAACACGCACGATGGGATGGGCGCGACAATATCGTAGCCGTCGTCGATCACGGCGAGCAGATGCGGCAAGTTCTTGGCTTTCAGATCCGCAACCGCTTGCAAATCGCCCAGTTCCAGCTTCGGCATGCCGCAGCAATTCTCCTGGCCGACCAGGGCAACTTCGATGCCGTTGTGTTCGAACACCCTGACGAGATCGAGCCCGATCTCGGGTTCATTGCGGTTTCCGTAGCACGTGGCGAACATCGCCACCTTCCCGCGAGTCGCGCCGGCCGCCTGCGCGGCGCCGGCCGGCACGGTGCGCTTGGCGAGCTGCTTGCGCAGCGTATTCGATCGGTAGACAGGAACGGGTGCCTGTGGGTGCACACCGAGCGCAACGTCCAGAACCTTGCGTCCCACGGCGCTGCGATTGACGGCGTTGACGACTTCGGCGACCACAGGAATGCCCGCGAGCTTGCCGACCACATCCGTCGAACTCAAGACCTTGTCCCGCCAGCGCGTACCGCCGGCGCGATGTTTGACGGCCTTGGCGCGCAGCATCAAGTGCGGAAAGTCGACATTCCACGGATGCGGCGGCACATAGGGACATTTGGTCATGTAGCACATGTCGCAGAGGTAGCACTGGTCGACCACGCGTCCGTAGTCTTTTTTGTCGACGCCATCGAGCTCGCCGGTCTTCGAGTCGTCGATCAAATCGAACAAAGTCGGAAAGGAATTGCACAAACTGAAGCAGCGGCGGCAGCCATGGCAGATGTCGAACACCCGCTCGAGCTCCTTTTGCAGCGCACCGGCGTCGTAGAATTGCGGGTCCTGTTGCCCAAGGGCATGGCGCGTGGGCGCCTCGAGACTGCCCTCGCGGCCTGACTTGGTCTGTCCGTCGGACACGGTTATCTCCCAGCCGAAATGATGCGGGCTCCACGAACGGAGCCCGCGTGCGGTGCCGTTGCCTGCCGGCAACGCAGGACAGGGTTACAGGTTGTCCAATGCCTTCTGGAAGCGGTTCGCGTGCGATCGCTCGGCCTTGGCCAGCGTCTCGAACCAATCTGCAATTTCGCCGAACCCCTCGTCCCGGGCGCTCTTCGCCATGCCCGGATACATGTCGGTGTATTCGTGCGTTTCGCC
>Ga0307470_10000233_pt1 | contig 36220 bp, 30 predicted proteins | sample atmos_gasesAM3C__FD_204565 | JGI IMG/M metagenome (GOLD analysis project Ga0307470, IMG submission 204565) | Hardwood forest soil microbial communities from Morgan-Monroe State Forest, Indiana, United States - atmos_gasesAM3C_05 | ecosystem: Environmental > Terrestrial > Soil > Temperate forest... | reverse complement strand
AAGACTCCGAGTCCTTTGCGAAAGACTCCGAGTCCTTTGCGAAAGACTCTGAGTTCTTTGCGAAGGACTTCCGAGTTCTTTGCAAAGGACTCTGAGTTCTTTGCGAAGGACTTCCGAGTTCTTTGCAAAGGACTCCGAGTTCTTTGCGAAAGACTCCGAATCTCTTGCAAGATGGGCAGCGGCAGATGAGCTAACTGCAACTAAGATCAGTAGCTTATGTGACTTGAATGAGGAACTGATTCCGTCGAGCTGAAGTAATGGCGAGCCGGAGTCCGTTGCAAGTGGGGGTTGAGCGTTGGCTACTCAATCCTGATCGCGAAATAGGATCCTCCAAGGATCGCAAGGTCGCCGGACGGTTTTGCAACGGCGCTCTTGGACATTCCGCTCGGCACGGCGCCAGCGTTGCACAGCCGCCGGATCGCTGTCCCACTGCCGATTCAGCTGGCGCCGCGTCCAGAAAGAACCGCCGGAATCGTTCGCAGCAGGATCTTCAGGTCGAGCGATGGCGACCAGTTGTCGATGTATTGCAGATCGAGCTGCATCCAGCGGTCGAAATCGACGTTGTTTCTGCCCGACACCTGCCACAGACACGTCAGGCCCGGCTTCATCGACAAACGGCGGCGGTGCCAGCGGTGATAGGCGGCCACTTCCTCGGGGATCGGCGGACGCGGACCGACCAGGCTCATGTCGCCTTTGAGCACGTTCCAGAGCTGCGGCAGCTCGTCGAGCGAGAACTTCCGCAGGACGCGGCCGACGGCGGTGATGCGCGGATCGGACTTCGCCTTGAAGACCGGCCCGGTCATCTGGTTCAAGTGGGTGACTTCGCCGCGCCGCTCGTGCGCATCCTCGAACATCGTCCGGAACTTGAAGAGCATGAAGAGCCGGCCGTTGAGACCCATCCGCTCCTGCTTGAAAAGGACCGAGCCCGGGGACGAGAGCTTGATGGCCAGGGCGGCGATGGCGATGGCCGGGAGCGACAGCGTAAGAAGAAGCATCGACACGGCGATGTCGAGAAGGCGCTTCAGGGCGAGCTGCGACTCGTTCGAGGGTGTCGTCGTGAACGTGAGGAATGGGATCCCCTCCAGCTCTTCCAACTCGATGCGGGCCACCCGGTTGGGGAAGAAGTTCATCGCCACGCGAGCGCGGATGCCGAGCTCTTCGCACATCAGAAAGATCTGCTTCATCTCGTCGAGCTTCTTGCGCGTGACGGCGAAGACGATCTCGTCGATCGGCTCCGCGAACTGGCCCCCCTCGAGCAGCCGGCGCAGGTCGGGGACGCTGCCGTAGACACGGAAACGCGCCCAGCCGTTCGACAGCCGGTGCCCGTCGGAGACAAAGCCGAGGATCTTGTAGCCCCAGTACTTGTGGCCTTCGATCGTGCGGGCTACTTCGATGGCCCGCCGGCCGGTGCCGACGATGAGAATCGTCCGGTAGTTGAGGCCTTTCGCACGAACGTAGCGGGCAATGATCCTCACCACGATCTTCTCGAGGACCAGAAGCAGCGCTGCCAGCACACCGAAGAGGACGAACCACGCACGCGACAACTGACGGAGCGGAATGAGGTAGGCCAGCGTGGCCAGAATGGCGTTGCCGACGAATACCACGCGAATGGCGGTCAGCGCCTCGCGCAGAAGCGGGATCGTGCGGTGGCTGTGATAGCTGTGGTAGGTGAAGAGAAGAACCGACCAGAGGATCAGGACGACCGGATAGATCTTGATGTAGTCGCGAAGGGGGAAAAGGCCGGTAGGAAAGTGCTCCGGAGCCACGCGCGGCAGCACGACGTCACGAACGAAGAACGCTGCAAAAAAAGCAGCCGTCGTGAGGGCCAGGTCGGCGACATAGACGACCCTCGCGATCATGCGCGCTTTCTCTTTGAGCATCTAACCTCTTGCCTCAGCGAACGACGACTCTCGAATGTAACGCACTACTGGCTGACCGGTATACGGAAATCGCGGCGCACCCGTCTACGGCAATCTTCAGCGGGCGATTTCCGAAAAAAGCCGCTCATACGCGTCGGTCACAGCCGTCCAGCCATACTTCTCAGCCGCCCGAGCCCGCGCGGCGGTCTTCATCTGCGCCTGCCTCGCCGGCGAATCGAGACATTCCCGAATTGTGCCTGAAAGCGTCTCGGACGGACGCAGCTTGAAGTAACCGACCGCGTCCCCTCCAACTTCCCGGTTTTCCGGCGTGTCATGCGCCAATACACACCCCCCCGATCCCATCGCCTCGATCATCGCCGGATGCGTCCCCCCCACCTCGGTCGCCTGAATGTAGAGGAGCGCATGACGCTGAAGAGTCCGATAGTCGGCCCCAAAAAGCGCTCCCGGAAACAGGATTCGCTCCGAGGCATGACGGTGAAGCTCGGCTTCGAGGTCGCGGGCGTACGAGGCGGAGCCGAGCATGACGAGCGGGGGTGACTCCCCGACCGCCTCGTAAGCGCTCACCACTTCCAGCGGGTTGTTCTCCGGCTCGAACCGGCTCACGTAGAGGATGTAGTTGCCGGACTGGACGCCGAGCCGCTCGAGGACATCGCTGTCCTCTTCGATCGGAAACTCCGCACCGTAAGGGATCATGACTGGATCGATGCCGTAACGGCCGCGGTAGTAGTCAGCGATGACGTCGGCATCGGCGACGACGCTTGAAGCGAAGAGCGCGGAGAACGATTCGCCGATCGCGTAGACCGCTTTTCCCAGCACATTCCACTTCCGCCGGCGACGCTCGATGCCATCGACATTGATCGCCACCGGAATCCGCGCCGCGCGGAGCAGCGGGAGCACGAAGGCATTGGCTGCATTGCAGAGCAGGATCACGTCGAAATCGCGCCGCAGCGCGTCGAGCGCAGAGAGAAAGGTGTGGCTGACGGTCTCGAAGTACTTGTGGCGAAGAGCGGGAAGGACGATGCGGTGGATGTCGTGCTCCTGGGAGCGCGGACGTCTCGCCCGCTCCGAGGCAGAATCAGCGGGCGAGACGCCCGCGCTCCCAGGGGTATCGCGACAATAGACAGCAACCTCGTGTCCGCGCGCGACCAGCCGCATCGACAGCTCCGCGGCGAACGTCTCGAAGCCGCCGTAACGGGCGGGCACACCACGTGTGCCGGCAATGGCGATCTTCAACGAAACCATCCGGCGATCTGGCGGTCGGAGACGCGGCGACGGCTTTGAATGGCGCGTCGTTTCTCCATGATCCGGCGCCGATTCTTCCACAGCCACCAGAGCGCGGGAAGCGAAGTGCGCTCGATTGTCAGTGCAGCGATGATGACCACCAGATCGCGTCCGAGCTCGAACGGCGCGTTTCGCAAGGCGAGGTAAACCCCTTCGTTCTTCAGGCGCAGCAGGAAGCGGTTCTTGACCCCGTGCATGTTGATGACCGCGGAGAGTGCGCCGCGCTTTTCCGGAGTCACCGTGCGCACGTGATGGCCGACGGCGTCCGGAACGTAGATCGCGCGCCAGCCAAAGAGCTGGCCGCGCCAGGCCACGTCCGCATCCTCACGAAACGCGAAGAAATCCTCATCGAGAAACTCGCCGCCGATCGTGACGTCGCGGATGAACGACATGCGGTACATCGCGGCGGCACCGGAGACGCCGAAGACCTCGCTGCGGGGGCCGGGAGTCGGGGGTCGGGGGTCGTTGCCCTGGCCCACATCGAAATGCCTTCCCGACCGAGTCATCCGGATGCCCATCGAATCGATCAGACCACTCTCCGCCTGGAGCAGTTTGCCGGTGGCCATGCCGAACGTTTCGCCGGCGCTGTCGAGGGCCGTGACGAGACGATCGATGTACTTCGGTTCGAGGAACGCGTCGGGATTAAGGAGGAGCACGAATTCGCCGTTGGCGAGGCGTACGCCTTGATTGACCGCTGCGCTGAACCCGCGGTTCGTATCGTTGACAACCTGCCGTGCGGACGGCGAAGCATTCCTCACCATAGCGATGGAATTGTCGTCCGAGGCGTTGTCGATGTGGATCAGTTCGATGCTGCGGTGCGTCTGTTGCGCGAGAGCGGACAGGCAGCGTTCCAGAAATCGCGCGCTGTGCCAGCTAACGATGATGACGGAGACCAATCCGTTCGTCAGACCCCGCTCCATCGTGCGAACGCCTTCCGCATCACGCCTGCGTAGGCGCGCGCGGCGTGCAGACGCCCGAGGTGACGGTTGGCGAGGCCGGCGAGCGCGAGAGGGATGCGCAGGAGCATCCCGAAAACGATCGCCCACCGCAGGACTTCGGCCTCACCGGGCGTGTGCCATTTGCGGGCATAGAGCCACATGTTGCGGTACCAGAGGGCGATGAACTCCGCGAACGGAACGTGCTCGAGACTGGCGCCGCCGAAGTGCCGCGCGCGCGCTGCGGGCACGACGAAGATCGTTTTGCCGGCAGCTGCGAGACGCCGGCAGTAATCGACATCTTCGAACCAGGCCGGCGTGAACCGTTCGTCGAGCGGTCCAACCTCGGTGAAGACTTCGCGCCGCACGAGCAATGCCGCCGCGGCCGGCTGCTCGACCGGTTGTGGATGCGTCAGCTCGAGCTCGCGATAGCGGTAGCGCGCCGTCATCGGGTTGCCGGGAAAGAGCTTGTCGATGCCGAAGGCTTCGCTGATGAGCGTGGCCAGCGTCGGCAGGCGCCGCAACTGAAACTCGCGCTGCGATTCGCCCGCTTCATCGGAAAGGAGAGGGGCGGCAGCGGCAATGGCCGGATTCTCGTCCAGAAAACCCACCAGGAGCTCGAGCGAGCGCGGCGAGAGCTCGCAGTCGGGATTGAGCAGGAACAGATAGCGGCCGCTAGTGCGGCTGGCCACGCGATTGACGCCGGCCGCAAAGCCGTCGTTGACGGCGCCGCGAATCACTTCGACATCCTTCCCCATCGCCGCCAGCGTGGCATCCGACGAGGCGTTGTCGTAAACGACCACCTCGTATTCGAGCCGGCCGCAGGCCGCCCGAAGCGATTGCAGGCAGCGCTCGATCCAGCGTTCGCTGTTCCACGTCACGATGGCGATCGAGAGGTCGAGCGGACCGGTGGCAATGCCGCGCAACATCGGCGCTGGCTGGTCGCTGCTCAGTTTTCTCGTTGCCTTTTCCATTGTTTGACTGCCTCGATCAGCGGCCTGGTCACCGCAGCCCACCCGAATCGAGGCTGGATCCGGATCAGGTTAGATACGCACCGCACGTAGAAAGCGTCGTCCGTCATCAATTTCGCGATCGCATCGGCGACGGCCGGTGCGTTCGATGGTGGCACAACGATACCCAATTCCTCCGCCGCCACCAGCTCAGCGGCAAACCCTTCCTCAGTTGTGATGACCGGAACCGCCGCCGCAATCGCGTCGAACAACCTCGTTCGAATCGAGTACGCGGCTTCCGCTGTCGGACGATGAAGCATGATAGCGACTTTGCTGCGGCGCAGCCACGAAAGACGGCTGTTGTACGCCATCCACGAGTCGTTGGCTTCGACGAACGCTCCGCCGGCGGTAATCCACTCGTCGAGCCGGTCTTCGCGCCTCCGGTCGACGGTGTGCTGATTCGGACGGGAACGGCCCAGGAACAGAAGACGGCAATCGATGCCGCGGCGGTTGACCGCGATAATAGCCTCGACCGCGGTCGCAGGATCAAGCCACTCCCACGTCCCGCCACCCCACAAAACAATGTTCTCGCGGTCTTGTGGTGCGGCTGCGTCGAAGTCTTCGACGCCGAACGGGACCTCGATGATGGGACCTTGCGCGCCGCGATAGAGCTCGCGCTGTTTCTTCGTCGCGACGACGAGCAGGTCGCCGGTGGCGACCGCTCTCCGGACGCGCCAGCGCTCCGCCTCGATGTGAATCCTCTGCCGCATCGAGGGATGACGACCGTACATCTCGTGCAGCTCGAGTAGCACGGGATCAAAGAGGTCGTAGACGATCCTCTGTCCCCGGCGCTGCCGCCGGAAACCGCGAGCAGGCTGCCCGATGAGCACCTCGGCCTCACGTATGCGCGCATCTGCTTCGGCGCTGCCACGAGCAGAAACGCTGAAACTGGCCACAGCAGGAAGCTCTCCTTCGCGTTTGCAGACCAGGGCGACCGTGAAGTGCTTCGCCAGCTCACCGGCCAGATGCCACGCACGAATCCCCGGGCCAGCCATCCGTTCGCCGACGACGTCCGGCGTGTGTACGACGAGGTTCATGAAGGATGAACGATGAAGGATGAAGGATGAACGGTCAATCACTCAGAGTTATCCTTCGTTCATCCCTCATTGTCCATCCTTCATCCTTCGTATCAGCCCCTCAACGATTCCTCGCAGCGACGAGCGTCCCTTCATTAGTAACTTCATGTCTTCCCACAGAAGCGCGCTGATGCGGCCGACACCGCGATGGCGGCGTGCCACGAAGTAGCGGTTGCGCGTTCGAAGGCGGAGTGCATCGGCGCCGAGGAGCGGGGCGGATTGCGAACCGCGATGAGTTGCCTTGATCACCGGCAGAACCTCGGTGCGCCAGCCGGCTTCGTGCAGACGAGCGCAGAGGTCGACGTCTTCATAGTAGGCGAAGAACTGTTCGTCGAAGATCGTGCGGCCGAGCGCCTCGCGGCGGTAGAGGGCGGCCGTGGCGGAGACGCCCCATGCGGGGGCGGGTTGTCGGGGGTCGGGAGTCGGAACGAGGGGCGTTGTCCTCGTTCCGACCCCCGCAGCGACCTGACGAAACGTCCCGTCGCTGATGTCGATGCCGGCGCCGTCGATCGTGGTCTCGTCGCGGCGGAGGATCGTCTGCACTGCGGCGAGTTTCGGATCGGCGTCGAGCGCGGTAGCGACCGTAGCCAGCCAGTCGCGATCGAGAACGACGTCATTGTTGACGAGCGCGATGTAGTTGCCGGTTGCGTGACGGTAGGCTTCATTGTTGCCGCCTGCGAAGCCGAGGTTGGTCTCGCTTCGGAAGATGTGAAGAGCGTGCCGGAAGGCGATGCGCTCTGCGGCTGGCGTGCGCGAGCCGTTGTCGAAAACGATCACCTCCTTCGGCGGAAGCGTCTGCGAGGTAATCGAGTCGAGACAGGCGCGGAGCATGTCGCCGCCGTCGATATCGAGGACGATCACGGAGACGTCAGTCATGCTGCATCCAGTCGAGGTTGGCGCTTCCGTCGAGGCAGCGCAACAGCGCGTGCCCGCCGCGGCCAGTATTAATCGTCGTGTATCCGTAGATCGCACCACTCGGTGGCAGGACGAACGCGTGACCGCCGATCTCGATCGTGGCTCCGCCCCGCGACTGATAGCGAAGCGTGGAAGGTCCGGGCTTGGCCAGGAATGAGAGCGTGTCTCCAGGGTGGACGACCCACCCTCCCTGATAGAGAAAACGCGAAACGGTCCATTCGGAGGGAAAAAGCTCCCCGCCGGTGTGGATCACGTGCGCGTCTTCGAACTCGACGCGATCGGCGGGTTTGCGGCCGTACGTGAACGCCGCGAGAAGCAGCGCGGCGAAGAGCAGCGGACCTGTCATCCTGAGCCGGCGAAGCACGGTCGAAGGCCCCCCCGCCCACCCGCCGGAAGGGAGGGGGTCCTTCGACCGTCGTTCGGCACTTCGTGTCCTTCGGCGGCTCAGGATGACAGTAACGATGATGGCCGCGATGAGGAATGCGCTCGCGACCGGTGCCGCGACGTTCGGGCGGATGAAGCTCGGGATGAGCCGCGAGAAGTCGCTGTGCCACCGTTCGCTCAGCGCCTCGCCTACGAAATTCTCACCCGTCGCGAGATGAAACAGTCGCCAGGGAAACGCTGCGCCGTGCGCGACGAGCATCAGCGTCCAGCCGGCAATGAGCGCCCGCGTCCCCGCGCCCACCTTCTCCCACAATGCCGCGCTCCCGAGCGCGAGGACCGGCATCAGGACGACGATGTAGCGAAGCGGTGGCGACCATCCTCCGTGCCATTCCGAGCGCGGCACGAGGTAAAGAATGTACAGAAGTGACGCGCTGATGCCCAGACGGAAACCTTCCGGCATCTCCCGCCAGCGCGCAAGGGCGACGATCGCCAGCACATAGAGCGGCGCCTGAAAAAGGATTCCGCCTGCACCGTCGAGCACCAGGCCGAAGAAACCGCGCCAATACGACATCGGTCCGCCCGGAATGAGCTCCTGCCACGAATGCGTGTTCATCGGATTGCCGGTGATCAGCCACGCCACGAGAAGCGGAACGGCCACCACGGCCCCGGCGACGACGACTTGCCTGCGCGTGCGCAAGGCGCGCGCGAGCAACACGATCGCAATCAGTCCGAACCGGATCTTGAGCAACACGAGCGCGAAGATCGCCGTGATCCATCGAGCGGGACGCCGTTGCCGCACGCCGCGCAACGCCTCGAGGAAGCAGAACGCGGCCGGCACTTCCGGCCAGATGCGCGTCGCGTAAAAGACGATCGGCGGTCCAAAGGCGATCAGCGGGAAAAGCGCGCGCGTTGTCGCGTCGTCAATGCCTTCGTCTTCGAGGAAGCGGACCGTCGATCGCGCAAGAAGCGCTCCAAACAACGCAATCACGGCCAGCGCGCCCGGCACCCCTCCGAGTGCGTAGCCGGGCGCCATCAGGATCGGAAGGAAGGGTTCGTGCCGCGAGTACTGCTCGCCATGCGCTCCCCTCGGGTCCCCAGGTTGCGGAGCGAGATCGGGACGGCCGGTGTCGGAGTTCGCGATCTCCCGATACTGATTGGTGAGATCGAGATCGTGATCGCGCACCAGCGATTCGGACATCATCAGGTAATAAGGCTCATCGCCATCGATCGGCGTCAGCAATTGAAACGGGATCATCGCCGCGTAGCCGATCGCCGCGATGAGAAAGGCGCGGTTTGCGCTCCAGCGCACGTCGTCGGCAAACGCAAGAAAAGCGAGAGGAATCGCGAGGGTGACCACGCCGAAGGTCACCAACGCGAGATACGGGTCGACGTCGATATGCAAAACACGCCCGTAGGCCCACAGAATCGCAAAGGCGATCACCGCCCCGAGCTGCGTGCCAAGACAGCGCCGGAGCGCGCGGGCGCGCAAGGCCAGGAGCGGCATTGCGAGCGCGGCGACGATGAAAAGCGCCACTTTCATCGCTTTGGATACTCGACGGAATCGACTGCCAGCCGCGATTGCGCATGAAGATCGCGAGCCGCCACGATGCGGAGCGAGACGATATCCGAGGCGCAACTCACCAGCGTGCGGCCCGCGCCGACGACCCAGGCATTCGCGCCATAGTCGCGGATCTCGCCCGGCGAAGAGCTCGGGAGCGGATTGCGCGAAGCAAAAAACTGCTCGCGGCGCATGAAGCCGAAGTCGGCCGTGTCGCCGATATGGATCGGACGCACGGTCACGCGGCCGCGCTGATCGGTCGCTTCGATCGCGCCGACCACGTGTCCTGATCGAAGGCGCTCGATGTAACCGCCGTACGTTGTCACGATGGCTTCGCGAACATGAGGCGGTACCGAAACCGGCAGCGATTCGCCCGCCGCCAAGGAGCGGGAGACCGGCTGCGCCTCCCCTACCGGCGCCTTGTAGTTGCGAGCGATCGGCAAGGCCCGGGCAATGATGCCGCTCCAGGGCCAGAGCGCGAATACGGCCACGGCCGCCGCGTACGACAGCGGCCGTATTCGATCGATCAAAGGAACGAGGAAGACGAGCGCCGCGGCAACATAGACCGTCGCCAGCGAGTAGCGCGCAAAGCAGGCGCAGAGGAGCAGGACAGCAGCGATGGCGAGGCTCGGGAGGTATCGCGGTATCGCGGTCTCTTGGTGCTCGTCCGCAATTTCGCCGCGCGATCCCAAGACTCCGAGACTCCGCAACCCAACCACAAGCAGCGCGAGTGCGAACGGCAAGAACGTCATCATCCCCGCGCGCGCCGGCGTCGCCACCGCCACGGCCAGCACCGCGATGAGGAACGCTGGCGTCCCGCCGGCTGGCCCGGCGGCGTCTCGCCGCCGCGGCATCGCGAAGAGCAACGCCAGGCTTCCCGCGAGCACCACGAGCTCGCGAACGATGCGCACGTCATACAGCGGTATCCAACGGAGCAAGACGATTCCGACGACGGTCAGCGCGATTTCCGGCGGCGAGACGCCGCCGGGCCAGCCGGCGAGACGCCGGCGTTCCATCGCCTTCGGCGATTCGCTCGCGCTGCTCGCGTAGAACGCCATCGTCGCGGCTCCGTACGCCAGCGCCACGATCACGCCATATGCGAGCAGGCGTGTGCGCTCATCGGCCAGCGTCATCATCGCCACGATCAGGAGGGGTACGGCGCATTGCACCGCCGCCGCCCAGCGCGTCCCGCGCGCGGTCCATGCGCAGAGCAGGACCAGCGCGATTACGAGCGGAAGATGGACGTCGATGGGTGTCGTCAGCACACCACGTTCTCGGCTGGATTACGAACCCACTCCGGATCGAAACCTTCGATCGTATCCGGCGTCATCGAGGCGCGGTAGACGACGCGTGCGTCGCCACGAAGCTGGACGTCGCTAACCTCGCCGCCGTCAAGTGTGAACGAAACCTCGAGCGTGATTCCGCTCCGGGTCAGCACCTTCACGGGTGACTTCGTCTTCCCGAAGAGCGCGCTCGTCACCGCCGAGGCGACGACGCCCGATCCACAGGAAAGGGTCTCCGCTTCCACGCCGCGCTCGTAGGTGCGCACTTCGATCGCTCCCGGCTCGCGGACGACGACGAAGTTGATGTTGGCGCCTGCGGGCTGAAGGCCCGGGTGCATACGAAGGGCGCGGCCGAGGGGGACGATGTCCTGGGCCCAGAGGTTGTCACGCAGGAAGACGACGTAGTGCGGCACGCCGACGACGATGGAGCTCCCTCGGATCACCGTCTCCCCGGCGCGCAGCGGACGATCCGCTTCAAACGAATGTGGCTGCGGCAGGGTAAGCGTCACCAGCCCGCCATCGCTGACCTCGGCGGCGACGACGCCTGCGCCGGTCTCGATGGTCATCTTCTTCGGCGCAATCACATTCACGAGCGCAAAACGCGCCGCGCAACGGGTACCGTTCGCGCAGAAATCTGCCGGCGAGCCATCGGCATTGAGATAGCGCATGCGGAACGTCGCCTTCCCCGTGTTCTCGATGAGGATGACGCCGTCCGCTCCGACCGAAAGGTGGGGAGTACAGATGCGCCGGGTGAGCGTGGCGGCATCGTCGATGCGGCCCGACCGGTTGTCGATAACCACAAAGTCGTTCCCGCCTCCGGCCATCTTCAAGAATGTGATTGGATCCTGTCTGGACGCTTGCGTTTGCATGGGTTGCGCGTGAACGGCGGACGCGAGCGTGCCGCCGGAAGTTTTTGCGCCGGGCGTGGGTTCCGACCGGCGGCTCATTCTCGCATGTAACGGAGCGCTTCCCTGATTCGTCTAACGTAGGGACGCACCGGCGCCGAAAGCCGCCGTCCCATCGGCAATGGCCGATATCTCGTTCAAATCGGAGCATATTCGTGAATCGACTTCGCTTCACTCGCGTCACCTCGGCCATCCTCATCGCAGCGCTCACCACCGGACCTCTGGCAGCCCAGCAGAAGACGCCACCGCCGTCGTCTGAACTGCCGAAGCTCGTCGAGAACATCGACGTCCACGTCATCGGCGTCGATGTCGTCGTCACGGACAAGAAGGGCAACCCGGTCACCGGCCTGACGAAGGACGACTTCCGGATCTTCGAGAACGGCGAGGAGAAGCAGATCTCGAACTTCTACGAGATCGACGGAAGAGTGGCCAAACCTGCGGTCACGACCGGGGCAGCGCCAGCGCCCACGGCGGCCGCACCGGCTCCAGCGCCGAAGGAAGAGATCAGCGAGCAGTTGAAGCGCCGCATCATTATCTACATCGACAACCTCTCCCTCGCTCCCTTCAACCGCAACCGCGTCTTCAAGCAGATGAAGGACTTCGTCAAGGACGTCATGCGCCCGGGCGACGAGGCCATGCTGGCGACCTACAACCGAAGCCTCAAGGTGCGCGTGCCCTTCACGCGCGACCCCGTCCAGATCCAGCAGATGCTCGACTCCATCGCTGGCGAATCAGGTTTTGGAATTGCGAACAAAAGCGAGGCCAAAGACGTGATGGGGCGCATCCGGGACGCTCAGAACTACGATGATGCGCTTGCAGATGCGCGCACCTACGCGTCTTCGGTCGACCACGACCTCCGGCAGAGCGTGGAGTCGATCAACGGACTTCTGACGACGCTCGCCGGCGTGGAGGGGAAGAAGATTCTCATCCTGACGACCGAGGGCTTCCAGATTCAGCCAGGGCGCGAAGTCTTCGCCATGATCGATGACGTGGCGAAGGACAAAGGGTGGCAGTCCAGCTCGACGCTCGAGGCGATGAGCTACAACGGCGCGCCTCTGATCGAGTCGATCGCCAAAACGGCCAACGCCAACGGCATCACGATCTACGCGATTCACGCAGGCGGGCTCGCCGCGGGAAGCGAAGGGACGTCGGCTGACAACCAGCAGGCGATCTCCTACAACGTCACCTCCGCGGCAGTCTCGAATACCACCGAGTCGCTCCAGCTCATGGCCGAGCTCACTGGCGGCCTGGCCACCACGCGCACGAACAACTTTGCCGGTGCATTCAAGAACATCGGGCGCGATCTCGACTCGTATTACTCCCTCGGGTACCGCGCCGGAACGGAGCGCGTCGACCGGCAGCGCACCCTCGAAGTGCGCGTCAACAACAAGGCGCTCAACGTCCGCAACCGCCAGACCTTCGTCGAGAAATCGACGTTCCAGGACATGAGCGACCGCGTCATCGCCAACCTCCTGTACAGGACGAAGTCGAACGATCTCAACGTCCGCGTCAAAGTCAACGCGCCGATTCCGGCTGACGATCTGTTCAAAATCCCGGTCGAGATTCAGATTCCGGTCGACAACCTCACTCTCCTGCAACAGGGTGAAGCCTACATGGGCGGCTTTTCGATCTACGTCGTCGTGGGGAACAAGGACGGTGACATGTCGGACGTGTCGCGCAAGTCACACCAGGTCACGATTCCGCTGGCCGACTTCCCGAAGACCAAGGGGAGGTACTACACGTACACGCTCGATCTGATGTGCGAGCCGGGCCTGAACAAGATCTCCATCGGCGTAGTCGACGATGTCTCGAACATCAGCGGCTTCGACCGGCAACAGGTGATCGCGCAGGACCTGCGGTAGCGTTCAAATCCACGACGGGTAGAGGTTTGCTTCACTTCGCGATTTCCGAGGTAGCCTCGGTGTGTGAATAAGCTGACGCTCAAACACTGGCGGTTGATCAAGGATCGAGGCGCCGAGGCGGCCCGCGAAATGGCACTCCTGTGGCTAGTCTTCTCGGCGCTGGATGCTCTGCTTAGTGGCCGGCTGACTTTGCCGTATCTGACGATGAATTTCTTCGGGTGTGCGATGTTATGGTTACTCGGTATCTATCTTGAAATCACGGCGAAGGAGGCCCATTGAATCCGCAACTGTACGCGACCCTGCCATTCGTCATGTTCGGCGGTTTTCTACTAGTAGTAGGCTTGTGGTCGATTCATAAGATCCGGAAAGAGGAAGCTACGAAGCGTGCGGCCGGCTTCACCGCCTCGCCACCGGAATCTCGCTCGCACTTGGGTGAATGACATGATCGACATGAATCCCATGTACTACGGCACGCTCGCATTTCTCGCGTTTTCGGCGTGTCTGATCATCCAGGGATTGTTTCTCGTTCACAGCATCAAAAAGCAGCAAGCCAAAAAGCGCCCGATCGGCTTCGTTACCGCGGCACCGGAATCTCGCTCACGATCCGCTGAATGAACCTTTGTTCCGGCGAGCCATCGGCGCGCAGCAGTCGCCGGTCCTTCATCACGATCCGGTGCGACAACACCGGACCCGCCAGCCGCTTCACATCCTCGGGGATCACGAAGTCGCGGCCATTGACCATCGCCAGCGCCTGACAGGCCTTGAAATACGTCAGCGCGCCCCGCGTGGAGACGCCGAGAGCCGCTTCAGCGTGCGTGCGTGTCGTCTCGACGATCGCCATCAGGTAGTCGACCAGCGATTCGTTCACGTGAATCGAGGCCACGTGCGCCTGCAGATCGCGGACTTCCTGCTCTTCGAGAACCGGCTCTAAGTGCTCCAGCGCGTCCTGCGCCCCGCCGGAGCGAAGGAGTTTCTTCTCGTCGATTGGATTCGGATAGCCGATCGTCAGCTTCATCAGGAAGCGGTCGAGCTGCGACTCAGGGAGCGGATACGTCCCGACGTGCTCGATCGGATTCTGCGTCGCCAGCACCAGAAACGGATCGGGCAGCGGCAGGCGCTTCTTCTCGATCGAGATCATTCCCTCACTCATCGCCTCGAGCAGTGCGGACTGCGACTTGGGCGTCGCGCGATTGATCTCGTCGGCGAGCAGAATGTTCGTGAACACCGGCCCGGAGACAAACTCAAACTCCTGCGCATCCTGGTTGTAGATCGTCACACCGACGATGTCCGCGGGCAGGAGATCGCTCGTGAACTGAATGCGCTGGAACGACAGCGACAGCGACCGCGCCAGTGCATGCGCCAGCATCGTCTTGCCGACACCGGGCACATCCTCGAGGAGAATGTGCCCTTTCGAGAGCAGCGCAGCGATGCAGAACTGCACCACTTCGCTCTTGCCGCGGATCACACGCTCGACATTTGCCTGCAGCGCAGCGATTTTCTCGAACGTCGGATGGCGTGAAAGCGGCTGCGTCGTCATTTCAAAGCGCCCGATGCAACAGAGGGGACCGGCATGTCATTTCGACGCCGCGCCGCGCCCGCAGGTCACAACTTCTTGTAGTGCGGTCCCCCTCCACCTTCCGGCGGCACCCATGTGATGACCTGATAGGGGTCCATGATGTCGCACGTCTTGCAATGGAAGCAGTTCGTAAAGTTGAGGAACGGCACCTTGCCGCGGCCATCAGCGGTCGGTTGCGGCTCGTAAACCTGCGCCGGACAGAAATGAAAGCACGGATTCCCGAACTCCTCGGTACATCGCGTGATGCAGACCTCCGTGTCCGCGATCAGCAGATGCGCCGGCTGATTCTCTTCATGAATGACGCCGCCGTTGTAGACATCCGTGACCTTGTCGAACGTCAGCACACCGTCGAACTTGATTTTCTCGGGCGGATGCGGATGATCGGCGCCGAAGTAGCGCTGGATCCGCTCCATCCGCTCGTGACCGGCATGACCTTCGAGACGGTTCATGACGCCGTAACCGCGGCCACCGGTCACGATGCCGAGGCCGGCGTTGATCAACCCCGCGAGCTGTCCGTATTCGAATGCCTGATGGAAATTGCGCTGCTTCCACAGCTCCTCGCGCGCCCATGAGACTTCGAACATCGCCTCGTATTCGCTCAACTGCGCGGTCGAATAATCGTTGTTGAGCAACGCCTGGAACGTCGTCTCGGCAGCCAGCGATCCCGACTTGATGCCGAGGTGAATGCCTTTGAGACGGGCACCATTGAGGTAGCCTGCCGAGTCGCCGGTGATGAGAAAGCCGGGGCCATACATCCGCGGCATCGAGAAGTAGCCGCCCTCGGGAATCGCTTTCGCTCCGGCGCTGATCATCTTGCCGCCTTCCAGCAGCGGCCGGATGGAGGGATGCGTCTTGTAGCGCTGAAACTCCTGATGCGGATCGAGCGTGGGATTCTTGTAATCGAGTCCGACGACGAGACCGATATCGATGATGCGGTCTTTCATCCCGTAGATGAAGCCACCGCCGAACGTATCGCCATCGAGCGGCCAGCCGAGGGTGTGGATCACATTTCCGAGCGGGAAACGGTCGTCGGGCAGTTGCCACAACTCCTTGACCCCGACGGAGTAGACCTGCGGATTCTTTCCCGCGTACAGATCGAAGCTCGTTGCAAGCTGTTTCGTAAGCGTGCCGCGCGGACCTTCCGCGAGTATCGTCACCTTGGCGCGGATGTCGACGCCGGGCTCGAAGTTCGCTTTCGGCTGGCCGTTCTTGTCGATGCCCTTGTCGCCCGTGCGGACGCCGACAACGCGTCCATCCTCGATCAGGACGCGAGAGGCAGCGAACTCCGCGAAGAGGTCGACGCCCATTTCGCCGACGATCGGCGCCATCCATCGAACCATCTCGCCGAGGGAAATGATGTAGTTGCCGTGGTTCTGTAGCGGCGGCGGCATGATCGGAGCCGCGATCTTCATCGACTCGAAGAGGTACCAGAAGCCATCGTCCGTGACCGGCGATTCGATCGGGCATCCCCGCTCGAGCCAGTCCGGCATCAGCTCGGCGATGCCGCGCGGATCCATGACCGCTCCGGAAATGCCGTGAGAGCCGATCTCCTGCCCCTTCTCCAGCACGGCGATCGAAAGCCCTTCCAGTTTTTTCTCAGCATTGGAATCGTTGTGGGCCTTGACCAGCTCGGCGAGCCGGTAGGCGGCAGCCAGCCCGGCCGGTCCGGCACCGACGATCACGACATCGACCTCGAGGGTCTCCCGCTCGACGCCGGGAAGTTCAGCCATGCGTTTGCTCCTTCAGAAAAGTCGCGGCATTCTATACGTGGGGTCGGCCGTCGGGGGGTCGGGAGTCGGAGGAGAGCTTGCACGTAGCTGATCTCCGACGCCCGACTCCCGTCCCCACGACTCCCGCGCACGCTGCTATCCTTCCCACCTACTCCGATGGCTCAATACGCCGTTCCCCTCCTCCTCCTTTTCATCGCCAGCGCGCTCACGTCCGTGATCACGACCGGCGCGGTAAAGCGGATCGCCGAGGAAGTGGGAGCAATCGATCGTCCGAACGAGCGGAAGTTTCATGCGGCGGAAACGCCGCGGATGGGTGGGCTGGCCATCATCTTCGGCTTCGGGTTTCCGTTGATGCTCCTCGCGGCCAACGGCCATGCCGCGGAGCTGGTCTCGAAGAACCTCACGTACCTCTTCGCCGTCCTGGCCAGCGGCTCGCTCATCATCGGCCTCGGCGTCTACGACGATCTCCTCGGCTCCGACGCCCCGAAGAAATTCATCGTTCAGACCGCGGCCGCCATCATTCTGGTCAGTTTTGGATTCCAGTTCTCATCCTTCTCGATTGCGGGGTTCACCATCCAGCTCGGCATCCTCGGGTCGGTCGTTTCGGTGATCTGGATTGTCGGCGTCATCAACGCTGTCAATTTCATCGATGGAATCGACTCGCTCGCAACGCTGGTGTCCATTACGATCGCGGTGGCTTTCGGCGTCATCGCGATCATCCGTCACGACGTGTTCTCCCTCGTCATTATGACCGCGCTGACGGGAAGCCTGATCGGGTTTTACCGGTGGAACCGCCCGCCTGCCAAGATCTTCATGGGCGACACCGGCAGCCTTTTTATCGGGCTGCTTCTTGCGGCCTGTTCCATCGCCCGTCCAATCAAATCGCCCACTGCCCTGATCGTCGGCGGACCGATGCTGGCTCTGGCGCTCCCTGTGCTCGACACGCTCATCGTCATGAAGCAGCGCTTTGGTGCGGAGTCGGCCATCGGTGCGCGCGTGACTCGGATGTTCAACGCCGACCGCCGCCACTTCCATCACATCCTCGTCGAGAAATACGGCAGCATCACGAAAGCCATCCTCTCCATCTGGTTCATCACGCTGCTCTTTGCCGTCGCCGCGGTGCTCACAGTGATCGAGGAGTTGAGGAACGCCGGCTACTACGTTGGCGTCGCCGGCTTCATCGCCATGCTTTTTCTTCGCTATTGGTTCCGGCGCCATGTAGGCAGTGCGCCGGTCGAGCGGCAGGCCTGAAGCCATGTGCGGAATCGCCGCTCTTTTCGCCTACGGAAGCAACGCTCCTCCGGTAGATACGGACGAGATCGAGACCATCACCGAGCGCATGCGGCCGCGCGGTCCCGACGCCGGCGGCACCTGGATCTCGCCCGACCGGCGCGTGGCTCTGGGCGCGCGGCGCCTCGCCATCATCGACCTGACCGCCGAAGGCACGCAGCCGATGACCGACACGGACGGTGATCTCCGCATCGTCTTCAACGGCGAGATCTACAACCACCACGAGCTGCGGGCGCGACTGAAGCGGCTGGGGGCACAGTTCCACTCCACGTCGGACACCGAGGTTCTGCTGCAGCTCTACCGGCGCGATGGACCAGGGATGGTCGACCTGTTGCGCGGCATGTTCTCGTTCGCGATCTGGGATCCAGGACTGCGGCGGATGTTCGTGGCGCGCGATCCCTACGGAATCAAACCGCTGTACATCGCTGACGACGGCAAGACATTCCGCGCGGCGTCCACCGTCAAGGCGCTGCTCGCGGGCGGACAGATCTCGCGCGCCAGGAATCCGGCCGGTGTTGCCGGCTTCTGGCTCATGGGCAGCGTGCCTGAGCCGCTCACGATCTTCGAAGAGATCCAGGCAGTGGGCGCGGGGACCTCGTTCTTCGTCGATGAGCGAGGGATTCATAACCAACGCCACTACTATTCGATCGCAACGACGCTTGGCCAGGGTGTTCGCGACGAACCCGCTGCGCGCCTTGTCGACCCTCACGTTCTCGTGCGCGAGCTCGTCACCGACTCACTCCGCCACCATCTCATCTCCGACGTCCCGGTTGGCGCATTCCTCTCCGCAGGGATCGACTCCTGCGCCCTCGTTGCTCTGGCGACCGAGGCGTTCTTTCAACCGCCGCGAACCGTCACTCTCCGTTTCGAGGAGTTTCAGGGTCATGACGCCGACGAGGCCCCCCTCGCCGAGCGTTTCGCGCAACGGATTGGTTCCGAACACGTCACTCGCCTGGTGGCACGGGACGAATTCATCGCCGACCTTCCCCGCCTCTTCGACGCGATGGATCAACCCACCATCGACGGGACCAACACCTGGTTCGTCAGCAAAGCAGCCGCGGAACGCGGCCTGAAAGTGGCCATCTCCGGACTTGGCGGCGACGAGCTCTTTGGCAGTTATCCCTCATTCCGCACCCTGCCGCGGATCGTCATGGGCACCCGGGTCCCCTTTGCTGCCTCGGCGCTCAGCCACCTTGCAAGCAGCCCGAAAGCGAAGGCGTTGGCCCGCTACGGACATTCGTGGGCCGGGGCCTATCTCCTCCAGCGAGGCCTCTTTCTCCCGGATGACCTTCCGGCACTCATGGGCGCGGAGCAGGCCGAGGAGGGCCTGAAGCGCCTTTCATTGATCGAACACATCGCCTCCGTCCTCGATCCGGATCCGAGCTCCGCCTTCGGCCGCGTGGCCACGCTGGAAGCATCGCTCTACATGCGCAATCAACTGCTGCGCGACACCGACTGGGCAAGCATGGCCCACTCGCTGGAGGTGCGCACGCCTCTCGTCGATGCCACCCTTCTTCGCCAGATCGCCCCGCTGCTGCTCGTGGAGCAGCAGCGTTGTAAACATCACTTCGCCAAGAGTCCCCGCAATCCCCTCCCGGACTGGCTCAGCGAGCGCAGGAAGACCGGATTCACAGTCCCACTCGCCGGCTGGATGAATCTCCCTGCCGATGGAACGTCAACCCGCATGCGCAGCTGGGCACGGGTGGTCATGGAGTGCTGGTCATGAGGGTGCTGCACATCGGCACGGATTCGTTCGGAGGGTACGGAGGCATCGCCCTCTACAACCGCGATCTCATCGCTGCGATCGCCTCGCATCCTGTCGTGACGCAGGTGGTCGTGGTTCCGCGCCTTCTCGGCTCCGCAGCAGAGCCGCTCCCTGCGAAAGTGGCATTCCTCGATCAAGCCGCCGCCGGACGACTGGCCTACCTCAACACGCTTCGCAAACTGCGCGGACCGTTCGACCTGGTCATCTGCGCCCACGTCAACCTGCTGCCGGTTGCGAGGATGTTCAGCAAGCATCCGATGCTCATGATCTACGGTATCGAGGCATGGAAGCCGCTGCGCGAGATGCTCTCTAATCGTCTGGCACGCCGGTGCAGCGCCGTGGTCTCCATCAGCGACATCACGCTCGACCGCTTTCTGGGCTGGTCCGGCTACGAAGGGAATTCGCACCTGCTTCCCAATGCCATCCGTGCAGCCTGGTACGGGATCCGGCCTCGCAATGAGGAACTGGCTGCTCGCTACCGGCTCAAGGGAAAACGAGTGATCATGACTCTGGGCCGCGTCGTCGCGGCCGAGCGCTACAAGGGCTTCGACGAGGTCCTCGAGATCATGCCCGCTCTTGACGCAGGCATCTCCTATGTCGTTGCTGGCGGAGGCAACGACGTCCCCCGCTTGAAGCGCAAGGCAGCGAGGCTCGGCGTGGAAGAACGAGTCATCTTCACCGGGCTCGTGCCCGAACACGAAAAGGCGGACCTCTACAATCTGGCCGACGTCTACGTCATGCCCAGCCGGGGCGAAGGCTTCGGATTCGTCCTGCTCGAGGCGATGGCGTGCGGCGTCCCGGTCATCGCCAGCCGCCTCGATGGCGGACGTGAAGCCGTTCGTCAGGGAGAGCTGGGGCAGCTCGTCGATCCAACCAGTCCCGCTGAGATTCGCGTCGCCATCACCGACGCCCTGGCAAGCGGAGGCAAGAGCGTTCCGCAGGGGCTCGATTACTTCAGTTTCGAGAACTTCGAGTTACGAACGCACGCGATCATCGAATCGCTGGTTTGATCCCAGCCATGGTCAGAGACAAGGGATCAGAGACAAGAGATCAGGGGCATGGATGAGCGATCGCGATTCAACCGACCGATTGCGACCTCTACCCCCGACCTGTTCTCTTTGATGTCTGGCGAGAGAACAGAAAGGCTCCCGTGACCGCCGACCCCTGGCCACTGTCCCCTGATCTCAGATCTCTTGTCTCTGATCTCTGTCTCTTCGGCATAATGAACCCGTGAAGCGCGCGTTGATCTTCGGGGTGTCGGGGCAGGATGGCGCCTATCTCTCCCGTTTGTTGCTCGAGCGCGGATACGAAGTTCACGGCGTTTCGCGCGACGCGGAGTCGCAGCCTTTCCACCGTCTCAGTACTCTAGGTATCCGCGATCGTGTCATCACCCACTCCGCTGCGGCGCGCGACTTTCGGGAGCTTCTCCAACTGATCGATGGCATCCGTCCCGACGAGATCTATAACCTCGCCGGCCAGAGCTCCGTCGCTCTCTCGTTTTCGCAGCCAGTCGAAACGATGGACAGCATCGCGCAGGCCACGCTGGTCATGCTCGAAGTCATCCGCTACTTGAAGCTGCCCGTGCGCCTTTACAACTCCGCGTCGAGCGAGTGCTTTGGCGATACGCCTCCCGGAACTGCCAGTGATGAATCGACCCCATTCTTTCCCCGCAGCCCCTACGCGATGGCCAAAGCCGCCGCGCACTGGACGACGGTCAACTATCGCGAGGCGTACGGCATCTACGCCTGTTCGGGCATCCTTTTCAATCACGAATCGCCATTGCGGTCCGAACGGTTCGTGACCAGAAAGATCGTCACCGCCGCCGCCGAAATCGCTGCCGGCAGCCGCCGCCGCGTCACCCTCGGCCGCCTCGACGTCTCGCGGGACTGGGGCTACGCCGCTGAGTACGTCGAAGCGATGTGGCGCATGCTGCAGCAGGACGAGCCCCAGGACTTCGTCATCGCTACCGGCGAGAGCCACACGCTCGAAGAGCTCACGGCGGCCGCCTTCGCCCATTTCAATCTCGACTGGCACGACCACGTCGACATCGACCCCTCCCTCTTCCGCGCCTCCGAGATCACTCACAGCTGCGGCAATCCCGAAAAAGCGCGCCGCGTGCTTGGGTGGGAGGCGAAGACAAAGTTTGGGGAGTTGGTCACGCTCCTTACAAATGCCGCTCGTATTCCAGCGTGACGGCTTTCGTGCGAAACATGTCGTCACTCCTCGAATTCGCTGCCCACTCCTGTTCGCTCATTCCGAAGCCTTTTGATTCGTTCTGCCGCGGGAACTCTCCGCACCTCGGTGTAACGGCGAACAGCGGGAGCATTGGAGCCCAGCATTTTTCCGGGCTGTGGTTGGTGAAACAGGTGAAGGAAAGGCAGGTACCCGAAGCGGTACGTCTTCCCCGTGACTTCGGCGCGCTCCCAGAATTCGTTGTCTTCTCCCCCCCAGCCGACAAAGCCCTCGTCGAATCCGCCAGCATCGAAGTAAGAGGAACGCCGCGCGGCGATGCTCGCCCCCAGCAGGTTCTGTACGATCGTCGACGCCACATTCTGCGGAACAAGACCTGTCGCGAAGACATGCTTCGTTTGACGCTCGTCGAGATAGAACGTGAACCGCTTCAGCTCGAGAAAGTCGAAGCCTTCACGCACCCGCGATGCGCACTCGGAAGCATAGGCCGCGGGAACCAGAATGTCGTTATCGTGGAGAATGACCACATCCCCACGCGCCTCGCGGACGCCCTGATTGAGCGTCCATGCGCGGTTGTATTCGTAGTCAGGCCGCGGCGTCGGCGTGTGGACATAGTGAACCCAAGTGGGAAGCCTCGATGCGATCTCCGGCGTCGAGGATTGCTCGACGACGATGCATTCCACTTGCACATCCGTCTGACCGGCGATGCTGCGCAGGGTCGTCAGGAGATGCGGCAGCCTGGCCAGACCGCGATGTCCGATCACGAAGGAGACCGCCGGAGTGGCGGCGCGGCTGACCGGCGACTCACGCAGTGCGATCGGCCATTGCGCAAAGGCCTTTCGCATGAGCCGCGCACCGGCAGAAGGGAACTGCGCAGCGACGTGAAGATCCGATGTGAACTCCCACTCGCAGCGAACACCGCGGCCGTCGCCGGTCACCCGCTCGTTGCGATTGCGCATCCCGATCCAATGGCCGGATCGCATGGACAGCACGAATCGAGGCAGGTCGTACAGTACGGCCCCGGCGCGCGATCGGAATGACATCGGCATGATGGTAATGCAGCACGCTCGGAAGCCGGTCCGCCCATTCTGTGCATCCCTTGCGAGAAATGAGCGAAAGCTCAAAGTTCCGAGGCTTGACGGTACTCCGACGCAATCCATGCGATCGTTCGCGCGAGACCTGCCGGCCAGGATGCCGCTGAGCATCCGAGATTGCGAAGCCGGCTTATGTCCGCGCGCCAGCGGATCGGATTTCCCGGAAGGGCCTGGCCGGTGAAGCGCGGAGCTTCCGATAGTCCAACGAGCCGGAAGATCTCGGCGGCCACGGTCGCGACCGAGACATCGTCGCCGGATGCGACGTTGATCGCCTCTCCTTCAAACGGCGTACGATCGGCGATGCAGACGACGGCACGTGCGGCCTCAGTAACATCGAGGTAGTCGCGGCTTTCCTCGCCGGTGCCGAAGACTTCCGGCTTGCCGGCCAGCGCGCGGCGCGTGATCTCCCACACCGCGAGGCGGCGTAATCGCTCACCGTACGTCGAGAAAATCCGAGCCTTGCACGTGCGTAAGCTGTGCAGCGCGGCATATTGATCGACGAGCAGCTCCTGCTGCAGTTTGTGAAAGCCATACGGGGAGATCGGCGCCAGCCGCGCGTCTTCCGAAATCGGCAGCGACGCCGGACTTCCGTAGACCGCTGCGGACGAGATGAGGAGAACCCGTGTAGCCGGTGACGACCGGCGCAACGCGAAAAGGACGTTCGCAGTGGGAATGATATGGGCCTGAAGATCGGCGAGGGGATCATCGATCGATTCGGCTACGCTGGCAGGAGCGGCGAGATGCACGAGAACGTCCGGCGCGACTCTGCCGGCGAAGGAAGTGACCGCACCGAGGTCCGAGAGATCCGCGAGTGTGAGCTCGGAGAAGAGGCTGGCCTGTTTGTCGCGGTCGGAGCGCCCGATCCCGAAAGTCTGCCATCCGGCTGCGGCGAACGCCGTGGCGAAGTGACCCGCCAGAAAGCCGCCTGCACCGGTGAGCATCACGCGTCGCGCCATCGCCGCAGTTTATGACCGTTTCAGCTCCCCAGCCTCCTCGGGCGCGCATGCTACTCTCCCTCCCATGCACAAAGTTCTGCGCCCGCGGCATGGGCTGGCGCGGCTCAAACTTGCCGAGGTGTGGGAGTACCGCGAGCTGATGTTTTTCCTCGCCTGGCGCGACATTCTCGTTCGATACAAGCAGACCGAGATCGGCATCCTCTGGGCGTTCCTCCGTCCGTTCATCACGATGGTCATCTTCACCGTCGTCTTCGGCCGCCTTGCAAAGCTCCCCTCGGCAAATCTCCCCTACCCGGTCTTCGCGCTGGCGGGACTTCTTCCGTGGCAACTCTTTTCCACTGCGTTCTCGGAGGCCGCGAGCTCCATCGTAGGGAGTGGACAACTGGTATCGAAGGTTTACTTCCCCCGCCTCATCATTCCGATCAGCGCAACGTTCAGTGTCCTGGTCGACTTTCTCGTCTCTTCCCTGATGCTGGCCGTGCTCATGATCTGGTACGGCGTCCGCGTCAGCGCGAGCATCGTCTGGCTCATCCCCCTGACAGCCCTGTGCATGCTCGCCGCGATCGGGAGCGGCATCCTCTTCGCCGCACTCTACGTACGCTACCGCGACATCCGGCACATCCTGCCGTTCATCGTGCAGTTCGGGCTCTACATCTCGCCTGTCGCTTTCATGAGCACGATGATTCCGGCAAAGTGGCGGCTTCTCTACTCGCTCAATCCGATGGTGGGCGTGATCGACGGCTTCCGCTGGGCATTGTTCGGCGGCACGAATGTCATCGACATGCCGGCAATCGCGCTCTCGGTGGCTCTGACCGTGGTGATGCTGATCGGCGGCCTGTACTACTTCCGCAATACCGAGCGCCTCTTCGCCGATATCATCTGAGCGATGTCCTCCACCCTGATCTCTGCGAATGGAGTGGGAAAACAGTATTTCCTGGGCGCTGATCCGTTCGGGACGCTTTCGCTGCGCGACCGGATTACTGACGTCGTGCGATCCGCATTCCGTTCTCGTCCGCCTGCCGCAAGCCGCGATTTCTGGGCCCTTCGCGACGTCGGATTCGACCTCCGGCGGGGAGAGGTTCTCGGCGTGATCGGCCGCAACGGGGCCGGAAAATCGACGCTGCTCAAGATCCTGAGCCAGATCACGGAACCGACCGAAGGCGAGGTGAATCTCTATGGGCGCGTGTCGAGCCTGCTGGAAGTCGGTGTCGGATTCCATCCAGAGCTTTCCGGCCGCGAAAACGTCTTTCTCAATGGAGCCATCCTCGGCATGACGCGGGCGGAGATGCAGCGCAAATTCGACGAGATCGTGGCCTTTGCGGAGGTGGAAGCGTTCATCGACACTCCGGTCAAGCGCTACTCATCAGGGATGTACGTCCGCCTGGCATTTGCTGTGGCCGCCCACCTGGAACCGGACGTGCTGATCGTCGACGAAGTACTGGCCGTCGGCGATGCCGCTTTCCAGCGGAAGTGCCTGGGCAAGATGGAAAGCGTTGCCAGCCAGGACCGGGCAGTCATGGTCGTCAGTCACAACATGAGCATCGTCACGCAACTCTGCGAGCGCGTCATCTGGCTCGATCACGGGACCATGGTCCGGACTGGAGCGACACGCGAGGTCGTCGGCGCATACCTTGCGCAGGGAAGCACTTCCGCCGACACGTGGTCGCCTCCCGCGCAGGGCGACGAACCGCTGCAACTTCACTCCGTATCCATTCTGCGCGATGGCGGCACGACGGGAGATATCGCAGGCGACGAGCCGTTCGAGATCGTTTTTGATTACAGCATTGTGGCGCCGCTCGCCCCGGGACGGATGGCAATTCTGATCGGCGATACAAACGGCACGGCGATTCTCACCTCGACGAGCACTGACAAGATGCCGGCTCTACGCGAGCCGTGGCGACCGGGCCATCATCGCGCGTACTGCCGCATTCCCGGTAATCTTCTCGCACCTGGACGGTATTTCATCACCGTCGCAGAGCCACTCGAGGGCGGCGGCGACACAATTCATCACGGTGCTCTGGCGATCACCATCTCCGAGCAGAACAGCCTCGCCTCGCGCGACGGGCGCCACGGCGTGATAGCGCCGCTCCTTGAATGGAGAGAGGAGGACGCAACGTGATCTGGAAGTTACTCGATCCGCTCCTCCTTCGTCTTTCGCGCAGACTCGAACATCTGGCGCTGCATCGTCCGTCAACGTACCGCGAGGAACTGACCCGCGCGCGCGGCCGTTTCGCACCTACGGCAACCGTGAGCCCTCGCACGATCATCGAGAGCGCCGCTTCGCCCGATCACATCGAAGTTGGCGACTACTCGTACATCGACGGACAGATTTCCCTCCTCGTCGCGGCGTCGCGCTGCCGCATCGGACATCACTCGTTCCTGGCGGCAGCGTCGCATCTATGGATTCTGGGCACGATGACGATTGGCGACTTCGTCCTGATCGCGCCCGGCGTCGACATCTTCGACAACGACTCGCACGCACTCGATGCATCGCAGCGGCGCGAGGATTCGATCAACGTTTTCGAGCGAAAGCTGCCGATCGACTACACGAAGGTCGCGCAGGCCGCAGTCGATATCGAAGACGACGCGTGGATCGGCGCGAAGAGCACGATCTTGAAGGGCGTGCGGATCGGCCGCGGCGCGGTAGTCGCTGCAGGATCCGTCGTGACTGCCGACGTCGCCCCCTACACGCTGGTAGGCGGCAACCCGGCGCGCGAGCTGCGAAACCTGTCGTGATTTGCGCCCGGAGCGCTGGTTACCTCACCTGAGTGATTCGATTGCATACGGGCCGCGCGAGAAAACGGGGCGGATGGTGTCATCGGAAGCACCGCAGCGAATGAGATAGTCCGCGCCGTATCGCCGGGCCAGAGCGCGGCTCGCAGGCAGGCTGGCATGGGCATTCCACAGTTCGGCGGCTTCCCCTCGCAGTCGCGCCACCGGAACGCCGAACATTAACCATTCGTCCGAAACCGGAAGCATGGCCCGATGGGCATAGGCGCGGAAGCTCCGGTCAAAGGTCATTGAATGAAAGACGGCCGAAGGGGGGAGATGTTCGTCAATGAATTCAGTCATTGCCTTGTAGTCGGGACTGAGAAACCGGGGATCACACGCCACGTGCTGTTGCGGCCGGTCTCGCTCCGCGCGCGGCAGCTTGAGAACGAAACTAAGCGCGTTCTGCCCCACAGGCTCATTGAGAAGTAACAGCATCCAGCCTCCGCCGACGCCCATAGCCAGAACACACGCCGCCAGAAACCCCCTGAAATCGCTCTTCGCCTCACCCATCGCGAAGAGAACAAGAGCGACACATGCACCAGCCGCGACAGGGATCCGGAGAGTGGGGATATGAAGCGCCTGCAGTGCCAGCAACAATGCAAAGCCAAAAGCGCCACCGAACACCAACGCCGCCACCGCGCGTTTGCGGTCGGCACCGAGGCCGTCTGAAAACCACGGGCGCCACCAGCTTCCCGTCAAATAAAGGAAGCTCAGAACGGCGATCCAGAGAATTCCAATCCGTATGGAGAGCGGCGGCAAGTCAAGGTTAAAGTAGACCCCGCCGATAACGAATGCAAGGATGGTAACGCGAAGCGACAAATCGCTTACCGTACTTAGAATGTTCTCAATCGTTTGCGCCACGAGTACATAAAGGAACAGGTACCCGAAGTGCAGAAATCGTCCCCCTTCCACAATGAGCGGCGTGAGGGGCGCCCAGTGTGTCTGCTGCCACAGAAAAAGGAACACAACCTGCTGCAACGGCCCGATTGCAATCGATGCGCCGAGGAGCAACCACAGCCATAGACCGGCTCCGCGTCTCCGGATTGTGTTCGAAAGAGGCAGAAGAACGAGCCAGCCCGCGCGAAGGAAGAAGGCTGCATATATCGCCTGAATGACGCACAACGCAATCCGAGGCGCGGCACGCGAGGAATCCGCGCGCCAGCACCAGAGCCCCACCGCGACGGTCAGAATTACGTGCGCAGCGAGCACGATGCCGATGCCGTGCATCGCCGCTCCGCGGAAGGGAAACACCATATTGTCCTGGCAGACTCGGATCATCTCGTCCGCGTCGGCGAAACTCATAGCCCCGCCCGCGGACCGCAGTTTCAACTGGGCCGCGATCGCCCAAAAGCCGGTCGTGACCGCGAAGAACGCGAACGTTCGCCATGGCACCTGCCGAAGGAACGCCGCGGAAATAGCAACGATGAGCGCGATCTCCACCAGCGCCAGCCCGGAGGCTGGATTGATGAGCAGCATCGGCAGGGCGACCAGCGTGCCGGCAACGATTGGTTGTCGTCGCCAACGCAAGGCGCCTAGTGCGATAAGCGGCGCCACTGCCGTAGTCATGACGAGTGGCACCGGCGGCGTGAAGATTCCCCATCGCGTTCCGGTCACGAGAAACCACGAGCTGACCACGGACACCGCGGCGACCGCCAGCGCTGTGGGAAGCCTCGCTCCGATACGCCGCAGGAAACACGTCATCGACGGAAAATAGACGGCGAGGAGCAGGAGCTGGAACAGTTCGAGGGTCCTGCCGAGGTCGTGACCTGCAGCCGCGTATACCAGCCGCAACGCAAAGAAATAAGCAGGCGAGGCATGCCAGAACAGCGGTGCCTGGCCACCAAATGCAGGGTCGCGCACGAGGGTGATATCCGGCTCGGGGTTGGCGAGGACGGTGGCGTAGTAAGGAATATCGTGATCCGTGAGCAGCGGATTCAAGTTCGCACGCTCGTCGAACTTGAAAGCGACGGCTCCTGCAACGAGGAGCAGAACCGTCGTCACGATGATTGCGAGCGTTTCCGTTCGCTTGCTCATGGCCACTTCGTTCCTGGAAACGGTGCTTCACCCAGATCGAATGGGTAGTGAAATTTCGGATTGAGCTTCTTTGCGAAGTGTTCGAACGTCGCAGCGCCACGAGTGAGCGGATCGTCGTCGTCGCGAACCGTACGAACTTCCGGGTTTGGCGGAATGAACAGAACATTCTTGCCGGCTCCGGCCAACCGGCGAGCCATACTGAAGCGGCCCGGCGAATTCTTCAACACCAGCCGCGTCAGATTTACAGCAGGAATCGGCGGTTCCGGCCATTGCACCGGCAGTCCTTGCGACGTCCGGCTGCTGACGTACCCGACAAAGGAAAATCGCGGATCGACGCCCACGAGCTCGGCCCGCACCCAAAAAGCGCGCTCGAAGTCGGCGTCCTCCTGCATGACGACGTCGCGGCCGCTGGCCAGTGCTCTCGCCGCCATTTGAAGCAACCTCCAATCCTCGTTGGTCGAGTTTCGCATGGATGCTGCCTGCGCACACAGGACCGCGCCGCCGAAGACGATCAAGGACACAAGCGTCACGAAAGCGAGCGAGTCGGTGATTGATTGTGCCTTCTTGCGCGATTGGTCAATGCCGGCCGCAAGGAGCGGTACCATGAATAACGCCGCTGGTGACAAATACCGCAATGCCGGATAAGGAGCCTTGCACGCCATGGCTAAGGACAGAATCAGCAACGTGATCGTCATCATGCTCAGGGAATCCCGTTTACGGAAGAACGCGACGGCGCCCCATATGATCCATACCGCAAGCAGAAGCGGGACGAGGGGCCAATTCGTCGTCGCGAGCGATAGCGTCTTCATCGTCCACCAAGTTTGAGCAACGAGGTTTCCCGGCCGCTGCATCGCATAGGGAACATGGACCAGAAGAACAAAGTGCGCCGTCTGATTCAGCGCGGCGATTGACATCGCAATCAGCGCGAGCCGTCCCCATACACCACGCCGCCAAAACATCGGTGCCGCGAACGCCAGAAACGCAATCAGAATCGGCGCCAACACCTCTTTGGATGCCGTCGCACCGATGAATGCAGCCGCTGTGACTCCGGGTGCGTCGCGGCAGAAGCCGTAATAGGCAAGCGCGAGCATCAGGATTGCGTATGTCTCAACGCGCGTCAGGTTGATCTCAGAAATTGCCGGGAAGAAGGCAAAGTACGCTGCCGCAACACACGCGGCAACTTCGCTCTCCGAAACAGTACGAGCCACGCCATAAACGAGGGCGGCTGATATCAATCGAATTCCAATCAGAATGGCATGCCAGGCGCCGACGTGTTGTTCGAGTCGAACCGCAAAGATCCACGATAACGCGTCGGCAAACGGGCGGTAGACCCACGCGCTGGCCGAGGAGAAATCCCACAATTCACTGACAATCCCTTTCGGCCACCATCCGCCGCGAATCAGGGTCATGTCCATGTAGTCGTTCACCAGCGAGAAGTTCGACTGTGAAATCTCCATCGCGACGGCGGCGTAGACCAGGAGAACGCCGAGAGCGAGCGTTATTTGAAAGGCGCGTCGCGTCGGTGGCGTCATGGAGGTGAAGTATTCTAACCCACGTGAATGATGCGGCCGGACGAGGCAGAACGACGGCAAAATCAAGTTCGGAGAAGCCTGAAATCGGATGCGCGAGCAATGTCGCTGATGGAACGGGTCGCCGTGCAGACCCTGAAAAGGACAACCTCCCTGAATGCTGACCGCCGGCTTGGTGAGCGTCGACCCGGAACGCAAATGGATCGGCGGCCGTTACTACCTGCAGCATCTCGTCCGCGCGGTCGCGTCGCTGCCGCAGCCGGAGCGCGTCGAGCTGGCCGACGTCTGGTGGCAGGAGCGCGAAGCCGACGATCCGTTCGCCGAAGTGCGTGAGCTGCTCGCGGAATCCGTCGTCATCGCGCCGCCGGTGACGTTCGCGTCACGCGCGCGGCGAAAGGCCCGCCGCTTCGTCCACGGCTGGCGCGACGCCCGCGATCTCTTTCTTGACACCGGCGTCGACGTTCTCTTCCCGATCGCGCCGTGCGCGAACCCCGGCATCCCGCTCGTGTTCTGGATGCCTGACTTTCAGCCATGGCGCATGCCGGAGCTCTTCAGTCCGGAGTTGCAGCGCTGGTATGAAGACCACTACACGCGCAATGGCGAAGAGGCCCGGCTAATCGTCCTCTCCAGCAACGACGGCCTGCGTGATCTCGAAGCCTATTTGCCGCAATTCCGCGACAAGGCGCGCGTGCTCCACTTCTGCAGCGTGCCGACCGTGGAGTGGTGGAAGCGCGATCCGGCAACGGTCGCGAGCGCGTATGGACTGCCCGACAAGTTCTTTCTCCTGGCGAACCAGTTCTCGCATCACAAGAACCACCCGGTCGTTTTCGAGGCCGTCCGTCGCCTGCGCGCGCGCGGCGTGCCGGTCGTCGTCGCCTGCACCGGCAGCACGTTCGGCTTTCGCGGAAACGACTATCTCGAATCGATCAAGGCCTTCCTGAGCGAACACGATTTGAAGGGCGCCGTACGGATCCTCGATCTCATCCCACGCGCGGACCAGGTCGCGCTCATGCGCCGCGCAATTGCCATTCTGCAGCCGTCGCAGTTCGAAGGATGGTCGACCGTGGTCGAGGACGCGAAGACGCTCGGCAAGCCTATCCTCGTCAGCGACCTTCCCGTTCATCGGGAGCAGGCGCCGCCCGGCGGCGTCTTCCTGCCGGCCGGCGACGCCGAAGCGTGGGCGGAGGCGATGGAGAACGCGTGGAACGTGCGGCCACCCGGCCCGAACGCGGATGAAGAGGCGGCTGGCGCAAGTGCCCTGTCCAATGCCCAGGTCGAGACGGGACGAACATTCGTCGGGATCGTGCGCGAGGCGGCGGGGCGTTGATGCGCATCCTTTTCTGTTCGCAGGCAGCGCACTCGGGCGGTGGGGTGGAAGCGTGGATGGAAGCGCTGACCTCGGCGCTGCTCGCGCGCGGGCACGAAGTGCACACCGCGCTGGCAAAAGGGCGCTTCCACGATCCCGCGCGCTATGCCGCTCGGCACGTAGTGGCGAACCCGATCGAAGTCGACGGTGCCGGCGCTACCCGCGAGGTGCGCATCACAAACCTTCTGCGCGTCTTCGAGCGCGTGCAGCCGGACATCATCATTCCCGTGAACCTTGCGGACGCTCTCTACGCCGCTTCGTATGCGAAGACAAAAGGCTCGACCTGGCGCATCGCACTCTGCATTCACAGCCAGGGAGAAGACCGTATCGATCAGGTGCGCTCGTGTGCGCCGTTTATCGATCTCGCGGTCAGCGTGTCGCGCCGCGTGGCATTGCAGCTCGAAGGGATCGCGCCGAACGTGCGGCATATCCCGACGGGGGTCCCGCTGCCGCTTGCTCCGCCGCGGAAACGCGAGCGCATCGAGCAGATCGCCTACGTCGGACGTCTCGACGACGGCGAGAAGCGCGTCCTCGATCTGATCCCCCTGATGCACGAGCTCGACGGCGTCACCTTACACATCGCCGGCAGCGGCCCCGAGGAACCGCGGCTACGCGAGGGTCTGCGCGGCATGCCGGCTGTCTTTCACGGCGATCTGTCGCGGGCGCAGCTCTACGAGACGTTCTATCCGGGCATCGACGCCCTCTTCGTCTTCTCGCCAGCCGAGGCCGGACCGATCGTGGCGTGGGAAGCGATGGCCAATGGAATCGTGCCGATCGTCTCGGACTTCGTCGGACGCGAAGAGGAGGGGGTCCTGCGCGACCGCGTCTTCCCTGTCGGCGACGTGGTTGCGGCGGCGAAGCTGATCCGCGAGCCGCCTCCTGCGCGCGTCGAACTTCCGGCGGCCTACGCCCTTCCAGCGTTCGAGCAGTCGTGGCAGGATGCGTTGTCCATGCTCCACGAAATGCCGATTCGCCGCGGTCCGTCCGCCGCCCTCCCCTCCCTCGTCTCTCCCGGGCGCCTGACGCGTCTCGGACTCGGCTTCGAAGGGACGGCCCGGATTCGTCGTCTCCTCGGACACCATTTCGAACATCAGGATCCAGGTTCGGAGTGGCCGCACTGATGCGCCTTTTCGTCGGCATGACGACATGGAACAGCGCATCGTTTCTTCCGGCGTCGCTGACCGCGCTGCGAGACATGACCGATGCAAGCGAAACGCATCTGGTCGTTCTCGATAATGATTCGACCGACGGCACAGCCGGTATCGCGCGCCGTTTCGGTGCCGAGGTCATCGTGCGGCGTTCGGGTCAGGCACACGCGCTCATGGACCTCTTCAACTGCTCCCGCGCCGAATTCACGCTGCTCCTCCACGCCGACGTCGTCCTCCTCGACCGTCGTTGGCTCGACGTTTGTGCCGCACACCTCACTGGCAACGTCGCGCTGGTGAGTCCCGAGGACATCGGATGCGGTCCGAATACGCGGCCGTGGGGCCGCGGAATGCCGGAGAGCTCCTTCCTTCTTTTTCGCACAGCACTGGCCCGTCGTACACGGATCTGGTTCCGGCGACGGCGTTTCAAGTTGCTACTTCCATTCCGGGGCCTCGACGTGACAGGTGAGCACATCACCTACAACATTCCCACACGGTTGCGGGCGCACGGACTGGATTGGCAGGCCATGCGCGTCCATACGTCGACGCGTCTTGACGACCCCATCTACACACCGCATTTCCAGGCTCCGCAATGGAGCTCGGAACTAGCGATGTACCGCTACGGTCTCGGCAACTTCTACAGCATCGACGGCATCGTCACGCACTACCACAACTGGTTCGAGCGCGAGGTCGAGGACGTTCCGGACGACTCCGATCGGACGCTCCCGGCAGTCTCGGGTGGCCTTCCGCTGGCATTCATCAAGCGTTACACACACACGTTTCTCGATGACTTCGCGCGCGGCGCGGTCGACATCCCGGAGGCCTCGCGCGGATGATCGGTATTGCGGCACTTGCCGTGGTGATCGTGGCCCTCGCGTACGTGATGCGCCGCAAGCACCGCGAAACATGGAACGAGATCTTCCGCCTTCGCGCCACGATCGAATCGCTGCAGGGGCAACTCGTCGCCAGCCGCAAGGAGATCGTGTTGATGGCGACCTCCGGCTCCATGCGCCTGCCGCCGCTGATGCCGTCACAGAATGGCGAGGACGTCGTCATCTGGGATCTCTTCGAAAGAAGACGCGAAGGTTTCTACGTCGATGTCGGCGGGTACGACGGCGTCGGCTTCAGCAACACCTACTTTTTCGAGGCCATTGGCTGGAGCGGCGTTGTCATCGAGGCCGTACCGGAGCTGTACATGCGCTGCGCAGCCTCACGCCCTCACAGCACCGTCGTCCATGCCGCGTGCGGAGCGGCGAGCGGGACCGTCGCGTTCACGATCGCGGACGGCCCGCGCGGCATCGCAACGTTGTCGTCGATGACGCCGGACCGCACGCGCATTGAACGGGAAGGCGGCAGCGTGCGGACTGTCGAAGTCCCGCTGCGAACGCTCGACGACATCCTTGCCGGCATCACCGAGCCGATCGACTTTGTCAGTATCGATGTCGAAGGCGCGGAGCTCGACGTGCTGCGAGGATTCGACCTGGAGCGTTTCCGGCCGCGGCTTCTCGTTATCGAGGACAACTCCGCTGGCGCGGACCGCCGCGTGGCCAACTGGCTTGCGGAGCGCGGATATCTCGCTACGCAGCAGCTCGAGCAGAATACTTTCTACACACGCACAAATACGGGTATGTCGCGCTACTCGGTGCCTGGCTCGTTTATCGCGCGGCGACGCAATCAGTAACTCATGATGAGCCGCTCACCTACGAGTGGTTGGTCGCCCGGGTGGTGGCACCGGGTTTTCGCGCAGTACTAACGTGAATCACCACATCCTGCATACGATCCTGGTCAAGCTCTGCACGCAGCTCTTCGGCCTGTCGAAAATCACCTTGCGCCTTCCGGCCGTGATCGATGGGATCCAGTAGGTTACAGGTTCGAGGAGTCGTGGCACGATACGCTAACCACGCTCGTCGCTATGCCCATTCGCCGCGGTCAGTCCGCCGCCCTTCCGCTCCTCGTTTCACCCGGCCGCCTGGCGGGCCTCGGACTCGGCCTCGAATGGATGGCCCCCATTCGTCGTCTCCTCGGACACCATTTCGAACATCAAGATCCAGGTTCGGAGTGGCCGCACTGATGCACCTTTTCGTCGGCATGGCATCGTTTCTTCCGGCGTGGCTGATCGCACTCCGAGACGTGATCGATGCACGCGAAACACATCTTGTCGTTCTCGATAACGATTCGACGGACGGCACAGCTGATATCGCGCGCCGCTTCGGTGCCGAGGTCATCGTGCGGCGTTCGGGTCAGGCGTACGCGCTCATGGACCTCTTCAACCGCTCCCGCGCCGAATTCACGCTCCTCCTCGATGCCGACGTCGTCCTCCCCGACCGTCGTTGGCTCGACGTCTGTGCCGCACACCTCACTGGCAACGTCGCGCTGGTGAGTCCCGAGGACATCGGATGCGGTCCGTATACGCGGCCGTGGGGCCGTGTGTTAAGTTGAGTTTCCAGATGTGACCTGCGAACTTCAGGTGTGTGACACTGTCCTTTCCGTGATGAACACTAAATGCAGACGCTGAATCCCTCACCCGAGCATAGGATCGGGCCCGTTGATGGACTACGTGGAATTGCTATCCTCGCTGTACTTCTCCTCCACTTTACGCCGGGCCGCGTCACTAATCTGGGCTTCAGGAGCATCATTCTCAAATTAGCGGATGCGGGTGATGTCGGCGTCGATCTGTTTTTCGTCATCTCGGGATTCCTGATTACGGGAATTCTGTTTCGCTCACGTGGTCTGCCCCACAGGTTTCGGAACTTTTACGCGCGGCGCACGCTCCGCATTCTCCCACTGTACTTTCTCGCCCTCACGGTTGCCTTCGTCGTTGTTCCCATTTTCTCATCGTGTGGCTGGATACCACTAAGAGATCAACTTCCCTACTGGTTCTATGTGGCGAACTTTAAAACGACAGACGCGGCGTCACGATGCATCGGGGTTGTGCACTTTTGGACACTTGCGATTGAGGAGCAGTTCTACGCCGTCTGGCCGGCTGTCCTATTTCTCTTGAGTTCACGCGGCGCTCGTCGCGTTTGCGTGGCTATCATCACGTTGAGCGTGCTGTTTCGGTTCGGCCTCGTCGCATCAGCGATGAACTGGCGGGCCTACTACTGGACACCGTCGCGTGCCGACGCGATCGCGTGCGGCTCACTAGTTGGCTTAGCGTTCGCTTCAGGAGAAGGCTGGCGAAGAATTACCCGCTGGTCGGGGCCGGTGGCTGCCCTCACTGGCCCGCCGCTCGCGTACCTCGTCTGGCGCGATTCGATAAACACGATTTTCTCTCCTCCCGTTCCGATGGTCCTCATAGGGCGCGTTGTCATACCTTTAATCGTTGCCCTGTTCTTTTCGTCGGTTCTGGTGTTGAGTCTCGAGACTCGATGGCTCGGACGGATGCTCGACAACCGAGTGCTCACGTTCTTTGCCCGCTATAGCTATGGGCTATACGTGTGGCACGCGATGTTCGCCAATCCGCTATTGTCATACATGCCGTTAAAATTGTTCGGCGGCCCTTCAAACGCAGCAGTTGTAATCCGGGCGCTAGTGGCAATCGTGTTCAGCCTTATCGTGGCAATCGCCTCATATCATCTGTTCGAGGCTCCCTTCCTTGCCGTGAAGAAGCGATTTGCTGAACGGGGCATATGAACAATCTTCACCGTACTCGCGAAGGGGCGATTTCAAGACCCGCAGCGTTAT
>Ga0307470_10000232_pt1 | contig 36316 bp, 35 predicted proteins | sample atmos_gasesAM3C__FD_204565 | JGI IMG/M metagenome (GOLD analysis project Ga0307470, IMG submission 204565) | Hardwood forest soil microbial communities from Morgan-Monroe State Forest, Indiana, United States - atmos_gasesAM3C_05 | ecosystem: Environmental > Terrestrial > Soil > Temperate forest... | reverse complement strand
ACACCCCACCCCCCCCCCCCCCCCCCCCCCCACCCCCCCCCCCCCCCCCCCCCCCCCCCCACACAACCGGCAACCGCGGACACAATCGCCAACCGACGACCCAACCTCCAACCTCCAACCTCCAACCGTCAACCATCAACCGACAACGCGCGAAGCGCAGCATCCACGCGAAGCGCAGCATCCCTTGGAATCGCCGCTGACCGCCCCTCGTTTCCGCCGCCGTGCCCGCTGATGCAACTCTGCGCAGGTTCGTCGCTCCGCGCACCCTCACGCGCGGCGATGCCTATTACGCGGAAGGCCGCGTGCGCCTCATCGAGAAGCTCGGCGACGGCGAGATTCACGCCGAGGTTCAGGGCACCCAGCTCTATTCGGTACACCTCGTGCTCGAAGGCAACCGACTCACCACCGACTGCGAATGTCCGTGGTTCGAGGACAACTTCGTGGAGTGCAAGCACATCTGGGCCGTCATCCGCGCGGCCAGTGCCCGGCGCATGCTCCCGGAGCGCGCGCTCTTCCTCGCGGGCGGGCTCGACGAGGCCGACGAACCGTATGACGACTTCGACGACGACGCCGACGAAGATCCCGGCCCGCCTGTCAATACGTTTCCGCGCGGCGTCTCTCCGCGTCCGCAGCGTCCGCCGTGGCAACGCTTTCTCGACGCCCTCGGGCCTGTGCCGCCGCCGACGAACCAATCGAGCTCACGCGGCATACCCGAGGAGATCGCCTACGTCATCGAGTCGTTCGCGCCGTCACACAGACTGACGCTCCAGATCCTCTGCCGCGCGCACAAGAAGAACGGTGAGTGGGGGAAGTGGAAACCGCTGACGCTTCGTCTCGATGAGCTGCACATGCTCCCGCCCGCGGACCGCGAGACCATCGCGCTCCTGCATCATTCGTGGGCTCCCTTCGTGGAACGGATGATCAGCATCCCCCCATCCACGGCATCGTGGTGGATCGAGAGGCTCGCGCGCGCCGGCAAACTGAGTGTGCTCGACGAGGCAGAGAATCCGCGGCCGATCGCGTGGGACGACGGGCCGGTGTGGACGCTCCGCGTTGCCATCGTCAACGACGCCGAGGCGTCGAAATACCGCGTCGCCGCGACGATCGAGCGTGATGGTGAGACGCTGCCGTTCGAAGACGTCGAAGCGACGTTCCCGGGCATTCTCATCGCCAGCGGCCGCGCCAGCCGCTTCGACGACGGCGGGCGGGCGGCCTGGCTTGACGCGCTGCGCGCGAATGGTTCGGTGGAGATCCCGCACGCGGATGCCGATTCGTTTCGCAAGGCGCTTCTCCGCGCGCCGATTGCCAACATCGCGCTCCCCGAGGAGCTCGGATGGAGCCTGGTGGACATCGGTCCGCGTCCCATCCTGACGCTCCAGGACCAGTCATGGACCTCGGAATTGAGCGCGGAGCTCTTCTTCGAGTACGACGAATGGCGCGTCTCCAGCCGCTCCGAGGAGATGCAGTCGACGGTCGGGCGCAAGCTGATTCGACGCAACGGCTCGTTCGAGAATGGCTTTCGCGGCCGGCTCGGCGGTCTGGGCGTGATCTCCACATGGGACGGCTTTCGCGTCCGCCTGGCCCAGCTCGATGAAATCGTGCGGAAGCTCACTGCCGAGGGATGGACGATCGAGCTCGGCACCGCGAAGGTGCGCGTCGCCGACGATTTCGACGTCGAGATCTCCAGCGGCATCGACTGGTTCGACCTGAGCGTGAGCGCCAGCTTCGACGACGTGCGCATCGCTCTGCCCCAGCTTCTCGCCGCGACGAACACGCATCGCTCGCTGTTGCGGCTTCCGGACGGCTCGTACGGCGTCGTCCCGAGCTCGTGGGCCGCGGCTCTGGCCCCGGTGCTCGAGCTTGGGAAGCGCGAAGGCGACTCGGTGCGCTACCGCTCGTCGCAAGCGCTGCTCATCGACGCGCTCCTGCGCTCGAAAACGCAAACCGTGGACGATGCCTTCGCCGCACTCCGGCAGCGCATCTCCGAGGCATCGCCCGAGCCGCGGCAGGAACCTCCGACATTTACTGCCGAGTTGCGCCCATACCAGCGCGCCGGCCTTGGCTGGATGGATTTCCTGCGGACGACCGGGTTGGGTGGATGCCTGGCCGACGACATGGGTCTGGGCAAGACCGTGCAGGCGCTGGCGTTGCTCGAAGGGCTGCGCGCCAACGGCAACGCGGGCCCATCGCTGGTTGTGGCGCCGCGAACGCTCCTCTTCAATTGGGCCGCCGAGGCCAGACGGTTCGCGCCGCAATTGCGCGTGATCGAACATCACGGAAGCGAGCGCGAAAAGAACGACTTCACCGGCTTCGACCTGGTGCTGACGACCTACGCCACGATGCGCCTCGACATCGCCCGTCTGGCCGAGACCGAGTTCGAGTACGTCATCCTCGACGAGTCGCAGGCGATCAAGAACGCCTCCAGCCAGGTGGCGAAGGCCAGCCGTCTCCTGCGCGGACGGAATCGCCTGGCCTTGAGCGGCACGCCGGTCGAGAATCACCTCGGCGAGCTGTGGAGCCTTTTCGAGTTTCTCAACCCCGGACTGCTCGGCTCCATGCGCTCCTTCGCCCGCTCCTTCGCCGGGAAGAGCACGCCGCCGGAACGCCGCGACGCGCTCGCGCGCGCGCTGCGTCCTCTGCTCCTCCGTCGCACGAAGGAGCAGGTCGCGCCCGAGCTGCCGGAGCGGATCGAGCAGACGCTCTACTGCGAGCTGGAAGGCAAGCAGAAGGTGCAGTACGAAGAGCTGCGCGATCATTACCGGGCCGCGCTTCTTGGCCGCATCCAGAAAGGCGGCATCGACAAAGCGCGCATGCACATCCTCGAAGCGCTCCTCCGGCTGCGTCAGGCCGCGTGCGATCCGGGGCTGATCGATCCGAACACGGACGCATCGTCCGCGAAGGTCGAGCTGCTGATGGACGAGCTTGGCGACGTGCTCGCCGCCGGCCATCGCGCTTTGGTCTTCTCGCAGTTCACGTCATTCCTTCACATCGTGAGCAACAAGCTGGATGCGGAAGGTCTGTCGTATCTCTACCTCGACGGCAAGACGCGCGACCGCCAGTCGCTCGTGGAGCAGTTCCAGCAGCCGGACGGCCCGCCCCTCTTCCTGATCAGCCTCAAAGCCGGCGGCCTCGGACTGAACCTCACCAATGCCGATTACATCTTCCTCCTCGACCCCTGGTGGAACCCAGCCGTGGAAGCCCAGGCCATCGACCGCGCCCACCGCATCGGCCGCCTGAAGAAGGTGGTCGCCTACCGCCTCATCGCCCGCGACACGGTGGAAGAGAAGATCCTCGAGCTGCAGGCGAAAAAACGCGAGCTGGCGGAATCGATCATCTCCGAGGACAACAGCGTGCTGCGCAAGCTGGAGGTGGAGGATCTGGAGATGTTGCTGGGGTGAGGGCAACACTGCCGCCAATCTGCCCCACCTCCCCCAGCGTAGATCGAACATGAAGCGTCTCCTCCTCCTGCTCGTCATCGCCCTGCCGCTTTCCGCGAAGCCGGCCATCCGATGGGAGCCGTGGTCCGACGATGTCTTCGCGCGGGCGAAACGCGAGCATCGCTTCGTGCTGCTCGATCTCGAGGCGGTGTGGTGTCACTGGTGCCACGTCATGGACGAGATGACGTACAGCGACGATCGCGTGATCGCGCTCATGAACCAGCGCTACATCGCCGTGCGCGTCGATCAGGACTCGCGCCCCGATCTGTCGAATCGTTACGAGGACTACGGTTGGCCGGCCACGATCGTCTTCGCGGCCGACAGGAGCGAGATCGTGAAGCGCGCCGGCTACATCCCGCCGATGGCGATGGTCTCGATGCTCCAGGCCATCATCGATGATCCGTCGCCAGGACCTTCCGTCGTGAAGGAGACGCCGCCGACGTTCGGCAACGATGCGTCGCTCACTCCCGCGCTCCGCGCGCAACTGGAGAAGACGTACAACGAGCGCTACGACGCGCAGCATGGCGGCTGGGGCTTCGTTCACAAGTTCCTGGATGCGCCGAGCGTCGAGTACGCGCTAGCCCGCGCGCGGCGCGGCGACGCGGCGGCGGCGAAGATGGCACGGCAGACGATCGACGGCGAGCGAAACCTCCTCGATCCGGCCTGGGGCGGCGTCTACCAGTACTCGACCAGTGGCGTCTGGAGCGAGCCGCACTTCGAGAAGATCATGCCCATGCAGGCCGGCAACCTGCGCGCGGCCTCGCTGGCGTACGCGCTGTGGCATGAGAAGCGTGATCTGGAGATGGCTCAGGCCATCCATCGCTACCTGGTCACGTTCCTCCGCTCGCCCGATGGTGCGTTCTACACCAGCCAGAACGCCGATCTCATCGACGGACGCCACGCCGCCGACTACTTCGCCCTCGGCGATGCGCAGCGCCGGGCGAAGGGGATCCCCCGCATCGACAAGCACGTCTACGCGCGTGAAAACGGCTGGGCGATCGAAGCGCTGGCCACCCTCGCCACGAGCACGGGCGATGCGCGTGCGCTCGCCGAGGCGCGCACGGCGGCCGAATGGGTGATCGCCAATCTCCGTATGCCCAACGGCGGTTTCCGGCACGGCCTCCAACCAGCCTCGAACGCCGGCGGGCCTTTCCTCGGCGACACGCTAGCGATGGGCCGGGCCTTTCTTTCGCTCTACGCCGCCACCGGCGAGCGCGTCTGGCTGCGCCGCGCACAGGAAGCCGCGGCGTTCATCGATACGAAGTTCCGCGCCAATCCCGGCTACGTCACAGCCCCGCACGGCACCTGGGAACGCGACGAGAACTGCGACGTGGCCCGTTTCGCTAACCTGCTCCAGCACTACGACGGCGACAAGAAGCACGAGACCATTGCCAGGAACGCCATGCGCTACCTCGCCGCTCCGGAAGTGGCCGCGCCGGCTCCCGTCGGCAACGTCCTGCTGGCCGACTACGAGCTGCGCCAGCAGCCGCTGCACGTCACCATCGTCGGCGCGAAAGGCGACGCCAACGCACGCGCCCTCTTCGGCGCCGCCGCCGCGCTGCCGCAAGGTTACAAGCAGGTCGAGTGGCTCGATCGCACCGAGGGCCCGCTGCCGGGATCGAAAGTCGAGTATCCGACGATGGTGAGGGCCGCGGCATTCGTCTGCAGCAGCAACCGATGCTCGCGTCCCGCGTTTTCGGCGGTGGAGTTGAGGACGCTGGTGGGGAGGTTGGAGCAGTAGCGCGCGGTTGCGGGGTCTCGCGGTTTCGGGGTCTCGCGGTTGAGTGAGTTGCTGGGTTGCAAGTAACTGCGCGGGCGTGTGTTGACCTGTCCAAAGCCGCAAGGATCCCCACCCGATCTGCGGGAGGGGATCCTTCGGCGTAAGCCTTGCTGCGAGACCGCGTAACCGCGATACCCCGCGACCACGCGACCGCGCTCTAGCCATCCGGATCCATTCGCGGCCCGGCATCAGGCGTGACACCCGGTCTGCGATTCACAGCAGCGTTGCGCCCATCCGGATCGATGCCGGGGCCCTGGTCCGAACTGACCTTGACGGCCAGACCACCGCCGATCGGATCGATGAACGAGCCGCCTTTCGTGGTAACGATGAACGCACCCAGAAGCGTGAGAAAGAGAATGAATCGCATGTAATCCTCCTATCAACCGTTGCGGCCTGAATAGCCAGACCGCTATTTCGTCTCGCGAGACCCCGGAGTGCCGCCCGGCGGCGGCACCCAGACCTCACACTAACCTTCCGGATCGATGCGCGGTCCGGCATCGGGCGTGATGCCGACAGAGGTATTGCGCCCGTCTGGATCAGTACCGGGACCCTGGTCCGAATTGACCGTAACGGACGTCCCGCCGCCGATCGGATCGAGGATCGAGCGTCCCTTGGTGGTGACGATGAGTGTGCCGAGAAGCATGAGCAGAAGAATGAATCGCATGTTGTCCTCCTATCAACCGTTTGGATCGCAGCCGAGACCTTTGTCGCCGCTGCAGCCGGACGCATGGACGCGCCCACCCGGATTGCCCTGATGCGAGCCGACCGTTGCCCGTCCCCGGCCTCCGTTGGGATCGATGATCGGGCCTTCGAAGGCGATCACCGTGAACGCGTAGAGAAGCGAAAGAACCACGGCAAGACGTACGCTGAACATTGCTTCCTCCTTATGTGGACCAATACGTCCTGCAGCATCCATGGTTAGCCGCCTTTCCCGTTACGTGACCCACGCGGCACGTGAGCGACCCCGGTCTGTGACCTGGCGGACTCAAGGGTGTGGTTGCGGGGTCGCGCGGTTACGCGGTCGCGCGGCTAACGTAGGTCGGACTCTCAGTCCGACCGGAGCTCGGGAGAGCGGTAATTGATAACCGCCTGTAGTTCAGAGGTGCAACCCCGAGACCGGGCAACCCCGAGACCGCGCAACCCCGAGACCGCGCAACCCCGAGACCTCGACACGGTGTAACCTCAACCTATGTCCCGCTTTCCCTCCTGGCACTTCCGGTCGATGGATCCCGGCGAGGTGCAAGTCGATCCGGTTCATGACGAATTCTTCAAGGCTCAGGACCTCGCCGACGCCCTCGTGCGCGAATCGATCCAGAACTCGCTCGACGCCCGCCTGCCGCGCAGCCGCTCGCCGGTGCGCGTGCGCTTCCGGTTCGCCTCGGGCGCGCATGCTCTGCCCGCCGAGGCGGTGAGGGAGTACTTCGACGGACTGGAGCCGCACCTGCGGGCCGCGGCGAAGACCATTCACACAGTTCTACCCAAAGACGACGAAGCGGTCCCTTATCTGCTGATCGAGGATTTCGGGACGCGCGGCCTCACCGGCGACCCGCACGCCGATCCCGAGCTCGACGCTCCCGGCGATGATAGGAAGAACGATTTCTTCTACTTCTGGCGCAACGTCGGCCGTTCGGACAAGGGCGAGCTCGATCGCGGACGGTGGGGCCTCGGCAAAGCCGTCTTCACCGTGGCCTCGCGCGCCCGCACCATCTTCGGCATCACCCGCCGTTTCGACGACAACCGCGCCCTGCTCCTCGGACAATCGGTGCTCAAGACCCACGTTCTCGACGGCCGGCGGATCTATCCCTACGGCTTTCTCGGCCGGTTCGAGACCCGCAACGGCCAGCCGCTCCCGATCGAGGATCCGATCCTGCTCAACCGGTTCGCCGACGACTTCGGCGTCCATCGCATCGATCCCGGTCTCTCCATCGTAGTCCCCTACTATCGCGACGATGAGCTGTCGCTCGATCGCATCACCGCCTCGGCCGTGCGGCAGTACTTCTACCCGATCCTGCGCGGCGATCTGATCGTGGACATCGTCGACGGCGTCCGCACACAGCGGATCGACGCCGAAACGATCGACACCCTCTCCACGGCGGACGCAAACGCCGCAAGACTCTGCGCGCTGACACGGTGGTCGCTGGCGCAGAACGACGACACGCGCATCGTCCTGCCCGAGCGCGGCGCCGCCGCACCGCGGTGGGACGACAACATCCTCGACATAACGACACTGGCAGCGCTGCGCGAGCGGTTCGCCTCCGGCCAGCGGCTCGCCTTCCGCGTGCCCATTCTGGTGAAGCGCAAACGCGCACGACCGGCCGCCTCATGGTTCGACATCTACCTCGAGGTCGATGACGCCCTGCGCAAAGGCGAGCATCACTTCATCCGCCGCGGCATCACCATCCCGGACGTGCGCACCGCCGGGGACAAAGCCGCACGCGCTCTCATCGTCATCGACGATCAAGCGCTCTCCACGTTCCTCGGCGATGCCGAGAATCCCGCGCATGCCGACTGGTCCGAGCGTGCCGACAAGATCCGCACGCTCTACGACCACGGCGCATTCACCCTTCGTTTCGTGAAGAACAGCGCCGGCTTTCTGGCCTCACTCCTGGCCCGTCCGCCCGAAGGCCGCGTCCGCGATTTCCTGGCTGACCTCTTCTCCATCGACGCTCCGGAAGAGTCGCTGCATCACGACGCACCCGCGCGCACTCCGATTCGCGCCGCCGCAGGCGAGAGCAACGCCGGCACGACCTCGGCCGGTACTGCAGCGGGCTCCAGCGGCGTCACCATCGCCAGGATCGCCGGCGGCTTCACCATCAAAGCCTCGGACGCGACTCTCGCCGGCCGTCCGCTGCGCGGCGAGATCGCCTATCGCGTTCGCGCCGGCAATCCCTTCCGCAAACACAGCCCCTTCGATTTCGACCTGATGTCGAACGGCGCCATTACCGTGCAGGCGGAGGGCGCGCGTCTGCGGCCGACCTCCGTCAATGCCTTCGAGCTGGTCCCCTCTTCTTCAAAGTTCCAGGTCTCGATGAAAGGATTCGATCCGCGGCGCGACCTCGTCGTCCGCGTCGTCGATGCTGACCATGCTGCGGAAACTGAACTTCACTGAGCGCGCCCGGATCCCGCGCGCCAACGTGCGCGTCACGCTGCGACGCGACGCCCACGGCACGCTGCAGTTCGATCCGCGCCTCTCCTTCGACGGCATCGCCGTCGTTCCCTCCACGCGCGTCTTCATCGAGGCCTACTACCGGACCTCGTTCATGCGCTTCGACTGCGGTTCCGTCGGGCACTTCGCGCCGCCCGAGGATCGCCGCCTGACCGACATCGACAGCACCAGCCTCGTCCGCTTCCGGGTCAAGCTCGTCGATAACGAAGGGAACGAGCATCGCGTCATCGCCGTCGCCGACGACATCGTCGTTTCGGAGGAAAAGCCGGAGACGGCCGGGCGGATGCCGCTGCTGCCGGTCAACTTCACCGACACGCTCGGCCAGCAGGCCTGGCGGATCGCCTTCGAGCCGAACGGTCCCGTGCTCGAACTGAACAACCGCCTCGACGACATCAAGGACATCGCCAAAAGCGACGCCGCGTTCTTCGCCCTGGTCTACCCCGCCGCCGTGCGGCAGGTGCTCACGCAGATCCTGCTCGTCGACGGGCACGACGCGCACGAGGAAGGCGACGAGTGGTGGAACCTCTGGCTGCGCTGGGCCGCGCGATTCGCCAGCGCCCCGTTGCCGGACGACGCCGACGAGGCGCCGCTCTGGATCGACGATGTGGTCGATTCCTTCTGCAATCAGCAGATGCCCATCGATCGATGGCGCGCGGCGCGGAAAGACGGCGGATGACGAGGCTGCGCAGTCTCAATAGCCGGGGAATCGACGAGTTCCGCGGATTCCTGCAGCGCATTCGCGACGGCGAGGAGTTCCAGGCCAATCCGGCCATCCTCTACCTCGACGACTACTCCCAGCGTCTCCCGCGCCCGATCGAGATCGCGCCGCGAACGTTCGCCAGCAAGTTCGAGGCGGCCGAGTATCTCGCCGGCGTCCTCGCGGACGTGCCGGCGCCGGCGGATGACATCGGTCTCTGGAGCTGGCTCGCCCTCTTCTACTTCGATCAGCTCTCACCCATCGACGCCGAAGGGAAGCGCCGTCCGCGCGAGGACTATCACTACATTCCGTCAACCGAATCCGGCGGCTGGCAGCGTGGCCGCCATCTGTTGGCCAGCCCGTACATCCTCTTCTCGCTGCATCACCGGAACGCGCGCCTGCTCCTCCACCTACCCGTCCACCAGCACGGCGCGTTCATCTACAACCTCGGCTTCCGCCGCGACCTCATCACGAACAAAGGACTCATCGAAGCGATCGATCTCCTTTACTGGGACACGAAACGTCACCGCCCCAAACGCGGCGCCACCATGCCCAGCCGCCCCGGCAACCTCCACCGCCTGATCGCGGTCATCCAGCAGCTCGATTTCAACTACGACCTCTACGGCATGCGCGCGGACGAGATCCTGCACGTTCTCCCGCCCGAGTTCGACCCGTGGAGGCCGCCGCCGCTGCTGACACGCGGGGAAGCGCGAGAAACCGCCGGGCTGCCGGCGGATTAGCGCCGGCTCGCTCGCAGCCGGAGCGCTGGCGTCCCCTCGCCGACGGGTTACGCGAATGTTTGGTGTCTGTCAGATCAGGGGCGGTTAGCTGCGCCGCGGACCAGCACGGTTCATGCGGGCGAAGGCACGCTCTACAATCCAGACCCGGATCGTCAGGCGCTCGGAGGGAGTGGATGCGATCGGGATCGATGGGGTCGCGATCTCTTTCCCGGGGGTCGCGACCTCTTCCCCGAGGGTCGTGACCTCTGTCCGGGAGATCGCGATCTCTTCCGGAAAGGTCTCGACCTCTTCGCAGGAGATCCCGACCTCTTTCCCGGAGATCGCGATCTCTTCCCCGAGGGTCGCGACCTCTTCCCGGGAGGTCTGGACCTCCTCCAATGAGGTCTCGACCTCTTGCCCGGAGGTCTCGATCTCTTGCCCGGAGGTCCCGATCTCTTCCGGAGAGGTCCCGACCTCTTAAAAGAGGTCCAGACCTTTTTTAAAAGGTCGCGATCTCTTCCCAGGGGGTCTCGACCTCTTAAAAGAGGTCGCGACCTTTTTAAAGAGGTCGCGACCCCCTCCCCCCAAATCACGACGAGCTGCTGTAAGTGTCAGCGGGTTCAATGGTTTGGCGCCGAGTTGTGTGAATGGAATGGCCTCGGCCTCCCGCCGACGCAATATCGTTCCTCGATCGCTGCAATAGTCGAGCATCGCAGGTTGTCGCAACTTCGATCGAGCCGCGGACCCTACGCATCAAATAACCGTTGACCCCCGTCGAGGCTGGAATCGAACGCTGGTAAGTATCAATCACTCAATGGCTTGCGGGCAACCGAAAAACGAAGGCCTGGCACCGACAGTCCCGCCCGGAGAAGGAAGTGCTCGGTCGTTGCGGCCCGAGGTATCCTCACTTCGAGTGAAGATCCGTGAAGTTCTTCGGCTTATCGAAGGCGACGGGTGGCGACTGGTCAGAACCACCGGGAGTCATCGCCAGTTCAGGCATTCTTCAAAACCGGGAACCGTACAGTGGCGGGCAAGGAGAGCCTGGATCTCCCGCCGGGAACCTTGAATAGCATCCTCAAGCAGGCGGGGCTGAAACGATGAGCGAATACGTGGTTGTGGTCGAGAAAAGCGAGAGCGGTTTTGCTGCGTACGTTCCGGACCTGCCAGGATGCGTGGCAGCAGCCGAGACCCGGGATGAAACGCTCGCCCTCATCCGCGAGGCGATCGAACTGCACATCGAGAGTCTTCGGGAAGCGGGTGAAGGAGTTCCCGCTCCTACTTCCACCGCCGAACGCGTCGCCGTTCACGTTGCCGCATAACGATGAAGCGTCGCAGAGCACCCACCACTCCCGGTGAGATCCTGCGCGAAGAGTTCCTCGTGCCTCTGGCGATGACGCAGAAGCAGCTCGCTGATCACGTCGGATGTGACGTCAAGGTCATCAACCGCATCGTCAACGGTAGAACCTCGGTGACCGCGGAGATGGCGCTCAAGCTCGGTGCGACGTTCAGGACCACTCCCGAGTTCTGGCTCAATGCGCAACGGGCCGTCGATCTCCATCGGGCCGCATCCCGCCTGCGGTCTCTTCCTGAATCCTTGCGCAAGGCCAGTTGAACGGTTGGCCGGAGGGCGCGGAGGGTCAGTCCCTCGTTCGTTCGCTGCCTGGGACAGGCACCGCGTCGGAGCCGCTTGGTACTTCCGACGGGGCGGAGATGGATGTCCCAAGGTCTCGCAGAAGCCCGTCCCGGAGGTCGTAGACCCAGCCGTGGATCGATAGAGCGTTGCCGTTCGCCCAGGCATCGCGCACGACCGTGGTCTGGCTGACGTTCATCACCTGCTCGATCACATTCCATTCACAAAGGGCGTGTTCGCGCTCGGTCTCGGTTTCCAGTGTGTCGATCTGCTGCTGGTGCTTGCGACGAACATCCCGGACGTGGCAGAGCCAGTTGTCGGCCAGACCGATCTTGTCGCCGCGCAGAGAGGCCAGCACTCCCGCGCAGCCGTAGTGGCCACAGACGATGACGTGGCTCACCCGCAGAACCTCCACGGCGAACTGGATGGTGGAGAGACAGTTCAGGTCGGTGTGAACGACCACGTTGGCGACGTTGCGATGGACGAACATCTGTCCGGGGAGCAGGCCCACGATCTGGTTGGCCGGCACGCGGCTGTCCGAGCATCCGATCCAGAGGTAGTCGGGCGCCTGCTGGCGTGAGAGGCGGGTGAAGAAGTCCGGATCCTGGCGAGACATCTCCGTGGCCCAGACGCGATTGTTTGCGAACAGGTGATCGAGGGCAGGCATCGGGGTGTTGTATCACGCGCGACGCCCAGGTCAACAAGGCCACGCGCGCCGGTACCGTGCGGCCGTGATTCCCCGGTCAGGCGCGAAGTGCCACGGTCAGGCGCGCAGTGCCAGGCCTTTGTTCGGCGTATTCTTTGCCGTCTTGCGAGTGCCACCACTGTTCCGCCTGGGCAGCATCAACCGAGTGCCGGTACTCGTGCATTGGTCGGTTCCTCTGGTGGCCGGAGTGATGATCATAGCGGGCCTCGATCACATCATCACCACCATCGCCGGGATCACCGCGTACCTTCTCCTGATCATCATCCACGAGCTGGGGCATCAATTCCTGGCGTCACGTCTCGGATACGGCGTAGTCTCCGTCGAGATCTATCCGGTCCACGGCATCTGTCGTTTTGACCATCCGGAAACGAAGCTGGATGCGGCGATCATCGCCTGGGGTGGCGTCGTTGGTCAGATGTTCATGGCCATTCCCATGATCGTGAGATTGGTGATCTGGGGGGACAGCCGCTTCAGCGCGCTCAACGCGCTTCTGGAGATCGGCGGTCCGATGAACGCAGTCATTGCAGTCTTCAACCTCATACCGATACGGCCACTCGACGGTGCCACGGCGTGGTCTCTTATGCCGTTGCTCTGGGCGCGCTGGCGCAAGCGTCGCAAGCCCGAGAAGACTGCCCTCGAAGTGTTCGAAGAGATCGTCGAGAAGTCAAAGCGGCGTTGATGGATTGATTCCGCTGTCACGCGCTGTCCGACACCGCCGGCGCGTCCGGTTGGCGCGTTCATCGTTCGCAGAGAAGCATGCGGGCTACGCCGGGAACCGGCATCGCTGCCGGACGCAACACGCGCGCAGCCGAGCGAGCTGCCGGCGCATCCACCGGCACCGCGCGCGCTGCCTTTCACTGGTCACGGGCTGACTCTCACTGCCCGCGCGCAGATCGTCCACTGCTTGCGCGCTGCCTTTCACTGCTCACGAACTGACCCTGACTGCTCGCTTGCAGAACTCTCACTGCTCGCACGCTGACTTTGACTGCTCACGAGCTGACCCTCACTGCCCGCGTGCAGATCGTTCACTGTTCGCGTGCAGACTTGCACTGCTCATGAGCAGTCGTCCACTGCTTACGCGCTGACGTTCACAGCTCGCGTGCAAACATCCACCGCTCGCCGGGTCTCGTTCACTGCTCGCGGGCCGACGTTCCCCATTGCGTCAGAAAACTTGTTACAGAAAACTGTAACAGGGCAAACCGCTTGACTCTCTAGAAGGGCGATTTTAGTTTCGTATGCGTACCGGTTCAGTACCTCGGCAACGTCGACGAAGTGCCGATTCGCCTGTTGTGGCTATCCAGGAGAGCCCGTCAGGTAACAACGCAGACCACAAGCGCGCGTCGTGCCCGCGGTCTGCTTATGAAAAGGAGAATCGCATGGAAAACACGCAAGCAACGGTCAGTGGGAACACGCCGGCGGTCGATCCGCAGACGGTGCCGTCACCGACCATCACGTTTTATCAACAGATCGCTGCGCAACTGAGCGCCTCGGTCACCCAGACCATCGAGCAAATCCCGGGCTATCACGACGATCTGTCCGGGATGCGCAAGAGGGTGCGGCGTCAGGTCACGAACGACTTCATCTCGATGACAGTGACGGCGGTGGAGGCCAGCGATGAGCTGACCGGCGTCAAGCAGCTCGACCCCGTTCAGACGCGCGACGGCTCTCAATTCTCGGATGCGTTCCAGCCTCTGGCCGACCTGCTCATCAGCGTGGCACACCGCCTCGAGCTGATGATCAAGGCCAAAGACCTGAAGGCCGGACGCGGCGCGCTGGCGATCTACAGCATCGCCAAGCGGCTGGCGAGGAACCCCAACAACACGCACCTGGCGGTGCACGTGGCCAACCTCAAGGCCGAGCTGAAGCGCAAACGGCCCTCCAGGAAGCAGAAGGCCAATTCACCGGCCTCTCCGCCGGCCACTTCACCGGCGACGCCAGCCGTGGCCGAGGACGCCACGGGAGGTGAACCGGCTGAGTAACTTGTAACGAGTGCGCACGGCCGCGTTTTGCGCGCGGCCGTGCCTTCGACGTCAATCATGGCAAACTAACCACGGAGCGTGCTCGAATGACGTTCATCAACTGGTCCGATTCCCACGAAATGCTCGGCCTGCTCACAGAATTCATCTCCGACGAAAAGCACGAAGCTCACGGCGACCCGGCGCGGGCTCTCTTTCTGAAGGGTCTGTTGGAAGAACTGAGGGAACTGACTGCACAGATCGAGGATATGACCGACGACGGATTAATCTCCCAGCTCCGAGGGATTCAGGAGTCGGTGAGCGATGAGTTTCGTGGCGACTCCGTCATGGAGCACGTCCAGGCGTGTATCGAGGAGCTCGAACGTATCCGGAAGGACCGGCACGGGAACGGCAACCTGGTCACCTTGGAGAGAGGATAGAGCATGCCAGAGATCAACATCGGAGACGACATCGAGGTCACCGGAGACACGCAGGACTACATCCTGAACGATCCGACCCGGATCTATCGGGGCAAAGTCATCGGTAAGGACAACGGCCAGTTGCTCATGCGGCTGGAAGAGCCGGTCGTGCTCGGTGACGGTCAGTTGCGCGAGGCCAGCGTCCACGAAGCCAAGGCCCGCATCGTCTCCGCGAAGGAGTAGCCGGCACGGCCGGCGGCGTTGGTTGCCCAAGGCTCGTCCAACAGTAGCTCTCCGAACGTTCTGCCTCGCAAGCTCCTGGTGCGCGCCTGCCAAACATCGCCGCCGCGCTCCTGCATTCTTGACATCTTTCAGACGCCGGCCGTATCCTGCCGTCACGAAATCAATGTTGGGTTTTTCGATGACGCCCTGACCGGGCCGTCGTCTTTGTTGCTTGATCCGAGAGCAGGTGTTCGTGAGGCAGATCACTTCGCAGCATTCGGTCATCAGAGCCCACTCGGGTGATGTCGGCATCACCGCGATCACGACCTTCCTGATCGCCGTGACCCCCAAGTGCCCCCTCTGCTGGGTGGCCCTCCTAAGCAGCATGGGAGTCGTTTCGACGATCAGCGAGCGATGGATGCAGCCGCTGGCCGTTTCTCTCCTGCTGGTTTCCGCCTTTGCCTTGTTCATTCGCGCCAGGAAGCGATCCTTCTACGGCCCGTTTCTGCTTGGCCTGGTTGCAGCGCTATCGATGTATCTGTGCAAGTTCCGTTTCGAGTACGACCCTGGCGTTTACGTCAGCGCCATCACTCTGTTCGCCAGTTCCATCTGGAGCGCCCTGCCACGGCGCACGACCGCGGAAACCTGCGCGACTTGTTTACAAAGTGAACCTCTTGACGTCATCGAGCCCACGTCAACCCTTCAACCGAAGAGGAGGCCAGCATGGCTAGCTTGATCGTTCGAAAGAACGCAGACAATCTGGACGCCGCCGAGTTGGCGGCCCTGCGCACCGGCTACACCAAGGCGCAGGCGATCATGGATAACCGCGGCTATAACTATTTCGCGGGACTTCACGGCATCCCCAATTGGTATTGCTGGCATCATGACCACACCACGGGCTCGACCGTGAATGCCAAGCTCTTCCTGCCCTGGCACCGCGCTTACCTCCTTTCTTTTGAAAGGGCCATCCGCGATCAGAGCCCTGCAGCGCCGAAGGTGGGATTGCCCTGGTGGGACTGGAGCTCGGCAACATCGCATTCGACCGGTGTGCCCACAGCGTTTTCCGTCGCCAAGGTAGGTGGTAAGGCCAACCCGCTCTTCCGTGGCCATATCATCGCACCCACAGCGACGCCGCCCATCAACAGGCAGACGCGCCGCTTTCCGGGGAATCCGAATCAACTGCCAACCGCGGCGACAGTGGCGGATCTTCTGAACCTGAGTCAGTTCAACGACTTCTCCAATCAGCTCGAGAACATCCACGATTTCATCCACGGCTGGACGGGCGGAAACAACGGCAGCATCGGCGGCGACATGGGCTCCCTGGGAACGGCGGCCTGGGACCCGATCTTCTATTCGCACCATTGCATGATCGACCGGCTCTGGTACCAGTGGCAGTTGAAACACGGCGCCAACAACATACCGGCGGCTCTGCTGCCGCTGGTCCTCACGCCGTTCAATATGAAGGTTCAGGATGTGCTCAGCATCAACGCGCTCGGCTATGAGTACGCCGTCTCGTTCAACACGTTGTAAGCGGCGCCGGCAGGCATCAGGAGGATATCGATATGGCCAGCAGAGCAAAAACCCCCAGCCGTAAAGCCTCCAGGGCGGGCAAGGCTTCCGCGCAAACGGGCACGTACCGTCCCTCGACCGTGTATAAGTCGCCGAGGACACTCCCGGTCACGCACTTGCCGGCCCAGTATTCACGGGCCGATCTGGAGTTCATCGGCGTGGACCATTCCGGCGCTTCGTATGAGGCGCGTGTGTATGTAAACAACCCCAAGGCCACCGCAGACACCCAGCCGACAGTGTCGAACGGTTACGCCGGCTCCTATTACATCTTCGGTCACGGCGGCTGCTTTGGCGACATCGGGCATTGTGACATTCCCCAGAAGCAGGACGTCTTCGATACTCGCCCATCGCATCCGCTCGAGCCCATCAAGAAAGTGGTGATCGCCACCGACGCCATCAAGCAGGCCGCCGCTACGAGTAAGGAAATCCATGTCACGGTGGTTCCCGTGATCATGAGCTGGACGGAGAAGAGCGATCTGACGGATGTGATGAAGTTCGATCACATCAATCTGGTTACATACGACTGAGCGCGCTCCACTCAGTCAATCGGCACGATCACCGTCTGCCCCTCGATCACAGTCACCGGGAACTGTCGCGGCTTAGCATCGGTGAGCGTCAGCTCGAGTACGTATGGCCCGGGTGAAATGCGGTCGACGAGCGTGATCCGTCCTTCGAGCTTGACCTCGGCGATGCCACTGCACCAGCAGCGGACGTACTCCTCGCCATCGGGCTGAATGAGCCGGGCGCTTCCGTGTACGTCGCGGGTGGCCCGGATCGACAGACTGCCGCCGCGCGGAAGCGGGACTCGAATCTCGCCCGAGGGCACTGTGGCTTTCACCGTGTGCGATCCGTAGCCATCAGCGGAAGCTGAGACGCGGTAATCGCCCGCGGCGAGCGGCAATGTCACCGTACCGTCCGGATCGGTCTGATCGGCCGAGGCCACCACGCGGCCCGCGGCATCGCGCGCGATCACGTATCCGCTCAGCGTGCGGCCGTCGCGGACGTCCACGATGCGCACCACCGCGCCGGGTGTCCGCAAAAGGCGCAGCGTCACCGCGGCGCTTCCGCTCGGCGTGACGTTGTCCGAGGCGTTGGCATAGCCGCTCTTTGAAGCAACCACGGTCAGTGCCGTCCCCTGCTGCACATCGATCGATGCCGTGCCATCGCGGCCTGTCGTACCCGTGGCGAGATCATGCGTCTCACCCTGCAGCGACAGTGTGACCGTCGCGCCGGCGACCGGCTCGTTGGTTTCCGCGTCGAAGACCGTTGTTGACAGTGTCGCGGCATCGACGTGAAAGTCGATCTCCGACGAATCCTTCACCACGATGTGCTGAGCGAACGGAAGCCGCTTCGAATCCATCGTCAGCGACACGTCGTACTCACCGGGATCGAGCGCGGCCTGGTATCCACCGTCGGCGCCGCTCATGGCCGACGAATTGTTTGTCGCCGCGAATTGCACCATGGCGCCGGCCAGAGGCGCGCCGCCGCGCGTCACGTGACCATGCACGGCAAACTGCTGAGGAAAGGCCAGATCGACGCGCATCTCAGCCCCTGCCTGTACCTCGACCGTCGCCTTCGTACTCCGCAATCCGTTCCGCGAGGCACTGTTTGCCACGACCTCCACCACGCCGGCCGGCGCATTCTCGATGCGATAGTTGCCGCCGGCATCGACCTGCCCCATCTGCGATTCTCCCTCCGCGCCGCTCACCGAGACGAAACGCTGCGTGTACGGGCTCTGGTCCGCGGGATCGAGCCCTGTCACGCGGCCGAAGATCGTCGCCGTCAATCCCTTCTCCAGCCGAATCGTCAGCTCGTGCGTCTTCGTGATGTCGACGTCCTTCACCGCTCCATGCTCACCGGCCGTCCTGCGCTCGACGGCGAAGTCGTAACGGGCCGGCGACAGCCCCTCCATGTGGAAAACGCCGGATTCATCGGTCTCCGCGTTGCCACTGCCCGCTCCAGCCGCTGCCGACGACGCTGACACAGTGACCTCTGCGGCAGGCGCGCCGGCGTGGTCCAGAACGCGACCGGTCACGGTGATGCCGTTCGTGAGAGTGACGTCGAGTGTAGCGTCGTCAGCGCCGGCGCGCAGCTTCCGCTCCTTCCTGACGTATCCGCTCTTTTCGAAGGCGACGTTCGTGTCTTCATCGAGAGCGATTCCACGAAGCTCGAACGATCCGTCCGCGATCGTCTGCGGCACCTCTCTCGAAGGTTCGAACGATTTGGCAATCTGGACGGCCACTCCGGCGATGGGCTCTCCTTTCTCGTCGGTGACGTGTCCGCGCAGCGTCCGGCCATGCGACAGCTTGATGGTCATCGGAGCGTTGCTCGCCGCGTCGACCGCGATCCCCTTCGACAGCGCGTAACCCTCGGCAGTGACAGTCAGGCTCACATTGCCTTCCGGAGCGTCGATCGTGAATTCACCCGATGTCGTTTCGAACGGTTGCGGCATGCCGAATTCGCTCGGCTGTGAGGCGGCCATCACTGTGAACTTCGGCACCGGCGCGCCGGTCGTCGCGTCGATGACATGGCCCGCGATGGTGCGCGTTGCCGTCAGCACGAGTTTCACGTCGTCCGCGGGCGCGGTTACGGTCTTCTGCTGAAACCCCACACCATGTCCGAAGCGCATCTCCACCGGACCCGCCTGGAGCTCATCGACAACGAAGCTGCCGTCAGGGCCGCTGTTCGTGAATTTCTCACCGGCCATGATCATGACCTCGGCAGCCGGCGAGCCATCCTTGTTCACCACATGACCCCGGATCGCTGCCCCAGCCGCCAGGACGACCTCCAACCGCTTCATGGCCGGGGAGACGTCGATCGCGCGCTGCGCGGCCACATACCCTTTTCGCGCAAACGTCAGCGCTTTTGTGGAGGGCGTAAGCCGGCCGTGAAAGTGTCCGGCGTCATCGCTCGTCGCCCAGGCCGGCCACGTACTCATTGCCGACCCAACTTCGAGCACGGGGTTCACGCTCACGCCGCCGAGCGGCTTCTTGTCAGGGCCTGTGATGGTTCCGGCGATCTCGATGCCGCGCGGAATGGTCATGTCGGCGTGCGGCTTGCGCGGATCGAGCAGGCCGGAGATCACTGGCGGGAACCCGGGCTTGATCGCGGCGATACGCACTTTCACCGACGGATCGAGCTCCTGCCACAGTTGGAAGCGGCCGTCGGCAGTGGTGACCGTGGGAGCGAGCGGAGGGACGCCCAACTCGATCAGGTTAGATCTCTCCAGGCCCATGTTCTCGGCGACAAAGACAACCGCCGCGCCGCCCATCGGCTTTCTATCTTCGTCGTGAACCAGACCTTCAACCGGCACCACGCGGTGGGCGATGAGATCCTGCTTGATGTCGCCGAGGGTCGTATCGGCGGCCGCGGGACCCATGGTGTACCGCGAGCTGCCGAACACCATCACCGCGTACTTGCCGCGCTTCAATCCGTCGATGGCGAACGCGCCGTTTGAGTCGGTAATGGCCGCCTCGCCGTTCACTTCCGCTACGACGGCTACGGTGATGCCTGCCAGCGGCCGTTTTTCGGCGTCGCGAACGACACCGGAGATTCGCGACGCTGGCACGAGCCGGAGCACGGGCGAGCCTGAGGTGAACCCCGACATTGCGACCGCGGCATTGGCTCGAGCGCGCAGGACGCCAAATCGCTTCGGCGCATGGGGGATGACGAACGTTCCATCGGCGCCGCTCTTTGCGGTGAGCATTTCGTCCACGTCCACCACGCCGTCCGCGACGGGATGCCCGTTCCCGTCGACGATCTTCCCGCGCACCGCTTGCCCCGGGTCGAGCACGAAGTCGAGGGAGCTTCCCATGTGTGCCGCCGGCGCGAAATCGGGATGCCGGACCATCAGCGTCTGCGCCCACACACCTGGATCGGGAAGGCGATAACGGCCGTCCGCATCAGTGACCGCGCTCTCCGGGATCCCTTCGCTTGGAATAGCCAGGACGAACGCGTCAGCGACCGGCTTCCCGTTCGCGGTGATCCTCCCCGTCACGATTGCAGCGCGCCGCAGCGCGATCGTTCCCGCCTGCTCGTCGCTCGCGATGATCGCGTCCGCGGGAGCGAAGCCCTCGGCGACGACATGCACGTCGACCAGCCCCGCGCCGCCGGCATCCAGCACGAAACGGCCGTCCTTGTCCGTCGCCGTGCTGGCCATCGGCACCGGTTTCCGGTCGCGGGTGAATTCGCGGAACGCCAGCATCTGCGGAATCGGTCGAAACAGCGTCACGCGCGCGTTCGCGATCGGTGCCCCGTCCGGGCCGGCAACCACGCCGGTCACGGAGCCCGAGAGAGAAGCGGCGGAGAGCACAACAGCGGCTGCGACGACGGCAGAACGGAATCTCATCCAAAAAGCATAGGCTCACGGCGAGGCCACGGCGAGTGCCCGGCTCACACGATCCTGTGACCCTTTAGCCGATCACGGCGGTGGCTGCTGCGCCACCACGCCGATGCTGGCGATGGTCTCCCCCTTCGTCATCGACGGGACGGCGCGGATGAACGTCACCACGCCGGCGACAGGAGCGCGCGCATCGAGGATCGTCTTTCCCACGTAATCGGTCACGTATCCGAGGCGCATCCCCTGCGCCACGAAGGTGCCGCGCTTGACCAGCGGGTAGAAGATGCCGGTCTGATCGCTGTTTACGCTCTCGACTCTCTCGAGCCAGACAGGGCTCTCGATCGGCGTCACCGTGCCAGGCAACATCTTCAGAAATCGCATGACGTTGAAGCATCCTCGGGCCAGCGCCTCGACATCATCCGTCTCGACGGTTCCGGCGTGCCCCGCTTCGACCGCGATCGACGCCTTCCCGCGCGTCGCGGCGGTGTTCTCCAGGTAGCGCGACGCCGCGGGATCTTTCGGCCGGTCGGCGGCGATGATGATGTGATCGAGGCCGAAGGCGAGGACCAGTTGCTTCGAGAGCGCGTCCTGGGCCGCGTTGCCGGTGACGGTCCAGTAGCCGTAGGGACGGAGGCTCTCATCGATGTCGCCGCCGTGAAGGTCGATGAGATGGTCGCACCGCTCCACGACCTGCTTCGTGATCAGGTACGACGCGCGCTCGGTCTGCGTGCCGTCCATCCGGCCGGGGTAGTAGCGGTTCATGCTCTTGTTGTCGACCGGGTTGACGTGCGCGATCTTCTGCTCGAAGGAGCGGACGTTGACCAGCGGCAGGACGATGACGGTTCCGGAGAGCGCCGCGGGATCGAGCCGCTCGATCACTTTTTCCAATGCGATGATCGACGCGTACTCCGTCCCGTGCAGACCGGAGACGAGCGCCAGCACCGGACCAGGACGCGCGCCGCGGACGACGACCACCGGAATGCTCAGCGCCGCGTCCACCCCCGCGGGCACCTCGATCGTCCCCGCCACTTTCTGGCCGGGCCCCGCCGAGGCCGTCCCGACGGTGAAGGGCTCCTCGGCGTACGCGAGGAGAGAGAACGCCATGATGGCGACGAGACAGAGGATTCGAGGACGGGTCATGTTGGCCTCCGGAGTCATAGGGTAACGCGGTCTCGCGGTCTCGGGGTCTCGCGGTCTCGCGGTCTCGCGGTCTCGCAGTCTCGCAGCTAGGAATGATAGAGGCGCTCGTCTTCGAAGGTTGCAAGTTCCCTGAGTTGCTGAGTAACCCTGCAACCTGGCAACCCAGCAACCGCGCAACCGCGCGACCCCGCAACCGCGACGTGTGGCCCATCACATCGCCCCGTGACCTGCGACATCGCGTTGTGTTCGCTGCTCATCAATGATCGCGAGCAAATGACAAAGTCAGGACAACAGGGACCACACACCGCAGCCATTCATGCAGGGTTCGACCCCGCCGATCATCGCGGCGCTGTATCGGTGCCGATCTACCAGACCTCGACATTCGCCTTTCCCTCCGCGGAAGAAGGAGCGGCACGGTTCGCCGGCACCTCGCCAGGACTGATCTACTCGCGGCTCGGCAACCCGACCGTGCAGGCGCTCGAAGAATGCGTCGCCGCACTCGAAGGCGGCGCAGGCGCTGTTGCAACGGCCACCGGAATGGCTGCCGTCAGCACGGCCCTGCTGGCAATCCTCCGCCAGGGCGATCACATGATCGCCACCCAACCGATCTACGGCGCATCGCGCAAGCTGATGCAGCAGACCTTTGCGCGCTTCGGCGTGACCTCCACATTCGTTCCGGCCACGGACATGGCCGCGCTGCGATCGGCGTTGCGCCCGGAGACGCGTCTGATCTACGTCGAGACACCGGCGAATCCGACGCTTCACCTGGTCGATCTCGAAGCCGCCTTGGCCGTGGCCCGGTTCGCCGGCATTCCGCTCGTGGTCGACAACACCTTCGCCGGACCGCACCTCCAACGCCCGCTGGCGATGGGAGCCGACGTCGTCCTGCACTCGATGACGAAGTCGCTCAACGGCCACAGCGACGTCATCGCCGGAGTGATCGTGGCACGAGAGAAATCGATGATCGAGGCCGTGCGACGGACTGCCATCGGCTTCGGCACGACCATCGATCCCCATCAGGCCTGGCTCGTGCTCCGCGGCATTCGCACGCTCGGAATGCGCGTGGAGCGGGCACAAGCGAACGCGATGGAGCTGGCGCGCTGGCTGGAGGATCTTCCCTCGGTGGCCTGGGTCCGCTACCCGGGACTCGACTCGTACCCGCAATACGAGCTCGCCAGACGCCAGATGACCGGCCCCGGCTCGATGATCGCTTTCGAATTGCAGGGCGGCCTCGAGGCCGGCCGCGTGCTGATGAACAACGTCCGTCTGATCACCCTGGCCGTCTCCCTCGGCGGCGTCGAGTCGCTGATCGAGCACCCCGCCTCAATGACCCACAACGGAATGGCCGAGCAGGAGCAATGGGAAGAAGGCGTCACGCCGGGACTCGTCCGCCTGTCAGTCGGCTGCGAAGACCTCGACGATATTCGAGCCGATCTCGCGCAGGCATTGGCGGCCGTCGAAGAAATCGTTGGCGCGCGCACGTTCGCGGTGCAACTGGTGACACCAGATACGGTTTGATACCGCGCGGTACTGGTGCCCGTCCGGTGCTGGTGCCAGGCCTTCGATTTTCACAATTGCCGCGCACCAAGACTACAGATCCGCCGTCAGCTCGTAGGTAAGCTGAGCGGCGGGGATCTCCTTGCATCCACTTGCATTCTAGCCACACACCACAGCGGTGAGAAGTCTGAGGAGCCCAGGCTCTCGGCTTTGGCCACGTACGCGATTTGGCCGTGGCCGGTGTCAGGCCTTCGATTCGCACTGCCTGTGGCTGGTGCCAGGCCGGTGCTTGGCGCCAGGCATTCGATTTTCTCTGGCGCTTGGTGCCAGGCCTTGGATTTTCTCTGGCCATGCCGGCCATGCCGGTGGCCGGTGCCCAGGCCTTCGATTCGCACTGCCTGTGGCTGGTGCCAGGCCGGTGTTTGGCGCCAGGCATTCGATTTTCTCTGGTGCTTGGTGCCAGGCCTTCGATTTTCTCTGGCCATACCGGCCATGCCGGTGGCCGGTAACCAGGCCTTTCGATTTTCACAATTGCTCGCGCGTGCCGGTGCTTAGTGCCAGGCCTTCGATCTTCTCTGTGCTTGGTGCCAGGCCTTCGATTCGCACATTTGCCGCGCGCCAAGGCTACAGATCCGCCGCCAGCTCGTAGGTAAGCTCAGCGGCGGGGATCTCCTTGCATCCACTTGCATTCTGGCCACACCACAGCGGTGAGAAGTCTGAGGAACCCAGGCTCTCGGCCTTGGCGCGCAAAGGGCCGAGGGCGGATGTGGCCAAGGGGAAGGGAGGCGCAAGCGCGCTGATCGGACCTAGATCCCTCATGAGGCGATTGACGATCCCGCGAGCGGGGCGGCCCGTAAACAGATTCGTAAGCGCTGTGTAGCGCGCGGTCTGGTCTTTGAGTGCGGCGCGATGAACCGCGCTGGTGGTCGCTTCCGGACAGAGAAGATAAGCCGTCCCGACCTGTACACCGGCGGCCCCGAGAGCCATTGCGGAGGCAACGCCGCGTGCGTCCGCGATACCACCGGCCGCAATCACCGGGACCTTCATCTCTCGCACGAGTTGCGGCAGGAGCGCGAACGTACCAACCTGTTCGCTCAGGTCATCCGATAGGAACATTCCGCGATGGCCGCCGGCTTCGAACCCCTGCGCAATGATGGCATCAACTCCATGCGCTTCGAGCCAGCGTGCTTCATCAATCGTTGTTGCGGACGACAGGATCTTCGAGCCCCAGGCCTTCACTCGTGCCAGCAACGCGGCGGGAGGCAAGCCGAAGTGAAAACTGATCACGGCGGGCTTGAATTCTTCCAGCGCGTCAGCGACGTCGGCAGTGAAAGGCGCACGACCCGGGCCCGCGGGAATGGAGTCGATGTCGAGGCCGTACTCCTCATAGTAAGGCGCGAGGGCAGCTCGCCAGATCTCTTCCCGATCAGGGCTGGGCTCGGGCGGTGCGTGGCAGAAGAAGTTCACATTGAACGGCTTGTCCGTCTGCGCCACCATCGCCGCGAGCTCAGCGCGCATGCCATCAACGCTGAGTGTGGCGCAGGGAAGGGAGCCGAGCCCGCCAGCGCCCGTGACTGCCAGGGCGAGCGGGCTGACTTGCACGCCTGCCATCGGCGCCTGGATGATCGGCAGGTCGATGCCAAGGAGTCGCTGCAGGGTCATACCCGGAACTCCCGTGCCGCCTCGCGAACTTCCGGATTCGGATGCTCTCGAGCACGGTTTACCAACTGCCGAAGCAACTCCGCATCCAGTGTCGAATAGAGCTCCATGAGGCGCCGAAACACCCATTCCTCGTCCGGATCAGCAAGGATCCTCTCGGTGGCGTTGGAGATATTGCGAACAACCCACTCGCGCGGGAGGCGGCGCTGCAGGACAAAGCGTCCAAGAGTGATATTTCCGATATGTTGCGCGAGGCAGGCCAACTCCAGCGATCCATGAAGGATTTGGAGCCGCGCTTCGACGGGCAGGCTCTCCACCTCCTCGAGACGCTCCCATAGGTTCGGCTCGAATTCATCGAGCCACACGCGGAACCCGGCCAGATACGGATTTCGATCTGAGATCTCGAAGACGTCGAATTCAGACATGATCGAAGGGGTGCTGGACATCACCAGCCTCACTGCCCGTCGGCGCGAGCCCGCACATGACAGAGTATAGCGATCAGCACGAAGTGGCTTAGATCGTCGTGGTGCGGCTTAGATCATCGTGGTGCCAGATCATCGTGGTGCCAGGCCTTTGTTTTTCGTGTCCGTATGGGATCGGGGCGGGGCGCGTCTTCGGTGTTCGGTGGTTGGTGCCAGACCTTCGTTCTTCGGCTCAAACGCGGGCTCTTACTGGCAGACGATAGCGCCAAGACATCGATGATCATTTGCCCTGCGTTACTCCACCAACTGTAGCCTGAGTCGAGCCTGACTTTCCATTCCGAGGTGTTTCACATCGCTTTTTCTCCACCTATTGCAGATTCCTCGGCGGATCGGCGTCTCCGAGGGATCCTCGGCAGTGATATGGCACGACCACTACGAATCGAGTTCCCCGGCGCTCTCTACCACGTCACATCCCGCGGCAATGAACAGCGCGCGATCTTCCGCTCCGATCGCGACCGCAGGGCCTTTCTTGGCTTCCTTGGCGAGACTGTTCGACGATTCGGATGGTCCCTCACCGCATACACCCTCATGACAAATCACTTTCATCTCGTCTTCCGGACGCCCGAACCGAACCTCTCGCGCGGCATGCACTGGCTCAATAGCAAGTATGCCGGATGGTTCAACCGAACCCACAAGCGCCGCGGCCATCTCTTCGAGGGCCGCTTCAAGGCTTTCCTGGTCGATCAGGAGACGTACTTCGCCGAGGTGCTGCGATACGTCGTGCTCAACCCGGTGCGAGCGCACATGGTGAAGCGCCCGGAGGACTACAAATGGTCGAGCTATCGCGCCACGGTCGGGTACGACGCCGCTCCCGACTGGCTTGACCTGGAGTCGGCGCTTGCGTTCTTCCATCCTGACCGCGACGAGGCCCGAGTGAACTACAAGGAGTTCGTTGGCGCGAAGATCGATTCCGAGGAATCACTCTGGAGCAAGCTGACAAACCGGATCTATCTCGGTACGGAGGACTGGACACGCAAGATCCGGAAGATCGTGGAAACGAAGCCGCGATCGACCGATCATCCGAGAGCACAGCGCGCCGTCGGGCGTCCGAAGATGCACCGGATCGTCGAGGCCGTGGGGAAGGCAGCCGGAACGAGCGCGGCATCGATTCGCGAGACGCGCGGAAGCATACTCCGGCGCCTTGCCGCGTGGATCGGATGGCATGAAGGGCTGATCACGTTGCGATCGATCGCCGCCGGCCTGCGGCTGCGAAGCGAAGGGCACATCTCGAACCTGATCCGACGATGCGATCGAGAATTCGGCGCGAACGAGACACTCCTCGGGCATCTCGACGCCGCCCTTGTGATGCTTCGCGACTGAAACCTGCTTTCCCCATCATGCGAACACGATTCATGACCAGGACGCGATGACGCGATCATCGCGGCGGGACGTACGCGTCCTTATGCGATCTCGTTCGCGCGCGGGTGATGTCCTTTAGCGGAGCTGCGTTGCCTCGTCGGCGACTTGCCCGTTGATCCGCGCCAAACCCGTGCGCCAACCCCTGATTTAATCCCGCAAATCAAAGGCCTGGCACCAACGGCACGGCACCGCTCAACACGCTCAACGATGAATCGAAGGCCTGGCACAAACGTGCAACGTGCAACGTGCGTCGACAAACGTGAAACGCGCGTCAACACGAAAATCAAAGGCCTGGCACCAACGTGTCGGCAAAAATCAAAGGCCTGGCACCAACGTGCCTCGACATCCGACGCAGCGATGTACCTCCATGCCCGCTCCAAGCCGACGCTGGATCGCCAAACGAACCCGCACCCTCACGCAGTGCTACGATTGCATCGACGCAGCCCGGCGTCGTTTCTGACAGAACACGGAGTGAAGGAACATGTGGAAGTCGCTGGGAGCCGCAATCGCGGCTGCGCTGGTGTGCTCGGGCGCGTTCGCGCAGACCAGGCCCGGGAATGATGCTGCTGCGCAGAGCTCGCCGGAGGGAGATATCGTCGGCGCGTTCGGCCAGCCCGTCACCTTCGCCACGCACACCGCACTCGTGAGCTATGGCTTCTCCTTCGGCCCCTCGGACGGCTCGATCGGAGCGATCCCGACGGGGGGAGGCAGCTACGCTTTTTATGGCAGCGCCGGCTCCAACACCAACTGCACGGCAAGTCCGAAGGTCAACGGCACCTATCCGTTCAACGGCACGCTCGATCATGTCACCGGGGTCAACGGTGGCTGCCGGAGGCTCTTCGGGCCAGGAGACGCGCCGGCGGGCTATACGTTCGACAGGGACTACGCGGGCGGCGGCGGGGTGGTCCGCTTCTCCAGCGGCGGCAAGAGCGGATGGCTCATGCCCTTCCACGCCGAATACCATTGGCAGAACCCGGCCAACCCGCCGTCGTTCCTCTGCAGCGCGGGAGGGAACAGCCCTTCCCAGGTGCCCTGCTTCTACTCGTCGATCGGGCTGGCGGTATCGATCGACAACGGACAGACATTCACCGTCGCCGGACAGATCGTCCAGCCAAGCGAGCCCTTGTCTGTGTTCGAAGGCGGGGGCACCAACATGGCCGTCGGCTACGGCTCGCTTCTGGTTGCCGACGCAAACGGCAGGCACCTCGACAATCCGCCACCGGATCCGAGCAGCGCCTACTTCTATGTCTTTTTCGGTGACCGCTTGCAGGGCTTGCCCGGCGCGTGCGGCGTCGCCACCTGCTTAGGCGTCGCGCGCGCGGCGTACAACGACGTTGTCGCGGCGGTGCTCTCCGGCGACGGACACCAGGTGTCCCAGCTCTTCCACAAGTACGACGGGGCTTCACCGAATCCCTGGACCCAACCCGCCACCGCATTCGTACAGGGAAGCGCCACGCCTGACTTGTCAGGAACCTCCGGAAAGTTCCTGCCAATGTGGACGGACGAGCCTGCGGCTTCGCCCATCGTGCTGTACGACAGCACCTTCAACGTCTATCTCGCCGTCTACGTCTCCGGCGTCGGAGCGTCGATCAAGGCCCGGGCGTCGAGCGACATGATCCATTGGTCCGAGCCCATCGGCACTCCATACACCGAGACCGGCCGCGCGCTCTTTTACCCGACCCTCATCGGCGAGACCGGCGACCCGACCATCGGCGGACCCGCGCCGCGCGTCTATTTCACCAGTTTCCCCACCGACCAGTTTCCCAACTACTCGACCTCAGTCTTCGAGAGCGTAAGCCTGACGCTGGCGAGGCAGCGCAGACGAGCGGCGAAGCACTGACCCCTCGGAAGGCGCTACTTCTTCTCCTTGTAAACGGTGTCGACGGCAAGTCCCGCGGCAAGCAGCAGAGCGGCCACGTCAGGACGTCCGGCAGCAGTGTCAGAAATCTCGATCGCGTACGCGCCTGCCGTGAAGAGCTCTTTGCCAAGGCCGGCCCACTTCTTGGTCATGGTTCCCAGCACTTCGCCGGACGCAGCGAGGATCTGGAAGTTCCAGCCCTTCCAGTCGCCCTTGACCGATCCGATCTCCGCACCCTGGGCATCGAGGATGCGGAAGGAGGGGCCGATCGACATCAGTTTTGCTTCGAAATGGCCGATCGTGCGATCGCCCATCACCACCGCGACCTTGGCCCGAAGGAACGTAAAGCCGCGCTGGATCGACAGCAGCGGAGTGGTGCTGGTCCCCTCGTAGACATTCACCGCCGTGGGCAGCATGTGCCTGTCGGCGACAAGCCGCAGCCACTTGGCCCAGCCCGGCGGCTCCTCTTTGGCGATCCCGATCGGGTTCCCGCTCACCGCATCGAGCAGGTCGTAGGTGGCCGTCAGTTTGGCGAGGGCAAGGCGCTCTTTGACAACGTATGTTTTCCGTTCGAGTAGCATGAAAATCTCCCTGAAGCGATTCGTTTGCGGACCGATTCAGCGTATCACGGCGATTGATCCCGGCAGTTGATCCTCTATACTTCGCGCCATGACCGAAGAACACGAGCAGACAACCTGGACCGCCAAAGCGTCCGTCTACCTGGGCTCCGCCGAGAGCGCCGTGCTGGTGCTGATCGGCATCGCGCTGGTGATGGTGGCCGTGCTGCTGCTCTACTCGGGCATGCACGACCTCTGGGAGGCCGTACAGGGCGGCCCAAAGATCATCGAGCACAAGTCCATCGAGATTCTGAACACGGTGCTCCTGGTGATGATGACCATGGAGATCGTGTACACGGTGGCGATCTCGCTCAAGTCGCACACGCTCAACGCCGAGCCGTTCCTCATCATCGGCTCCATCGCCGCCATCCGGCGCATGCTGGTCATCACAGCCACCTCGACAGAGACCGAGGTCAACCCGGCTATCTTTCACAACACCCTCGTTGAGCTCGGCCTGCTCGCCGGCACGGTGGTGGCTATGACCATTGCGATCTGCATCCTCCGATTCAGCCAGCGGAAGTACGTCGAGGGCAAAGTCGAAGACTCGGCCCACGCGGATTCACATTAAGAGAGAAGGAGAGTCAGTATGTCGAAACGAATTGCTCTGGTTTGTGTAGTCACTCTTCTCCTGGGCACTGCGGCAATCGCGCGTGATGACGATCGCTACGGTGCGATCGCCTACTCACGCCACACTGGGAAATACGGCTATTGGAGGGGCGCGGAGACCCGCGCCGGCGCCGAAAGACGCGCGCTCGACGCGTGTGTCGGCCGCGACTGCCGGATCGAGGTCTGGTTCCGCAATAGCTGCGGCGCTCTCGCAACTGGTGAAGAAGGCGAGATCGTGGGCTGGGCTCACGACAACAGACTCGACGAAGCGAAGGAACACGCCGTTCGGAATTGTCGTAACAACGGCGGTCACCGCTGCCGGGTTCTGGTCTCGGCCTGCGCGAGGTAATCGGTAATCGGGGGTTGCTTGTCGGGGGTCGGGGGTCGGAGCTTCGTTTCCGTTCGCCTAACCCCCGACTAACCCGGCCGATAACGTAGGTCGGACTCTCCAGTCCGACCCCGCGTGAAAACGCGGCTTCGATCTACGATCTCCCGAGAACCGGTCGGACTGAGAGTCCGACCTACGTTCGATTCGCGGTTTGCCCGCCACAAAGCGCAGAGGGTAAAGGGGGCCTGACTTCGGCCCCCGACAACCAAACCTACACCGTCACCGGCGCCGGACTCATCGCCGCCGCCCGCGCTGCTTTCTTCTTCATCCCGACGCTCAGCAGCCAGTAGAAGGCGGCACCGGCGAGGACGAGCATGATGATGCCGACGACCGGGCGGTAGAACACCCAGGCCACGGCGATGGTGACGAACGACAGAATCGCTGAGCCGAGGAACGCGAACAGGCCGATCCCGGCGCCCAGCATCGTGCCGAAGAGCGGCAGCACGTCGGCGAACACCACGATCGGCCGGAAGAGCATGAAGATGCCGAGGAACATCATGAAGAACCCGCCGATGCGGATGAGCCAGGTCATCAACGTGTTCGCGTCCTGCGCCTTCTTGAACATCTGCGGCGCGGTGAGGGCTCCTTCCTCGACCAGCAGAATCGTGGTCCCGGTCGCGGTCTGATAGGGAGTGAATGACTGGCCGGTCTGAACACCGACGAGGCTGACCGTGGTCGGGTTCACCACTTGAAAGGAGACGCGCACGTCGCCGACTTTCGGCGTTCCCGGATCCTCTCCCTGGTAGAACTTTCCGTCCGCGACCTTGAACTTGTCGCGCACATCGTCGGGGAGCTTTTCGGCCGCGGCCGCGTCGACCGGAAGGCTTGTGGCGTTGGTCAACTGCCCGATCTGCTCCGCCGACATCGTGAACGCGCCGGCGGTGACCTGGTTGGCGGTGAAGGTCTTGGTCTCGAACGGCGGCGCGGGCGGGTTCTCGTGATCCTCGGGATGCTTGAACTGAGATGAGTCGATCCGGCCGTTGGCCCATTCCTTCTTGTACTCCCAGGTCTTCACCGTCTCGGTGCCGCCGCCGATCTTGCTGCGCGACTCGCTCTTCTCATGCTCCTTCCACTGGTACATCTCGACGTTGCGGATCAGCTTCACCGCGGTGGCCGACACGCCGAGCTGATCGTCGGCGACGGGAGCGTCGGTCTTGACCGCGCCGGTCACGTGAATCAGCTTCCCTTCCTTGCTGGCATCGACGGCATCGGCCGGCACGGACACGACGGCCCCCTGGCCCTCGGTCAATCCCTTTGATGTGCGGACGGCTCGACCCTCGTTCCAGAACAGGAGCGGGAAGGAGATGACGAACAGGATTAACCCGAAGAAGACGCTCTTGATCGATCCGATCAGGTTCGATCCCCAGGACGTGCTGGTGGTGGATGTGAAGGTGTCAGGCATAGCCGATTCTCCTCAAAATGACGGTTGGATTGGACGCTGATGAAAGAGCAAGTCTAAAGCACGTAGATCACCAGAAGCGCCACATACGCCAGCGGGAACACCCAGGCCGAGACGCGATCGAGTGTCCGCTGCATGTTCTCTTTGCCGGCGTAGTTGAGGTTCATGGCCACCATCGTCTCCAACGCCGAGGCTAAGATGAGACTCAGGCTCGCCACGATCACGCGGTCCGACATCGTGGTGGCGTTTGTATCGGGCAGCATCGTATTGATGGCGAAGGTCGCCGCGGCTGCCGCGAACACCGAGCCGACACACAGGCTGACGCGCGGTCCTGCATCCTTTGGACGCACCCAGAAGGCCAGCCAGGAGATGATGGTGGCCACGAACAGCGTGAAGAAGACCTTGAAGAAGCGGCCGACCATGCCCGGCCGTACGATCTGCACGGCCGACACGAACCTCGAGTAGGACGAGGCGTTTCCGGTCGGGACCGATGTATCGCCGTAGTTCGTGGCGTACTTGTGCGAGGTTACGGATGCCGAGGTGCCGGTGATGATCCATCCCGGCACATGAACGGCGGGGCTGGCGTTGCTGTTGAGCGTGTCCGGCACGTAGACGAGCAGGTTGTCCTCGTTCTCGTTGTCCTCGATCTCGATGGTCAACTGGTGGTCGTCGAGCGGATAACGGCGCAGGTCCCAGAACTTGGTGATGGTGGCCAGGATCCGTGCGGAGGCGTAGTGGACGCCGCCGTCGAGATCCTTCTTCACAATGCCCGTTCGAGAGGTGATGCGCCCGTTGGCCAGGTCGAAGGTGTCGAATGCCTTGATGTCGCCTTTCCAGCGGAACCAGATGTAGAAGTCGGCGGTGAACTGGTTGCCCTTGAGGTCGAGTGCGAGGATCTGGTTGACGTAGGTGCCAACCTCGACACGGACGGGCCCTTTTTCCGCCGCCTTCTCCTCGGGTGCGTTCTGCTGCGATGCTGTCGTTGTCGACGTCGTCGCCGTTGTCGCCGTAGCGGTTGACGTCGTTTCTGCAGCCCAGGCCGAGACAGCAGCCAGAGCCAGAGCCATGGCGCACATCAGCGCCGCGGCGCACCTGATCTTCATGAAGCACCCCCCTGGACGATGGTCGACACACTACCCGTCGCCCGAGGGCCGCGTCAATCGGCGAGGTTCAGATGAGCTCGCACGCCGGCGATAGGTTGTTTTTGTCTGGTTGCCAGCCCCGCACAAACCAGCTAGGATCTCCGGACCCTGCTCGTTCGGAAGGTCCCAGTACGGCGGGTAAATCAACCAGAGGAGAACCACCCCATGAAGAAGATGTCCGCCAAAGTACTGCTGCTTGCCCTGACGTTCACGACCCTGTCATTCGTCTCCGCCTTCGCCGGCGAGGAGTACAAGTTCAAGGTCACAAACAACACCAAGACCGTGATCAAGAAGATCCTGGTGTCCGAAGACGGACAGAAGTACGGGTTCTTCGACATCGGCAGCGGGATCAAGCCGGGCCAGACCGTTACGCTGGTTTGGGACAAGTCGACCAACAACGAGGAGTGCAAACAGCACGTCAAGGCCGTCTACGCCGACGGCGCCGAGTCCGAGCCGGCGATGTTCGATTTCTGCGATTCGGACGTAGCGCTCGAATTCAACGACTGACCTTTCTACCGGGTGAGGTGGGGTCCATGACGGGCCCCACCTTCGGATTCATCTACCTGCGCCGTGCGGTTTCCGTTCCCATCGTCGACCCGCCCTTCACCGCCCACATGCCCTCGAGGGTGTCATGTCTGCGGCGGTAAGCAGCAACGCCGATGAAGGAGAGATTGGCGTCGGTGTAGGCCACGGATAACGTGTCGTTCACGACGATGCCGACCCCTGTGTATCGCATATTCGCGATCGACCAGTGAACATCGTAAACATCACCCCGAGGCTCGATTCTGAGGGTGCCCTGGTACGCGCCGACGCCGGGATTGGTCCCGGTGACGGCGTAGGTTCCGGAGAACGATTGGGCCATCGCCGAGCCCGCCGCGAACAGGAAACAGATGGAGAGCAGTACGAGAGTAATACGTCGCATGGCTATTTCCTCCTTCTATGCTGAGGATGTTACATCGTAAGCGAGCCCATCGGGAGGAGCGGGGGTTGCGAGGTCTCGGGGTCTCGCGGGCTATTTCTCACGATCTGAGTGAAACCGCAGGACTGGGTATCGTCGACACAGCGTCTGCGGTGAGAGTCCCCGAGACCTCGCGACCTCGCGACCCGAGACCCCGAGACCCCGCAACCGCGAAGGAGCGCCGCGTCAATCATTCACGCGGCGCCCCTTCCTACACGCTGCTACTTCTTCGGATCCGATTCGGCGAGATCGATAAGGTAATCGAGAGTCTCATCGTCGATCGGATCGATGCCGTCCGGAGCGGCTTGCGCCTTGGCCTTCGAAGCGAGGGAGGGGGCCAGGAAGCCCTGTGTGGGAGGAGTGGTGGCAGGGGTATTGGCAGGTGGGGTGGAGGGAGGGGTGTTGGCAGGCTTCTGCGGCTTCCGGCGGTTGATGGTCCGTTCGACTACGTGCTGCATGTCATCGACGTATGTGCGGGCCCCGCCGCCGTTGGGCTGTTTCACATGGCGCTTGGCCCAATGATAAAGCTGCATTGCCTCGTCTCCGGCGGTGGCCAGCTTCAGATTCGTCGAATACGACAACGCCAGCGTGATGGCGGCCAGCCTCTTGGTGATGGGATTCAACTGGCTGTCGTAGTCGATCGCACCCTGGCCGGCCACCGCGTCGAAGAGATTCTGAAACGGCTGATAGGCGTTCACGGCGGTGATGGCGGTGGGGATGAGAGGGCGGGCGAACTTGGCGCTCTGGGCGATGCGGCTGATCCTGGTGTGGTCCGGCTGCTCCAGGTCAGGGATGATCGACTCCATTTCGGCGATCAACTCGATCAGCCGGGCGGCGGCAGCGACAGGGTCCGGGATGGCCGAGGGTGTGGTCGTGGAGCGGACGGTGGTGGTCTTTGCGGGGCGATTTTTCGTAGTCATTTCTCTCTCCTTTCGATTCGCAGTCGACTTCGAGCCTCCTTGCTGGCTCGTTCTCTTTGACGATTCATGGGCGGAAAAGGTTCCGAGGGGCGATGAGCGACTTCCGGGACGGACATTCCTGGACATCTCGTTCTCCTTTCGTGAGCCTCCTTGCCGGCTCATATCTCTCAGACGATGGGTCCGAGGAAAGGTTACGGGGGTGGTGCCGAGCGATTTGCGGGGCGGACGTTCCTGGGCATCTCTCTCTCCTTTCGTGAGCCTCCTTGCCGGCTCATATCTCTTAGACGTTGCGTCGGAGAAAAGGTCACAGGGGGGTGCGGAGCGACTTCCGGGGCGGACGTTCCTGGGCATCTCTTCTCCTTTCGTGGGATCGAACTTGAGCGGCGGAAGTTGCGGTTGCGGAGTTGCGCGGTCGCGAGGTCGCGGGATGGGAGAGGCCGCGAGACTCCGAGACCGCGCAACCGCGCAACTCCGCTTCCTTTCCGGCTCATATCTCCTAGACGCGCCCTCGCAGAAAGGGTCACAGGGGGTTCCGAGCGATTTCCGGGGCGGACGTTCCTGGGCATCTCTCTCCTTTCGTCGGGATCGAACGTGAGCGGCGGACGTAGCGGTTGCGGAGTTGCGAGGTCGCGGGGTGGGAGAGGCCGCGAGACTCCGAGACCGCGCAACCACGCAACTCCGCTTCCTTGCCGGCTCATATCTCTTAGACGCGGCCTCGGAGAAAAGGTCACAGACCCTTCGTTGCCGGGGATCGTGCGGTCGGCGATTTGCCTCACGCGGAGGCGCGGAGACGCGGATCAGAGAGAGGCACATCCCGTCGAACGTCACCGATCTCCGTGCCTCCGCGCCTCCGCGTGAAACCGTGACGGCCTTTCTGCGCATCAACTCCCGGGTCGTCGGGCGCTCGGAAGGAGTGGATGCGATCGGGATCGATGGGGTCGCGATCTCTCTCCAGGGGGTCGCGACCTCTTCCCCGAGGGTCGTGACCTCTTCCCGAAAGGTCTGGACCTCTTGCCGGGAGGTCTCGACCTCTTCGCATGAGATCGCGACCTCTTTCCCGGAGATCGCGACCTCTTCCCCGAGGGTCGCGACCTCTTCCCGGGAGATCCGGACCTCTTCCAAAGAGGTCTCGACCTCTTGCCGGGAGGTCGCGATCTCTTGTCCGGAGGTCTCGATCTCTTGCCGGGAGGTCTCGACCTCTTTTAAGAGGTCCAGACCTTTTTTGAGAGGTCGCGATCTCTTCCCAGGGGGTCGCGACCTCTTTTAAGAGGTCGCGACCTTTTTAAAAAGGTCGCGACCCCCTCCCCCCAAATCACGACGAGCTGCTGTAAGTATCAGCGGTTCAACGGTTTGCTGGCGAGAGTGGCGGGAGGGGACGGCTCCGGCCTGGAGCCGCAGCGGATCGTCCCTCGGTCGCTGCAAGGTCGAGCATCGCGGGTTGTCGCAACTCCGATCGAACCACGGACCCTACGCATCAAATAACCGATGACTGCCGTCGACGCGAGAATCTAACGCTGGCAAGTATCGATCACTCAATGACTTGCGGGTAAAGAAAAAACGAAGGTGCGGCCCCTCGGCTTCGGCTCTGGGCCTTTCTCACCAAAGACGTTTCACGCGGAGGCGGGGGGGAGCGGGGGGGTTTTGGGTTTTGG
>Ga0307470_10000231_pt1 | contig 36356 bp, 27 predicted proteins | sample atmos_gasesAM3C__FD_204565 | JGI IMG/M metagenome (GOLD analysis project Ga0307470, IMG submission 204565) | Hardwood forest soil microbial communities from Morgan-Monroe State Forest, Indiana, United States - atmos_gasesAM3C_05 | ecosystem: Environmental > Terrestrial > Soil > Temperate forest... | reverse complement strand
GGCGGTAGGGTGGAAAGGAGGTCATTCGTCCGGCGGCGAGACAACCGTGATCGACCCGCCTACCCAGCCCGGGGTGGTTGGTGGAAAGCCCGGCGGGGCAACAGTGGGTCACCTACCTGCCGGAGCGCCCGGAATTCCGCTCGCTTCAGGGCTGCGATGAGGACTGGTGCGGAGAATGATCCGGAGGCGATCGTCATCGCGCCGCTTTACTCGGCGCCATGACACCCACGGTAGGCCGCAGTCCACTCCGATCAATCTTCAACCCCAAGCAGGCACTTGGGCATTTTTCTTGCAACCCCCGGCTATGCGCTCTTTACCTGAATGAAAACCTTGGGGCCTTAGCCGCCGGCTGCTTCCAATGCATCTCAAGGAATCCGCGGACTTCGGCGAGGGACCGAATAGTGATGGCCTGCCGGCCTGCCGCATCCATTAGTTCCATCCACACGGCCCGAAGCTGCTCGTGTCCGAGGTCGAAGAGATCGAGCTGCGCGATGGCGAAGTGGCAGAGCGCCACCGCCTTCTCGATCGCGCCCCGCCAGATGTGCACGCCGAAGAGATAGAGAAGATCAAGGAATGCCTCGCGGTACGCTTCGTGATCAAAGGCGTCTGCGATCACTGCCTCGAAGAGCTGCACTGCCTCCTTCGCATGACCGAGATGCTCCAGGAGCCTTGCCGCGAAGAAGTCGCTTCGCCGCTTGGCGACCGGCGACACGCCGGCGCTACGAAGAGCCTCCGCGTGATCGAATGTTTGGAGGGCCAGCTCGATTTCACCGAGGCTGATCATGCCGTCGGTGCGGATGTTCTCGGCAAGACATCGCAGAGCGGTATCCGCGGTAGGGATCATAGGGAGCGCCTGCTCCGCGAGCGCGAGGGCGCGCGTCGGGTCCGTGTCCACGAGCGTATGCGCCATCTGTACCATGGCCCGGGCGACGAGCGGCCACGCACCCCGACTCTCGTAAAGCTCGACGCACTCCTCGAGCGCCGCAAGGGCCTCGACGCGACGGCCTTGATCGGCAAAGAGGGACGCGGAGATCGATCGCTCCCGTGCTTTGAGGAGAGGCTCGCCAGAGCCCGCCGTCAGATGCTTCCGGGCTTGAAGGAGCGCGGCGCTTGTCTTGCTCCACTCGGAAGCGACGCGGCGCACATTTGCGACCTCGGTCCAGAGCTGCGCTTGCAGGTCATGCTTCAGGAGAGAGGGCGCATCCATGGGCGCAATCGCCTGAAGGGCAAGGCTGGCCGTGAACTCGGCGTCTTCGCGAGAAGGTGCCTGGCGAACACCCATAAGGAGCAGCTCGACAAAGGCGGTGGCGTGATACTCGGGAGATCGAGCAACCCGCGCGTGCTGCTCCCGTCTCGTCTCCCGCCGCAGACGAGCCCAGAGCGCCTTCGCGAGTAGTGGCTCCACGAACATGGGGTCGTGCGCGATGACATGGCGGTTTCGAGGAGACGGCACTCGCTCTTCTCTGCCCGCCGGTATCGGCTCTGCGGGTAGAGAGCGGTTCCACTCGACCTGGAGGTACTCGCGCGCTGACCTCAGCATTCCCTCGTCCAAACACTGCCCGCGCGCGGCATCGATGAGCTGCGCCAAAACCGATCGGCACTGCTCATTCGCGGGGGCATCGTGGCTGTCCAGTTCGCGGAGAGCGCGAAGGCCAAAGTCCGCTGCCCGCTCCGGCGAACCGAGGCGCAGGTAAAACCCAAAGGTATAAACGAGGTCGAGGACCGCGTCCTTGAAGTGCCCTCGGTCAAGCTCGTCGGCCACTACCGCGTCGAAAAGCGCCTCCGCCTCCTTCATATAGCCGAGGGCTTCGAGAAGCCGAGCAGCAATAAAGGTGGAGCGCAGAGCAGCGCTCGGCCGGTCATGGAGCGGCCTTACGCGCTCTGCCTCCGCAAAGGCGCGCAAGGCGTCCTCCAACCGGCCAACGGTCACCAAGCAGTCAGTGCGGATCCGCTCCATGAGGGACCGAAGACCCGCATCCTCTGGAGGAACATAGATGTTTGCCCTATCCAATAAGTCGAGTGCCCTCTCCGGTTTGTCGTCCGCGATGCAATGGGCCATGGTGACGAGCGTCCGGCCGACCTGCGACCACTGGCCGCGGAGAGCGTACGCCGTACGGCACTCTTCAAAGGAGTCCATGGCTTCATCCCGTCTCCCTTGATCGCACTGAAGCGAGCCCGCGATGGAGAGCCATCGGGCCTTGATGCTCTGATCGCCGGTGCCAAGGGCGCCGTGCTCGTCGGCACGGAGGAGCGCGGTACGCGCGGACTGCCACTCACCTCTGATCCGGCGGGCATTCGCGGTCTCTATCCAGATCATTGCCAAGAGGTCGTTCTTGAACCCCTCGCTCCCCTCCGCCGGGTCTATCCCCTGCGCGGCGAGCAAGGCCAAGGTCGATAGAGGCTCGGACTCTTCTCTCGATCGTGGCGCACGCAGGGCATCCAGGAGCGCGTCTAGGAATGCTGGCGAGTGGCAGAACCGAGAAAGGATCACCCTTTCTTTCTGGGCTCCCCGCGGCAGGCGCCGCAGCTCGGCGAGTTCCGCTTTCGCGAGGAGACGGTCGGCGGCCCTTTCCTTCTCGAAACTCGCGAGCTCCACCATGATCTTGAGGAGCGGCGCACGCTTCGCGCTGGCCGTGCGGTCTCTGAGACTACCGGCGGCCAGTGCACGGCACGCAGGGCAGGTCGCGAGGTGCGAAGCGAGGTGCTCGACCTCGGCCCACCCCCCTTCGCAGGCTCGAAGGATCTCCTCTTTGGAGAGATGTGCCATTTAGGCGTTCACTATAGCTCGCCAGTGGTCACGGCTCTTTAGGCTAACTCGAAATACAAGGCTCTGTACATTGGAACTTGAGGGGGGAGGCTCCCCAGCCGCCTCCCCCCTCGGAACGGGCCTCTATCCGTTCGGGTCGTTGCCCGCTCCGGCGTCGGCGGCCGGAGGTGGCGGTGGTTGCAGTCCCACCGTGCCGGCGCCGACGCCTTGTTTGGTGGGGGGCGAAGTGGAAGACGACGCGATGAGATAGAGAACAAGCAGAACCAGGCGAAGCATGGCTTCTCCCTTCAGGGACAGGTGACCGCACGAGCGTCGTTGCCCGTGGAGAGAGTGTCCCTACGGCCGGAGTCTCCGCCTCTCACGGCCGGAGGACAAGCGCATGCGTCGAGGAGAGAGCGGGCGGAGAGAGGAGCCGAAACGATGGACGCGCTCGATATCCCGATCTTGGTTACCGAACGGCTGCGGCTGCGCTCGTTCCGCGGGAGCGATTTCGAGGACTACGCCGCGCTGAACTCGGACTCCGAGGTGCTGCGCCACCTGGGATGCGGACTGGAGCCGTGGGACCGGGGCCGGTCCTGGCGCCACATGGCCTTCCTCATGGGGCACTGGCAGCTCGGAGATGCCGGTATGTGGGCGGTTGAACAGCAAGCGACCGGGACCTTCGTCGGCATGATTGGCTTCGCTGCGCCCGAGGGCTGGCCCGGATTCGAGCTGGCCTGGATTCTGGCGCGGCGCTTTTGGGGAAAGGGCTACGCGACCGAGGGCGCACGGGCGGCTCTGGCCTATGCCTTCAAGGCCTTGGAGAGGCCACAGATCATCAGCCTCATCCACCCCGAGAACCGCGCCTCCGTCCGCGTCGCCCTAAAGATCGGCGAGAGGCTCCAGAGCAGCATCCGCCACCTCGGGCGAGAGATGCTCTCGTATGGCATCGACCGGGAAACGTACCTGCGAGAGGTAGCTCCGGCCGACGCTTTGGCTCGGCGCGCCGGATAAGCGGAACCACACTCCAGAGAGAGGCGGAGTTCGTCGGCAAGCAGCGCCGCTTCACCCGGCGCTCTCAGCGAGGAACGCCTCGACTGCCCGCGTGGTCTTCGCGATCCGCCCCGGCCGCCGCGAGCCCCCTTGAATCGATTGCCGAGGCCAGGGAATTCCTTGGGTGCATTGGAAATTCCTGCGATCAAGCCTCCCCGGTTGTTCGGGCAATAACAGTATCTATTTTATGAGTAAGGCGGCAAGAGTCCTCTGACACATAACTCATGGTAACAGGATTCGATGTCGGCTTCTTGTTCAGGGGTGAGTGTCTTTTGTAAATGCAACAAATCTCGACGCAGCATAGAGAGCGGAACGTGCTGCCCTGGTCGCTTTGCGCAACCGTCTACTAGTGACTTGGGTGGCGCACCTAACGATGCCAAATCGGCCAAGCGCTCTAAGGGTTTTTCGCCTGCCCATCTGCGAAAGTAGGCGAGCGGATCATGCAACACACCTTCGGCTATCCTGCCGTCTCTCATCCTTACCTCGCTGAAGATCACTCGTGCGATGAGTCCTCGATAATCTGGGTCTTCGTCCGCGAGAAACGCTCGGCTACAACATCCCGCGATCTCCAGCGCCATCTTCACAATTCGTACGATTCTCTCCAGCCGCAACCGAAGGCGGCCGAGTTCTCGCATAAGTCGTCGCTCTTCGTCGGCCAGCTCGGTGCGTACACGCTCGTAGAGAGAGCGCCCTGTCCCATCGTTCGGGTTGTCATCGAGGGACCGCAGAAGAAGATTCTGCCGTCGTCCCCGCACCACCCCAAGCTGCCTCTCTAGCTCTCCACGGGCTCTCTCATAGACGCGCGTCTCCTCTCCGGTCTGTTGCTTGAGCTTCTCTCGTACCACCTCGACGGCTCGCACTGGCAGCTCAACACGACGCACCAAGCGCTCAATCTGCTCGGCATAGACCTCCTCGCTGAAGTAGCGCTGTCCGCATTTCACCGGCTTTCCCTTATGTACCTTCCGACAGCGCAGATACCGGATAGCTTTCGTTGTCGATGTCTCCTTGAGATCAATGGTCATACCTGATCGGCATTCGTCACAGCGCGCGATCCCTTTGAAGAGAGAACGGTGTCGTCGTGTTCGCCGTGTCGATCCGGAGCGCAGCACAAGAGTATCCTGCACGCGATAGAAGAGATCAGGATCGATAATAGGTTCATGGGTGGCATGGTCGTTCACGATGCCGCCCCATTCGATGATGCCGACATAGATTTTCTTCCGCAGGATCTTTTCAAGATGAGCGTGATGAAACCGTGTGGTCTTTCTGTCGCGTCGAGTGCGCACGAGGATTCCCTCTCGGTCAAGCTTCCGCGCGAGCGTTTTCACGGAATACTTGCCGGTCGCGAAAAGCTCGAACGCTCGCTTGACCCAGCGGGCCTCCTCTGGGTGAGGCTCAATCCAGGCGCGTATCTCGCCGCCTGGGAGTTTCTCCTTGCGGTTCCGGTAGCCGTATGGCGCATGGCAGGGCCACCCTCCCGATTCGGCCTTGCGGCGCATGTTGGCCTTGACCTTCCGCGCGCTCTGCGCAGAGAAGAATTCGGCAACCGTCGAGAGGACTCCTTCGAGCATCTGTCCTTCCGGCGTCTCGTCAATCGGCTCGGTAGCGGAAATCAACGTCACCCCAGCTTTATGGAGCGTCTGCTTGATGAGGGCGAAGTCGAGGCGGTTGCGCGCGAGGCGCGAAACATCATAGACGATCACTGCCCGGACGCTCTTGTCCTCCTTGCAGCGGGTGAGGAGATCCATAAGTGCCGGGCGGTCCATCGTCCGGGCGCTCTCTCCGCCATCAACGTAAATATCGGTCTTGGCATCAACCTCGTACCCCTCTTCGGTTGCATGGGCAAGGCACCGCTCCTCTTGGGTCGGTAGGGCAATGCCTTTCTGCGCCTGGCGATCAGTCGAGACACGCAGGTATATAAGTGCTCGTGATTGTTGAGACATAATTGTTGAGCTTCATGGTACAGTTCCTTGCGGGCTTGGCAAGTCTAAAAATCTATTGTGCCAAGCTCCTCGTCGCCTTCAGGTTGCGCCTCTGTTGCCACAACGTGCCGCGCAACGGCCAGTATGGCGAACGCAAGCTCGGAGAGGAACCGCTCCTCCTCTTCCGGTGTTGCATCCGGTCTGAAGGTGATAACGAGATCATCTAATAGATCTGATCGTTTTCTCATGCGAGCGAGAGTAGCCAATCACGAGAGCGGAGAAAAGAATCCGATTTGTGCCAGGGGAGAATCTTTCCCTGCCTTGTGCGGATCTCTCTGAGGCATACCGTGGGGGCATGCAAAATAAAAAACCACAGCCTGCGGAAAAAACGGAAGAGGGGTCATCGCGACGTAGGGTGCCGGTAGTTTCGGCGCGCTTGCCTGACGGGACACTCGTTGAACTGCTCTATCGACACCACGAGAGGAGGACTCTCTTCGCCCTGGCACGAGGGGGTGTCATCTCCGAGGCAGAGAACGTGGAACTGCCTGACGGGCGGCTCCTCATTCCCTACTCTCCCGAGAACAACCTCATCACCCACAAGGCGATCCTCCTTCCTTCCGAGGCTGCCGAGTACCAGGCAGAGCCAATACTCCGCGCCCTGGTGCAAGGCTTCATCCATCGGTATGTCGATCTCCCGGCAGACTTCGAGGAAGTCGCGGCGCACTACGTCCTCTTCTCCTGGCGGTACGATGACTTTCCCGATCTGCCATACCTGCGGGTCATCGGGGACTACGGCTCCGGCAAATCTCGCTTCCTGGCAACCGTCGGCTCGATCATCTATCGGCCGATCTTCGCCTCCGGGGCATCTACCGTCTCGCCCCTCTTCCGAATCCTCGATGCCGTGGGCGGCACGCTCGTCCTGGACGAGGGGGATTTCCGCTTCTCGGATGAAAAGGCCGAGATCGTAAAGATCCTTAATAACGGCAATGCCAAGGGCTTTCCCGTCCTTCGCACGGAGACGACGCCCACGGGCGAGTTCAATCCCCGTGCATTCACGGTCTACGGCCCCAAGCTCGTCTCGACCCGCCATACCTTCGAAGACCCTGCCCTGGAGAGCCGCTGCATCACGGCGCATCTGGGGAAGGGTGCGGTGCGGGCCGACATCCCCGTGAATCTCCCGCCCGAGTTCCACGATCAAGCGCGCTCTATCCGCAACCAGCTTCTCATGTACCGCCTTCAAGAAGCTGGGAGGATAGACGCTCCGGCCCCTTCGCTTCGGGATCTCGAGCCGAGAATCGCGCAGGTCTTCTCATCCCTCCTTGCCTCGATCGATGACGAGAAGGCGCGAGGGCGGGTCCTCGCCGTAGCCCGAGGGGCGAGCGTCAATCTTGTGAATCTGCGAGGGGATTCAATCGAGGCGGATATCGTCGCCGCGACACTTGCGGTTCAGGGGCGCAACTCGGCCGCGATTCCGGTCAAGCTCATCGCGAGAGAGCTACTCAATAATGACAGCGGTGCACCCCTCTCACCGCGGGCAGTTGGCGCCATTCTCCGCCGGCTCGGCTTGAAGCCCCGGAAGCGCCAAGGGAACTATGTGCTTCCCGTTGAAGAAATGGAACAGCTCACCCTGCTTGCCGAGCGCTACAACCTCACCCCACCGGAAGACTCGCCGGTAGACTTCGTGGACATAGGGGACGAAACGGAAGAAGGGCAGCATGGAACGGAGAGCACCACTGCGGGCTTAATGCCATAGCGTTTCTCACTCCTTGAATCTCGGTACACGTCCCCCACATCCCCGAAGTCCACCTGCGAAGGCCGCTTATCGCGGCCCTCGCCTTGACTGCACTATGTGCCACACTGGCACAATACGCAATCTTTTTTTAATCTTGTCAATCCGCTAACTTATAGACGCCATGTTAAAGGCATTTTTATCAACCTATCTCCGCACGTACCGTAAGCGTTCCGGCCTTTCGCAGAAAGAGGTCGCGACCCTTATTGCCGCAATATCGAGCACGACGGTTTCCCGCCACGAAGCCGGAAACCGGGCGCTGTCTCTTGCCGATGCCTTCGCCTACGAAGCGCTCTTCGGCGTACCGGCGTCGGCACTCTTCCCAGGGGAATATGAAAAAGCCCGCTCGCGCGTAGAGGCGGGAGCCATCAGTCTCCTGGGGAAACTCGCCCAAGCCGGAGAAGAGACATCGGCGATACGGCAGAAGCGGCTCTTTCTTGAAGCGCTGATACGCCGCGTGCGGACGTAATCATATACAGCACACATGAAGCATCATATGTTTGGGGTTGGGGTTGTTGCAATCGATCCCACCACGCGGGGATTTGCGTATGCAGTACTCGAAGGTAAGAAGAACCTTGTTGATTGGGGTTTGATTCACGTCCTCCTGCGATCGGACAAAAACATCCTGTCGCGTGTGGAAGAGATCCTCGACCGCACGCTCCCTGATCTCCTGGTGATCGAGGACGGCCGTTGCACGAGACGGCGGGAGCGGGCACGCCGCCTTATCAAAGGTATCGAGTGCATCGCGAAGCACCGGAAGCTCCAAGTAGTTCGCATCTCGCGTGCGCAGGTACAGGATGCGTTCTGTCCGGCAGTAACCAAGCAGCAAATCGCGGAAGCGCTCGCACGCGCCTTCCCAGAGCTAGTTCCTCGTCTGCCGCGGATTCGCAAGGCATGGATGTGTGAAGACGAGCGCATGAACATCTTTGATGCCGTGTCGCTCGCGTTAACTGCGCTGTCGAAGTAACACCAGGTACACACCTACCACGAAAGGAGGAGTAATGCCGCGAGTAGTGCGCAACTTCTGGGTTGCCGGAGAGGTGGATGGGAGGCGTACCCGGATTAGAGGTGGCCCCCGCAGACGAGACGGCGGAGTGAGTCTCACCCTCTACCAGCGAGCCGACGGAGAGGTAGCAACGGCTCTGAAGGTTCACTGCATCGCATGTGCTGATGGGACACTCTGTCTTGAGGTCGAGCCGGTTCTGCCCTTCACGTTTGTCCCGAGAGACGGACGGCTTCGAATCGAAACGAGGCGTAGAGAAAGAGGAAAGTGTGTTTGCTCTTTCCGCGCTCCCCAGAGTTTTCCGGGGAGCGTTTCGTATGGCGGCACGGGTGTCAATCATACCGGCACGGCACGCTTTGGAGTCTTGGAAGCGGGGACAAGATGGGAGAGGATCGGGTGATGCATCCCGATCAGGACATCACCTACTTTGCCCGCACCAACCATCGCAACACGCAAGCGCCTTTTGGTATTCGCCGGGGAGATCGGCGCAACCATATGTATATCATCGGGAAGACTGGCACGGGGAAGTCCATGCTCTTGAAGACACTCGTGCTTCAAGACATCGCCGCTGGTGAAGGACTTGCGCTCTTTGATCCTCACGGCGATCTCGCCGAAGAAGTGGCTGCCAAGGTCCCCCGCTCAAGAAGAGAAGATCTTCTCTATCTCAATGTTCCGAATCGCTCGCATTCCTGGCACTTCAACCCATTTGCAGGCATTCCGAAAGAGAAGCATGCTCTTGCAACTGCAGGCATGGTAGAGGTTTTTAAGAAACTCTGGCCTGATGATTGGGGGCCTCGTTTGGAGCACCTTCTCCGGAACGTGGTCTTCACGCTCCTTGAAGCGGGCAACGCGACCTTTGCCGACATTCCGCGTCTCCTCTCGGACAAAGACGTCAGGGCATCGATGACACGCAAGGTTTCCAATGACATGGTGCGGGAGTTCTGGACAAAGGAATATGCCGGATACTCGCCCGCGTTCCGGGCCGTGGTGACGGCGCCTTTGCTCAACAAGCTAGGGGTTTTCCTCACCGATCCCTTGCTCCACTCGATACTCACGGGAGATCGCAGCTCGTTCGATCTTCGCCGCATCATGGACGAGGGGAAAATTCTGGTCGTGAACCTCGCCAAGGGTAAGATCGGGGAGGGGCCGGCCGCGCTCTTGGGGTCGCTCCTAGTCTCCCACCTCTCGCTCGCGGCGATAGAGCGGGCCGATCTCCCACAGGAGGAGCGGAAAGACTTCTACCTCTATCTCGACGAGTTTCATACGTTCGCCACGCTTACGCTCGCGACCATGCTCTCAGAGTTGCGCAAGTACCGCCTAAACCTCGTCCTGGCTCACCAGTACCTTTCCCAGCTTGAACCAGAGGTGCGCGATGCGGTGTTCGGAAACGCCGGCACCTTCATCGACTTCCGAGTGGGGGCCTTGGACGCTCCGACCGTGGCCAGGGAGCTCTCGCCCGTCTTCCAAGCGGACGACCTTGTGTCGCTGCCTAACTTCTCAGTCTACTTGCGCTTGATGATCGACGGGGAGCCGAGTAAGCCGTTTAGTGCCCTACCGATTTCCGCGACCCCCTCCAAAGAAGAGCCGAGGCACCCATGGCAAGAGAGAAACCGATCTGTCTCGCGGCCCCGGTAGTTAGGAAAGATGAAGGCTATTTCCTAGCCCATAGTATCCCGCTCTGCCAGTAGCGGAACGGCATTGCCGTCTCACGGAAGCCGATTCTCCGAAGCATTTCCTCTTGGCCTGGTGTAGGAGAGTGGTCATCTCCTCTCTCTACCGGCTCCGTCCGGTTATACTTCAAATAGTGCTCCTTCCATAGCTCTCCGAGGTGCTTCAAGGCCGGCGAGGTCACGCCTTCTTCCAGGAGGCCGAAGTGACGGTCGATCCAGGCGAGGTCAAAATCGAGAGCCTGCTTCGCGAGACGAGAGGACTGGAAAGTATAGAGGTCGAGGTTGAGGAAGAGGCCGCCGCCCGCAAGGAGGGAGTGAATCCTCCGGAAGACCTCGGCCTTCTCCTCGCTCTCAAGGTGGTGAAGGGTAAAGGCGCTTACCACTCCCTGAAAGCCCAAACCGCGCTCGCTCTCCAGCAAGGTCTCCCGGAGGCGTTCCGGAGTGCAATACTCTCCGATGATGTCACCGCAGACGATTTCGCAACGCGCTCTCATGTTCGGGCGGCGCTTGAGCTTTCGCTCGAAGACATCGAGGATCGGCCGAGAGAGGTCAACCGCTACGACCCGGACGCGAGGAAACCGGGAGAGGATCGCGAGAGCCTCTTGCCCGGTCCCGGCTCCGACGTCGAGAATGCTTCCGGTTGCTTCCTCGTCGCTCCCGCCCACTTCCTGGAAGCGGTCGCTGAGAAGGTCGAGGAGCATGGTGTGCGCGAGCTGGTACTCCGGAACCACCTTCTTGATATTCTGATCGTAGAGTCCCGCTTCAGCCTCGGCATAAAAGAGAGCTTTGCGCAGTCCTTCCGGTGAAAGCTTGCTCAGAGGTATCTTGCCACTCATCTAGTAGGCCGCCTCGAGGAAGGATTGAGGTTGAGGTGGGGAGCTGACGCTCAACTCGGCGAACGCCAGGAATCGAGTCATGCGCTCCGTCGAGGGGGATATCAGACCCTCGCGATTGCCGCGCTCGATCACTTGACCTTTGTCCATGAAAATGAAGTCGTCGGCGAGCTTGCGCACGAACCCCAGGAAGTGAGAGACGAAGATCAAGGTGGTCCCTCCTTCCTTGGCTCGTAGGAGAACCTGAAGAAGCCGCTCCATCTGCTCGACATCGAGAGCAGAAGTCACTTCGTCAAGGAGAAGGTAGTCCGGCTTGAGAATGAGCGCGCGCAAAACCGCTACCCGCTGCCGCTCGCCCTGGGAGGCTTGATTGGGGAATCGCTTGAGGAGGTGAGCGACCGAGAGTTCGGCTGCTAACTCATCGAGCGCTCGCCGAGCCTCTGCCGGCGGGAGTTTCCCGCGAGTCGGCAGAAGAACATTCTCTTCGAGGGTCATGTGAGGCCAGAGGAAGAGCTGCTGGAAGACCAGGGTGATGGTGGGCCACAGACCCTCGATCTCTTGAGGTGTCTCGGGCGAAAAGCGAAATTCGCGAGATCCGATCCGGAGCACTCCGCGACTCGGAGGGTCTACGAGAGAGATTGCCCGAAGGAGAGTGGACTTGCCGGAGCCGTTCGGTCCTACGACCGCCAAAGCCTTTCCCTGGCCGACCTCGACATCAACACCGGAGAGAATAGGCCGATCACCGATGGCCTTTTCGATCCCGACCCCGCGTATCATGTTATCTCTCCGAAATGTCATGATGATATTTGCGCTCTAACCTGCGGGCGAGAGCCGTAAGTGGAAGACAGACTAGCCAAAAAAGAACGGCGAGCGCGGTGTAGATCGCAACTGGCCGGTACTCGATCGCGTTGATGCGCTGGGCCACCCGAAAGATCTCCTCAACTGAGATGAGGCTTCCAAAAAGAGACGCCTGGAGTATGTATACCTGGGCCATGAGAAGGCCGGGAATGATCTGCCGCAGGAGGAGTGGAAGCTCGATATGGACAAGGGTTGTTCGCGAATTGAGCCCGCAGACATGCGCGGCCACGAGGAACTCCCGTGGAATCTTGTCGATGGCAACTCGGACGATCTCCGCGACGGCAATGACATTGACTACCCCGAGCGCAACGCAAGTCGTGATGAAAGGATCAACGACGATGCCGAGTATCGACTGCGCCGGATAGTGGAGCCAGAAGAGGAGGACAAGAATGGGGGTGGCCGACGCGAAGAGGGAGAGAGTCCGGAGGCTCCTACCCGCAACGGCGTCGAAGCGAGACGCCACGACGCCTAGGCCTGAACCGAGGAGAAGTCCTACACTCCAGACAATGACGCAGAGACGGAGAGTGACGGAAAGGCCCGATAAGAGGGCCTCATGGTATTGGTGAAAGATGCGCAGAATGTCCATCGCTTGCTCAGCTCGGTCGCGAGTTCCTACCGCACGTCGGCACGATAGGGAAGCGCCACGGGGTAGAACGTCCCAGGCTCCTTTGAGTAGCGCAGGAGAATCTTGTCCACCGCGCCGGAGTTGACGACCTCGAGGAGGGCGGTGTCCATCATGGTCCGTAGTTTGGTCTCACCTTTTTTGACCATCATTGTGTTGGGGAAAATCCGGATCGGCTTCTCAAGCGCGATGTTCCGGATGGTACCGGGATTCGAGGCGAGGAACTGCTGAGCGATGTAAGGCTCTACAAGGGTGGCGTCGGCCTTCTTGTCTTTGAGGCCGAGAAGCAACTGCGAGTTGTCGGAAAGCTGAGGCAGGGAAACCCGGTTGGCTTGGGGGAAGTCCTGATGGCTGATGATGTCGGACATCTCGCCATCGATCGTCGCGAGTTTGACGGAAGGAGAGTTGAGGGCGGCGTGGTCGGCCCCGTCGAAGCGATGATCGTCGGTTCGGGTGTAAATGCCGATGCCGCTGTAGAAGAGGGGTACGGTGAAGTCGGCGCGCTTGGCGCGGCTCGCATTGGCCCAGACTGGGGAGCAGATCATGTCGTAGCGGTCGGTTTCGAGCCCCTCGATCATCGAGCCCCAGCCGACCTCCTCGACCCATTCGACTTTGAGCCCAAGGGCCTTTGAAGCCGCGGCAAGAACTTCAGGGAAAACCCCCTCGATCGCCTTGGTATTGGGGTTCTTGAGGAGCCCCGGAGGGTAGATTACGTACCCGCAGCGGATAGTGCCGGACTTCAAGACCCGATCGATAACGCTCGCAGCCTCGGATCCACTGGCGGAGGTACCGGTGGGCCTAGGCCACATGAGATAGACTGTCGCAGCAGCCGTAATAATTGCAGCGATGATAGCTGCGATAAGAACGGGCACAACAGAACTACGGGACCCTTGAGAGTTCATGTGCTGTCCTTTCAAGATTCAAGTTAGCTGGACGGTTCTTGGAGCGTGGCTGCGGGCTTGTCCGCAGGGTTGTTCTTCTTTTCCTCCTCCAAACCCCACTTCACTTTCCAGGCAGGTTTGAGCTTATGGTGCTGAGCAACCAAATCGACGAAGCGACGACAGATTAAAGGAGAGAGTTCTTCGAAGGAGAGAGGATGTAGCTTCTCTTCTGCCTTCGCAAGAAGGTTGACATAGCTTTCTGCTGTAAGGCCCAAGCTGTTTCGGAAGAGTTCCTCAGTTTGGGCCCCCTGCAGAAGATCTCCCCATCTTGCCGCATCAGCACGATAGGCTATCCCGAGACGGTAAACGGGGGTAATGCTGTTTTTGTCTTCGGTTACGAACTCTATCATATTAATCTGAGGAGTAAGGACCGCCACATCGATACCTTGAAGAAAGTCCTTCTTCTTCCAGTCATTGCCAAGCTGAAGTTCTCTCTTGACTCGGTCACAAGTCAGAGTGTCTGCAACTAGTACTGGTCGGGTTTCTGAAGAACGCGAGAGGAAGAGCTGCTTGGCGAACCTCGCAGCTAGCGAAGCGGTGTCAGCTTCAGCCGAGACAACCAGATTGTTCTTTGTGTATCCGCAAGCTCCGGCAAGAAAGAGGTGCCCAACCTCCTCTTGAATGACAAGAGCTTCGATGCGGCCGGTCTCTTTGTGGTGGGTTATGGTTCTCCAGTCGATCTCTTCTGCTCTATTGCCAGCAAGGGCGCCAAGAGGGACACCGAGGCCGGGAAGGTGGATGAAGCTCAGGCCAAGAAGACGCCGATAAGGCGTGTCGTAAATTCCAAAGACGAGATCGTACTGTCCTCTGGTAATGCCTTGTACCGCGTCGTTGATGCTTGCGACCGACATCGGCTTAGAGGTCCAGAGAGGATTGAGAGCGCCGATGAGACGGGAGATGTACTCCCAGGCCCACGATTTTCCGATGTCTTCGTTCTCCTCGAAAAAGGGAGGCCACATAAGCACCCCCGCTCTTATTTTGCCGTCTTCTTTGCCGTTGTCTTCTCCCTTTTCCTCTCGCGTCAGAATCGCTTCAAGTACCGGATCAGAGATACCCCGATAAACGGCTTGCCGCCGTTCCACTCTTGTCATCCAGATTCGGATGTCCTTCCAGTCGAGGGGGATGCCATAAGCTGCGAGGGTCTCCTCCGCCGGCAGCTCCACATAGCGAGAAAGTCGAGTGAGAGCTTCCGTGTATCCGCGGAGTTGCCGCGGGGAACAGACCTTCGGGTCTGGACTCGGCTTCGGGTTCTTCGCGTAGTCGCCGCTCAAGACCTCTTGGACGGTGCGGATAGAGACCCCGGCTTCCTGGGCCATCACCTGCTTGCTAAGGCCCTGCTCTCCACTCATCCTGACTTCGAGGGCCTCTTGTAGGGCGGTCCTCTTTTCGCCTCTCCGGCGATTGCTCGATGCTGTCCTCATTGGCTTGACTCCCTTCTAGGCTAGTACAGGATGCGGCCTCGTGGCAAGCGAGATCATACCTCATACGGATCTCGTTCGTTCCCGGTTCGTCTCAATCCTCACAGCAGGAGCGCTCTTTGCGCCTTTTCTCCCTCTACGGTTGTCTCATTTCGAGGACGCCAATCTGGCATTACGGGAATGAACTGCTTTAAAATCAATGCTTTACGTCAAAAAAATGCTGGCACGTGCCAGCATAAAACATGCACTGAGAAAGTTTGAGAGATGCGGTTAAAGGGATTGACAGGTGGAGTTGCGGTGCCATAGTCTCAGCTTCGCCAAGAAAGACCGAACCATGGGCCAGAGCGGATATGCGGTGGGCAGCGCAAGGCGAGAGGGGAGCTGTGTCCGGCTGTGGACCAGAAAGGAGGGGACCCTATCGGCTAAGGAAGGCGGAGGTCGGGCGGAGGTCGGGGAGCAGAAAAGGAAAAGGGCACCGGAGCTGTGTGGCAGCTCTGGCGCCCTGCAAACCCCCAAGGGGAAGACTCAAGGCCGTATCGAGAGAAGCGGGCCAGCCGAGAAATCCCACCGTGGGTGGATGGTCGATCCACTCTCTACCTTACGCCCTTGCCAAGACCTTGGCAAGGGACAACGGTGTGGATAACTCGGCATGGCTCTCCTGAAAACTCAGCAGCAAGGAGGTACTCACTCAAAGGGAGAGTAGCTATGTACTACACGGACAAAGACGTCCAAGATCATAAGGAGCGAATGCACTACGGCGCGAAGGAGGATAAGCGGCAGGACTCCATGCGCCACTTGGCCCGCCACCGGGCCGACGCCGAAGAGCTGGTGGATGAGGCGGCGAAGACAAAGCGGAACTGGGGTTTGGGAGAGGAGCGCTGGACCGGAACCCGGCCCTCGCCGGAGACTGAGCCCTACGTGCAGGACGACCTCACGCAGCGGATCAAGCGCCTCTACTTCGCTGGAGTGGTCGGGACCGCCGCCGAGCTGGTGATGGCGTTCGTGATGGGCGGGAGCTGGCTCGTCGGCACCTACATTGAGGCCGGGCTCAAGGGCGTGTTCCTGGCGATCGTCGGGATGTTCGCTCTCAAGCTCGCCTGGACCGCCGGTCTGAAGGACCACACCAACCCCGAGCCTTCTTTTAAGCGCCGCGAGCGAGTTCTCCGTTGGGTTGGTACGGTGACCGCAGCGGCGTTCCTCGGCTTCATCTTGATCCGGGTGTTCTCTCTCCCGGACTTGGCGGAGAAGATCCTCCTCGTCACCTTCCTTATCGGGGTGCCTGTCTTCGCCTCAGGGGCTTTGGCACTCGCCTCGATGCTGCGGGTCCGCAACAACCTCGCGGTCGGGTACAAGAAGATCCGGTCGGCCTTCCTAGAGCGGGTGATCCTCATGAACGAGATGGAGGCCGTTCTCAATCCGGACGAACTGGAGCGGCTTCTTCACCTGGGCGAGGCGATCGAGCGGGGTCTCCCTCCCGTCCGGCCGACTCGCTCGGTTCCAACCGTGCCTACCGCGGTGGGACTCCTCTTCCTCCTTCTCCTGTTGCCGGGCATCGGGAACGCGAACACCCTGGAGTTTTGGTCCGACAACTCGGGCTCGGTGTCGAAGGAGGTCGAGGTGCCGGCCTTGGATGACATCGCAGCAGCGGTCACTAAGGCCGGGAACATCGAGCGGGTCGAGGTCTTCGGATTCGCGGACGGCCTCGATGTTCTCCGGACGCCGGCAGCAGTCATCTCTATTCCGAGCCGTCCCCCTCCCTCCCCGTGCGAGGCGGGGAGGGAGGGGCTCCGGCTTCTCAAGGATGCCGCCGGTCGGGCTACGGCCGGTTGCGAGAAAAAGCACCAGGCGGCTCTTACCGCCTATGACCGGGAGATTGACGCACGCGCTGCACTTCTCGTCGCCAAGCTCCGGAGCCTGGAGGGCCGCGCCCCCTCCCAGGCGACCTGCGTCTACCAAGTGATCTCCCGCTGCATCGGCGAGGAGTCGGATCGATTCTGCCTTCTCCTTACCGATGGTGAGCAAGAAGCCTGTGTCGCACCTCGTCACCCTGCTCACCGAGGCGGGGCGAGAGTTGTGGTCGTCCTCGTTCCCCGCAACGGTGACCGGGCCTCGGCGGTGGAGCGGCTGGAGGTGCGTACTCGCCGGATCAAAGAGTACGCACCTCAGGTCGTGGTGATCCCGCTCTTCGAGGCAGCGAGCGCCCTGCCTCGCCTTATTAACAACCGTTAAACATCGGAGGGCCGGGGCAACTCGGCCCTCCGCTTTTCCACGAACCGCTTCGGTCTCTTAGGAGGGGGGTGTATGTCTAAGAAGGACGGAGTCTTGGCGCACCGGACCTTCGTCTTCGAGTCCTTCGCGATCTCCTCAAGCGAATTTTACGCCTTACTGGAAGAGGCTCTCTCACGGAGGGCGATTCCTCGGGTGAGGATCTCAAGAGTCCTCCTGTCCGAGGGGGGCGTTTTCGGGGCGAAGCGCGAGTACCTGAGGGTCCGCCGTGGCTCCCGGCTCTTCGATGTATGCGCCGGAGCCTACGGCGAGAGCTTCATGGTTTCCTGGTGGCACCGGGAGCGTCCTTCTCGCTGGGGGCTGAAGATCCTGGGCGGGCTCGTCGCCCTCTTTCTACTCCTCTCGGTCTTGTCAGGCTCGGGAAGCCGGGATGCAGCGAGCTGCCTCGCTGCCCTCACCTTTCTTCTCCTCCTTTGTGCGCTGCCGCTCATCGTCATGCTGAAGGTCTTTGTCCTCATGCCTGGAGGGCGACTCATCTCTGCCGTCTTTCACGCCCTCGGCTCTGCTCTCTGGGGAGGAGCGAAGTGGGGGTTCGCGCGCGTCCGTCTTCCCACGCTCTACCAGGCGGACGCCCTCTCGGTCTTCGAGACCGCGGTTCCGGCTCTGGTTGAGGAGGCCATCCGGCGCGCTCGCGAGGCGCAGGGTTTCCGCGAGCCATCGCTGGCGCGCCAAGAACTTCTTCCGGAGTTCTGACCGATGACGCCTTCACCTCACGGCGAGACTCTGACCCGGCGCTTTTATGCCTGGGAATCGAGAGGGAGGGGGGCGAAGCTTTTGCCCTTCCTGGTTTCCCTTGAGCCTCCGTTCCGGCCTTTTGTCCATCGCTGTCTCTCGCCATCCGAACTTGACGACGGCAGGCACCACACCTTGCTCTCCGCTCTTCTGGAGCGATTCTCGAAAAAGCAGGAACCGCCGCCTCTGCCCGAGGTTGAGATCGAGCCGGAGACCGCTCCGGCGGACGGAGATCCCGTCGAGCTGCGTCTCCTCCTGCCGAAAGATCTCACCGTCACGCTGGGTCTCTCGGAAGGCTTCCTCAAGAGTCTTACCACGGTCCACAGACCCCTCTCCGTTGAACTCGTAGGCGCGAGTAGCGAGATCTCAGTCGTCCTCTCTGCCCGTAGCCAAGACGTGCCTTTGCTTACCTCGCAGGTGCGGGCCTTCTTCCCAGGAGTCTCTCTGGAGGAAGGCGAAGAGATTCTCCTCTCCGCCTGGGAGGCGGGAGCAGGGGGTGTGTTCTTGGCCGCGGAGTTGGGGCTCGCCCGTGAGTTCATGCTGCCCTTGGATCGGCCCCGTACCTTTGCACCCGATCCCCTGACCGCGATTGTGGGAGCACTTGCGGAAGCGAAGGGGGGCGAGATCGCAATTCTCCAGGTCTTGTTCCAGGGGGTGAAGGCCCCCTGGGCGGAAAACATCGCGCGGTCGGTCGTCACTCCGTCGGGCGATCCGTTTTTCGCTGATGCTCCCGAGTTGACGAAGCTTGCCCGCGAGAAGGCATCCGCGCCGCTCTTCGCCGTCGCCGTCCGCGCCCTTGCCCGGGCGGCGAGCGAGGAGCGAGTTCGGACACTTCTCTTCGGCACTATAGGCGCGCTCTCGGGCGCCACACGCGGCGAGAACGAACTCATTCCCTTGGGCGGCGGGGATATCGAGGATGTCCTCGGCGATGTGCTTCTCCGGAGGTCCCACCGAACAGGAATGATTCTCTCGCTTCCGGAAGTCCTGCCCTTGGTGCACCTCCCATCTCCCTCTATTCCCGGCATAGCTCGGGACACCGGCCGCACCAAGTGGCTCCCCGAGGAAGCACGAGAGGTAGGACTCTTCCTCGGGTACAACGTCCACACGGGAATGAAGCGCGAAGCGCGACTCTCGACGGAGGCGCGGCTCCGCCATGTGCATGTGGTCGGCGCCTCGGGCACCGGCAAGTCAACGCTCTTGGTCTCGATGATCCTCCAGGACATCGCGGCAGGTCACGGGGTGGGTGTCGTAGACCCGCACGGCGACCTCATCGATGAAATCTTGGGCCTCATGCCCGAAAGCCGGGTGGAAGATGTGATCCTCTTTGACCCGGCCGACCCAGATTACGTCGTCGGCTGGAACATGCTCTCCGCTCACTCCGAGGCGGAGAAAGACATGCTCGCCTCGGATTTGGTCGCGGTCTTCCGCAGGCTCGCAACGTCCTGGGGCGACCAAATGACCGCGGTCCTCGCCAATGCGATCCTCGCCTTTCTGGAGTCGGAACGAGGGGGGACACTCCTTGATCTGCGGCGTTTCCTGGTGGATCAGGGATTCAGGCGCGATTTCCTCAGAACTGTCCGCGACGACTATGCGCGGGACTTCTGGACGACGGAGTTCCCGATTCTTTCGGGCAAACCCCAGGGGTCGATCCTCACCCGACTCGATACTCTTCTGCGCGGGCGACTCGTACGCGGCGTGGTGACCGCAAGAGAGAAGCCTCTCGACTTCCGGGGAGTGGTCGATGATCGGCGCGTCTTCCTGGCGAAGCTCTCGCAGGGTGCCATCGGCGAGGAGAACGCGGCGCTCTTGGGAGCGCTCCTCGTCTCGAAGATCCACCAAGTCTGCCTCCTGCGACAGGATCAGGCCGAGAGCGCGCGCCGCCCCTTCTTCCTCTACCTCGACGAGTTCCACAATCTTGCAACACCCTCGATGGCTTCGCTCTTCTCCGGTGCCCGCAAGTACCGGCTTGGGGTGACAGTCGCGCATCAGGACCTCTACCAGCTCCGGAGGGCGGTGCCCGAGGTGGAGCGGGCAGTGCTTGCCAATACCTACACCCGGGTCTGCTTTCGTCTGGGCGAGGAGGATGCCCGGACTCTCGCGCAGGGGTTCTCCTTCTTTACGGCCGATGACCTGGGGAACCTCGACACCGGAGCGGCAATCTGCCGGGTCGGCAGGAAGGAGCACGACTTCAACCTCTCCACCGTGCCAATAGAGCGCGGGGACCCGGAGGCGCATGCGGCGAGGCGTCGGGACATCCGGGTGCGCTCACTCTCACGGTGGGGCACGCGGCGCTCCGATGAGGCGTCCCCTCCACCAGCTCCCGCATCTCGGCCTCCACAGGCAGAAGCACCGCTGAAAGTTGCCGAGCCCCGCTCTGTACCTGCCCGCGAGAAAGCTGCGCCGCCGCCCAAACCTGCGGAACCGAAAGCTCCTCCTCCCGAGCCGCCTCCCGTCGAACCGCGCCGGCCGGGCAAAGGCGGGCCGGAACACACGTATATGCAAGAGCTGGTGAAGCGGTGGGCAGAGGAGCATGGCTTCCGGGCAGCGGTCGAGGAGCAGATAGCAGGCGGCAAGGAGAGTGTGGACATCGCCCTCTACCGGGGCGAGACGCGGATCGCCTGCGAGGTCTCGGTCACGACCCCCCTTGAGTACGAGGTGGGGAATGTCGAGAAGTGTCTCGCGGCGGGCTTCGGGACGGTCGCGGTCGTCTCGCTCAAAAAGAAGCGCCTCGAGAAATTAGGAAAGCTCCTCTCCGAGTCCCTCCCGCCCGGAGAGAACGAGAAGGTGCGGCTCTTCACGCCGGAGGAGCTTCTCGCCTGGCTTGCGGGGCAGCCGGCCCACGAAGAGGTGGGAGTGGTGCGCGGGTACAAGGTGAAGGTCCGGTACCGGAATCCAGGGGATGACCGCCTGAAGCATGTTGCCGAAATTCTCGCGCGGAGCACAAGCGGCTTAGAGAAGGGCGAGTAAGAAGGTGCCAGCCCGGCACATTCCGCCGTCTTTTTGGAGGGCGGTGTCCCGCGTACGGTGGGGCGAGAGTGTTCATCACACCTTCAACCCTCCGCGAGAGCGGACCTCTATGGAAGGACAAACCCATGGGTAACCGCGGCAACCCCTCCGACAGCGAAGAGGGCAAACGAGTAGCACTCTGGATCAGAGTCTCGACCGAAGACCAGGCCAAGGGCGAGAGCCCCGAGCACCACGAAGCTCGTGGCCGGATGTACGCCGAAACGAAGGGTTGGACGGTGGTCACCGTCTACCATCTGGAAGGCGTCTCCGGCAAAGGCGTCTCATGGCACCCGGAAGCCAAGCGCATGAAGGAAGACGTCGCGAAGGGCGCTATCGCCGGCCTCATCTTCTCCAAGCTCGCACGCCTTGCCCGGAGCACCAAGGAACTCCTGGAGTTCTCCGAGTTCTTCAGGGAGCACAACGCCGACCTCATCTCCCTCCAGGAGTCGATCGACACCTCGACTCCCGCGGGCCGCCTCTTCTACACCGTGATCGCCGCGATGGCCCAATGGGAACGGGAAGAGATCGCGGATCGGGTCGCGGCGTCCGTCCCCATCCGGGCGAAGCTCGGCAAGCGCATCGCCGGCGCCGCACCCTATGGGTATACCTGGAAAGACGGCAAGCTCGTCTCACACGAGACAGAGGCGCCGGTTCGCCGGCTCATGTACGAGCTCTTCCGTGAGACCAAGCGCATCGGCGCCGTGGCTCGGCTCCTCAACGAGCGGGGCTACCGCACCAGGAGAGGCGGTCTCTTCACCGGGCAATCGGTCTACCAGCTCATCTTTGACTCCACGGCCAAAGGTCTCTTCCGCATGAACTACACCACGATGCGAAACGGCAAGAAGACCTTGAAGCCCGAGCATGAATGGGTCCACCACGCGGTGCCCGCGATCGTCTCCGAAGAGCTGTGGCACGAGTGCACCGCCTACCTCACAGAGCGGAAGGAAGGGATGAAGAAGCCCGGCCGCCGCGCCGTCCATCTCTTCTCTGGCCTCACCTACTGCACCTGTGGCAAGAAGATGTACGTGGTCTCGGACAGCCCGAAGTACGTCTGCCAGAAGTGCCGGACGAGGATTGCAAGCGATGACCTTGAGGTGGTGTTCGCTGAAAAACTCAAGGAGATCATCTTCTCGCCGGATTCGGTTGGGACTCAGCTTGTCGGAGTCGATACGGAAATCGTCGAGCGAACGGCCCTCCTTGAGACCCTCCAGCATGAGCACCAGAAGCTGGTCGCCGAAGCGGACAAGCTCTACCGCCTGTACCTGGACGGGAACATCTCGGGGCGAGATTTCGGGGAGCGAAACCACCCGCTGTCCACCCGGCGGGAGCAGTTGGACCGGCAGATCCCCCGGCTTGCGGGGGAGATCGAATTCCTCACCATCCGGCGGCTCTCCAGCAGTGAAGTCATCTCTGAAGCGCGGAGTCTCTACAGCCGGTGGAGCGAGCAATCCTTCGGGAAGAAGCGGGAGATCATCGAGACCATCGTCGAGCGGGTAGTCGTAGGGAGTGAGGACGTAGAGATCTACCTCGCCTACCTTCCGCCCCCGCCACCCTCGCCCTCTTCCGATCCAACGCCCTCCGACCCGCCCACCACCCCTATACCTGAAGGCGCCGCAAAAAGAGCAAGAACTCCGAGACCTGCCGGGCGTCGTCGGCGACGAGCAGGAGGTGCAAGTGGTTCGAGAGCACGGATACGGCGCACGCCGAGATCGGCCAGAGACGCTGGGCTCGTCCGAGGACTCCGAGCGCGAGGTCGTTGAGCTCGCCGCTGGGCCGGAGGAGGAAACGCCCCTGCACGGTCCGGCAGGTGATCTCGACGAGGGTCCCTCTCGCGGGTACCAAGCGTAATGGACGGCCCACGTTCTATAGGACGGAAACCGCGGCTCGATCATTCGCTTGGAAACACCTGGCACCTCAGGAGGAGCCGTCAAGGGGCTCGCTTCGAGGATTCTCGCGAATCACCCGACACCCGTTGCGGGTCGCAACCTGGGGACGGCGCGGCCGTATAGTTCACCGGCTTGGCGCCCGCGGCGGCTCGCGATGGGCCGCCCTCCCCGCCGGACTCGCCGGCGGGGTCTTTCCTGCGGAGAGACCTCGATGCCCCCTTCCGTCCGCACGCTCGCGCTGCTCGCGCTCCTCGCCGCGCCGGTCCTGGCTCAGAGCACCCAGCCGGCCGAGAAGGCCCCGTTCGACCCCGACCGCTTCGCCGGCATGCGGGCGCGCTCGATCGGCCCCGCCGCGATGAGCGGCCGGGTGGCGGCGATCGCCGGGGTCGATTCCGACCCGCAGACGGTCTACGTCGGCGCCGCCTCGGGCGGGGTCTGGAAGTCGACCAACGGTGGCCTCGCCTGGCAGCCGATCTTCGACGACCAGCCGGTCCACTCGATCGGCGCCATCGCCGTCTTCCAGAGGAACCCGAGTGTCGTCTGGGTGGGGACGGGCGAGGGGAACCTGCGCAACAGCGCCGCGGTCGGCAACGGCGTCTATCGCTCGCTCGACGCCGGGAAGACCTGGACCCATGTAGGCCTCGACGGCACCGAGCACATCGCGCGGATCGTCCTCCACCCGACCGACCCCAACGTCGCCTGGGTCGCCGCCCTGGGGCGCGAGTGGGGCGAGAACGCGGAGCGCGGCGTCTTCCAGACCGTCGACGGCGGCAGGAGCTGGAGGAAGGTGCTCTACGTCGACGAGAAGACCGGCGCCGGCGACCTGGCGATCGACCCGGCGAACCCGCAGAAGCTCATCGCCGGCATGTGGCAGTTCCGGCGCTGGCCGTGGATCTTCCGCTCCGGCGGGCTCGGCTCGGGCCTGTTCGTCACCTACGACGGCGGCGCCACCTGGAAGCGGCAGACGGAGGACGACGGCCTGCCCAAGGGCAACCTCGGGCGGAGCAAGATCGTCTTCTCGCGCTCGAGCCCGGCGATCGTCTACGCGGCGGTCGAGGCCGAGGAGAGCGCCCTGCTGCGCTCGGAGGACGGCGGACGGAGCTGGAAGTCGGTCAACCACAGCCCCAACGTCCACACCCGGCCGTTCTACTTCGCCGAGCTCGCCGTCGATCCGCAGTGGCCGAACCGGGTCTACAACCTGGGCTTCGACGTCAAGGTGTCGGACGACTCGGGCCACACCTTCCAGACCCTCCCCGCCGATGCCAGCATCCACGGCGACTACCACGCGATGTGGATCGACCCCAACGATCCGCGCCACTTTTTCGTCGGCGACGACGGCGGCGTCGCGGTGTCGCGCGACCGCGGGCAGACCGCGGCGTTCGTCGCCAACCTGCCGCTCGCCCAGTTCTACCACGTGGCGGTCGACATGGAGACGCCGTTCAACGTCTACGGCGGCCTGCAGGACAACGGCTCATGGCGGGGGCCGTCCGCGGTCTGGGCCGCGGGCGGGATCTACAACACGGCGTGGACGGCGGTGGGCGGCGGCGACGGCTTCGGCACCGCGCCCGACCCCGCCGATCCGAGCCAGGGTTACTCGATGGCGCAGAATGGCTACATCTCGCGCTGGGACTTGAAGACGGGCGAGATCAAGGACATCCGCCCCGGCGCGCCGGACGGCGTCAAGCTGCGCTTCAACTGGAATGCCGGTCTGGCGGTCGACCCCTTCGACGCCGGGACGCTCTACTACGGCAGCCAGTTCGTTCACCAGTCGACCGATCGCGGGCGCACCTGGACGATCATCAGCCCCGACCTGACGACCAACCGTCCGGAGTGGCAGCGGCAGAGCGGCAGCGGCGGCCTGACCGCGGACGTCTCGGGCGCCGAGAACTACACCACGATCCTCGCCGTCGCCCCCTCGACCGTCGCGCGCGGGGTGATCTGGGTGGGGACCGACGACGGCCGCGTCCAGGTGACCCGCGACGGCGGCAAGAGCTGGACCAGCGTCGAGGGCAACGTCCGCGGCGTCCCCGCCCACACCTGGGTGCCGGAGATCCGCCCCTCGCGCTTCGACGCCGCCTCCGCCTTCGTCGTCTTCGACGACCACCGGCGTTCCAATTGGACGCCCTACGTCTACGCGACGACGGACTACGGCAGGACTTGGCGGAGCCTGGCGACCAAGGACCTCCGCGGCTACGCCCTGGCGATCGAGCAGGACACGGTCGACCGCAATCTCCTCTTCCTCGGCACCGAGTTCGGCCTCTGGGTGTCGACCGACGGCGGCGGGCGCTGGTTCCGCTGGAAGCACGGCCTGCCGACGGCCTCGGTGATGGGCCTCGCCGTCCACCCGCGCGACCGCGACCTGGTGATCGCGACTCACGGCCGCGCCCTCTACGTGCTCGACGACATCCGCCCGCTCGCCGGCCTCGATCCGGCGGCGCTCCAGGAGCCGCTCCACCTCTTCCCCGTCGGCGACGCCGTCCAGCACTGGCAGCGCTCCGGCGGCTACGGCCAGGGGGCGGGCGAGTTCCGCGGCGAGAACCGCCCCTACGGCGCCCTCGTCACCTTCAGCGTCGCCGGCCCCGACCTGCCGCTCCCCGACGACGAGAAGGAGCGCGCGAGAAAGGAGCGCCAGCGCCTTGCCGCGGCGCAGACCGCCGCGGAGGAGGCGAGCTCGCCCGAGTCGACCCATCCCAAGAGCGTGGCCCGGACGAAGAGCCTGGCACCGTCGCCGCCGGCCGCCGAGCCGGGCAAGCCCGGGCCGGAGGCCGGGAAGCCCGCCGCGGGGGAGGCCAAGAAGGCCGAGGAGAAGGGCCCCAAGGCCGAGATCGACGTCGCCGACGCCTCCGGCAGGGTGATCCGCCACTTCCACGCCCCCGTCAAGCTCGGGGTCAACCGCGTCGCCTGGGGGCTGGTGCGCGACGACTTCCGCCAGCCGCCGGCCTCTCCCGACGCGACGCCCGCGGAGGACCCCGCCGGTCCCGAGGTGCCGCCCGGCGCCTACACCGTGATCGTCAAGTTCCGCGGCCGCGAGGCGAGGGGGCCGGTGCGGGTGCTCCCCGACCCGCGCGCGAAGAACACCGACGCCGACTGGCGGTCCCGCTGTGTCGCGATCGAGCGCGCCGGCGCCCTGCAGGACGCCGCGGTGGTGGCGATCGACCGCATCGCGCGCACGCGGACCGACGTCGACGCGGCCGTCGCCAAGGCCCGGCAGGCGATGGAGGAGGAGCGCCGCGCCAAAGGCGAGGCGGCGCCCGCGAAGCCGGCGAGCTCGCCGCTGACCGAGGCCGCGGAGAGGCTCCAGAAGGGGCTCTCCGACCTCGACAAGCGGCTCTGGGCGAGCCCGCTCGCCAACGGCATCCAGCCGCCCGACGACGTCTACTCGAAGATCACCTACGTGCAGAGCGCGCTCACCGCGCAGTGGGATCCGCCGTCGCCCACGCAGCTCGAGTACCTGCGCCAGGCCGGCGACGAGCTCGCCCGCTTCCTCGCCGATTTCAACCGCTTCTACGCGACCGACGTGGCGGCGTTCCGCCGCGAGGTCGCCGGCGCGAAGATCGAGCTGCTGCCGGACGAGCCGCCGATCGCGATCGGCGGGCCCAGGCCCTAGAGGCGATCCGCATCGGCGGTCCCTTTCCGCTGCGCGCTGGACCCTGGAGGCGAATTCCGGCAGACTGAGCCGGCAGGGAAGGCGAGGTAGGCATGCAGACGCGCGTGGGCCTGATGGGACTGGGGCGGATCGGAAGGAACGTCTTCCGCCTGCTGTACGAGAGCGACGACATCCGCATCGAGGCGATCAGCGACATCGCCGACCACGCCGCGCTCGCCTACCTGCTGCGCTTCGACACCATCCTCGGCCGCTTCCCGGCCGAGGTGCGGATCAAGGACGGCAACCTCTACGCCGCCGGCCGCCAGGTCAAGATGCTCTCCGGCGCGCGGCCCGGCGACGTGCCGTGGGGCGACCTGGGGGTCGACACGGTGATCGAGGCGACCGCCCACCTGCGCACCCGGGCGGAGCTCGAGCGCCACCTCGAGATGGGCGCGAAAAGGGTCATCCTCTGCGAGCCGCCGCTCGATCCCCCCGACTTCACCGTGGTGATGGGGGTCAACGATGCCGGCTTGAGACCCGAGCACCGCATCGTCTCGAACGCCTCCTGCACCGCCCACTGCGCGGCGCCGGTCCTGAAGATCCTCGCCGACGCCTTCGGGCTGCGGCGCGCCTTCTTGACCACCGTCCACGCCTACACCAACCAGCAGCGCCTGGCCGACGTGCCCGCCGAGGACCCGCGGCGCGGGCGGGCGGCGGCGGAGAACATCATCCCCCAGGAGACCAACGCCGCCCAGGTCATCATGGGGCTCCTCCCCGAGCTCCGCGGCCGGCTCACCGCCCTCGCCATGAACGTGCCGGTGCCCAACGGCTCGGTCGTCGACCTCGTCTGCTGGCACGAGCGGCCGGTCACCGTCGACGCCGTCAACGAGGTGATGCGGACGGCGGCGTCGGCTCACCGCTGGCGGGGCATCCTCGACTTCGAGGACGACCCGATCGTCTCGACCGACATCATCCACAGCTCCTACTCGAGCACCTTCGACGGCCTGGCGACGATGGTGCTCGCCGGCAACGTCTCGAAGACGCTCTCCTGGTTCGACAACGGCTGGGGCTACGCCCACCGCGTCGTCGACCTGCTGCGGCGGTTCGCCCGCATGGACGGCATCGAAACGGCGGCGGCCGCGGTCGCCGTGGGCGCGAGCCGCGAGGTCCGATGAGCGGCAGGACGACCCGGGTGGGGATCAACGGCTTCGGCCGCATCGGCAGGAGCGTCTTCCGCATCCTCTCCGACCGGCCCGATGTCGAAGTCGTCGCGATCAACGATCTCTTCGAGAACGCTCAGCTCGCCTACCTCCTCAAGTACGACACCATGATGGGGGTCTTCCCGCGGGAGGTGACGAGCGACGCCGACGCCCTCTACGTCGGCGGCCGGCGGGTGGTGATGACCGCCGAGCGCGACCCGGCGGCGATCCCGTGGGGCGCCCTCGGGGTGGACGTCGTCGTCGAGTCGACCGGCGTCTTCACCCGCCGCGAGGGGCTCGCCAAGCACCTCGCCGCCGGCGCCGGCAAGGTGGTGCTGACGGTGCCCGCCAAGGACGACATCGACGCCACCATCGTCATGGGGGTCAACGACGACACGCTCAAGCCCACCGACCGGCTGGTCTCGAACGCCTCCTGCACCACCAACTGCCTGGCGCCGCTCGCCAAGATCCTCGACGACCGCTTCGGCATCGAGGAGGGCTTCGTCACCACCGTCCACGCCTACACCAACGACCAGCGCCTGGCCGACGTGCCGCACAAGGACTTCCGGCGCAGCCGCGCGGCGGCGCAGAACATCATCCCGACGACGACCGGGGCGGCGCGCGCCGTGGGCAAGGTCCTGCCGCGCCTCCAGGGCAAGCTCGACGGCATGGCGATGCGCGTGCCGGTGCCGGACGGCTCGATCGTCGACCTGGTCTGCCGCCTGCGCGCCGCGCCGACCGGCGCCGAGGTGAACGCGGCGGTGCGGGAGGCAGCGGACGGCCCGCTCCAGCGCATCGTCGAGTACAGCGAGGTGCCGCTGGTCTCCTCCGACATCATCGGCAACCCGCACTCGTCGATCTTCGACGCCCTCTCCACCCAGTCGAGCGACGACGGTTTCGTCAAGGTCATCGCCTGGTACGACAACGAGTGGGGCTACTCGCAGCGGGTGGTCGACCTGATCGATCTCATGGCGCTCAGGATGGAGCCGGGCGCGGCGTAGCCGCCCGGCGGCAGGTCGCGGCAGCGGAGCGGCATGGCCAGGCGGGTCGGCATCCTGACCGGCGGCGGCGACGTCCCCGGGTTGAACTCGGCGATCAAGGCGTTCGCCTGCCGGATGGAGGACGCCGGGTACGAGGTCCTGGGGCTGCGCCGCGGTTGGGCGGCGCTCCTCCACGTCCAACCCTACGCCGACGCCGACAACTCCTCGTGGCTCCTGCCGCTCTCCCGCGGCACGACCCGGACCATCGACCGCAGCGGCGGCACCGTCCTCCACACCTCGCGGGTCAACCCGGCGATCACCCCGGCGAGCGCGATCCCCGACCACCTGCGCGCCGCGGCCGGCCCGGCGGACGAGCGCGGCATGGTCGACCTGACGCGGGCGGCTCTCCGCACCATCGAGTTCCTGCGCCTCGAGGCGCTGGTCGCCATCGGCGGCGACGGCACCCTCTCGTTCGCCCGCCGCCTCCACCAGGAGGGGGTGCCGGTCATCGCCATCCCCAAGACGATGGACAACGACGTCTTCGGGACCGACTACTGCATCGGCTTCTCGACCGCCGTCTCGCGCTCGGTCGACCTCGTCTCCGACCTGCGCACCGTCGCCGGGTCGCACGAGCGCTTCCTGGTGGTCGAGCTCTTCGGCCGCTACTCGGGCGAGACCTGCCTGCTGACCTCGTACCTCTGCGGCACCGACCGCGCGCTTTTGGCCGAGGTGCCGTTCGACACCGCCGTCGTCGTCGCCCTTTTGGCCGGCGACAAGCGCGCCAACCCCAGCAACTACGCAGTCCTCACCGTCTCCGAGGGCGCCTACCCGCAGGGCGGCCGGCCGTTCGAGACCGGCGAGGCCGACGCGGTGGGGCACCGCGAGCTGGGCGGCGTGGGGCGCTACCTGCGCCAGGCGCTGCAGGAGGAGACGGGCGAGCGCGTCATCTACCAGCGCCTCTCCTACCTCATGCGCTCCGGCGCCCCCGACTCGCTCGACCGCCTGGTCGCCAACAACTTCGCCAACCTGGCGGCCGACCTGCTCCTCGCCGGCAAAGCCGGCCGCCTGACCGCGCTCGTCGCCGGCAAGTACGAGGCCGAGCCCATCGCGGTCACCGGCGAGGGCATCAAGCGGGTCGACGTCGACCGCTTCTACGACCGCGCGAGGTACCGGCCGAACGTGGTGGGGCTGATCGGCCTGCCGATGTTCCTGCACTGAATCGAGAGGCGGCAGTGGCTCCGTTTGGTCCGCTGCGGGCGGCCGCCTTCGGGCCCGCCCTCCCTTCACACCCTCCCAGGCGGCCGTCCTCGGGACCAAACGGAGCCACTGCCCGAGAGACGCCCGGGTCCCGTCTCTTCCCCGTTCGGGATAGAATCGATGTCCACTCTTCCCATTCCGGGCGGGAGGTCGCGTGAAGATCGCCTTCATCAAACCGCCGATCGGCGGCATCCTGGGTCTCGAGATGCTGACCTTCGTCGAGCCGCTGGGCCCGATCTCGATCGCCGGCGCGCTCGAGGCGGAGGGGCACGAGTGCCGGGTCTTCGACCTGCGGATCGACGGCGAGGAGCAGGGGATGGCGCTCTGCGCCAAGTTCGCTCCCGACCTCGTGGGCCTCCAGTGCAACTTCACCACCGAGCGCTACCGCACCCTGCGCCTCGCCGAGCGGGTGCGGCGCGAGCTGCCGGAGGCCTTCGTCCTCGTCGGCGGGCACGATGCCTCGCGCGAGCCCGAGTGGTTCCTCCACCCCGCGATCGACGCGGTGGCGATCGGCGACGGCGAGGAGGTGATGCCGCCGCTCGCCGCCGCCCTCGAGCGCGGCGCCGACCCCGCCGGGGTCGCCGGCCTCCAGCTCCACCGCTTCGCCGGGGGCCGCGGCGAGGCCCGCTCGACCGGCCCGGCGCCGGCGCGCCAGGACCTCGACTCGCTGCCCCTGCCGGCCCGCCACCTGATCGCCCGCTACGCGCCGAGCTACTACATCAACTTCCGGAAGCCGCTCGCCCTCATGGAGACCGCCCGCGGCTGCCCCTTCAAATGCAACTTCTGCTCGGTGTGGAAGTTCCACCAGAGCACCTTCCGCGAGAAGTCCCCCGAGCGGGTGGTCGCCGAGCTCCAGCAGATCGAGGCGCCGAACGTCTTCATCACCGACGACATCTTCTGGCTCGACGTCCGCCGCGGCGAGGAGCTCGCCCGCCGGATCAAGGAGGCGGGGATCAAGAAGTACTTCACCGTGCAGACGCGCACCGACATCATCTGCAAGTTCCCCCATCTGATCGAGATGTGGAAGGAGTGCGGCAGCCTGGCGATCTTCTTGGGCGTCGAGTCGGTCACCGACGAGGGGCTCGACGCGGTCAACAAGAGCAACACCGCCGCCAACAACGCCCGCGCCCTGGCGATCCTGAAGGAGCTCGGCGTCGGCTTCACCCCCAACTTCATCGTCGACCCGGCCTGGGACCGCGACGACTTCGCCCGCCTGCGCCAGTGGATCGAGGAGACCGGCGCCTACAACAGCGGCTTCTCGATCCTGACCCCGCTGCCCGGCACCGACCTGTGGGACACCGCGAGCCGCCAGGTCACCACCCACGACTGGGAGATGTACGACATCATCCACGCGGTGCTGCCGACGACGCTGCCGCTGCCGGAGTTCTACGAGGAGTACTCGCGGCTCTGGCGCCACGCCCTCGAGGTGCGCTACCGGCACCGCGGCAAGGCGCGGACCTACATCGCGCTGGGGGCGGCCCTCGCCACCGGCAAGGTGTCGCTCGGCTCGCTGCGCAAGGGGATGAACATCGCCAAGGTCTTCAGCCGGCCGGAGACCTTCCTGCGCTCGCACGACCGGGAGCCGGCGACCGCCGCGCTCTGATCGGCGGCGCGTGAGCCGGCGCGCGGCACGGCTCTCGCAAGCCTGAGCCGCCCATGCGCCGCAGCCGCCTCGTCCGGGGGCTCCTCGCCGGGCTGCTCCTGGGAGCGGTGGCCCTCTGGACTCTCTATCTCGTCGCCGCGAACCTGTACCTCCGCTCCGGCCGGTTGCAGCGGGCGCTCAGCCGGCGGCCGGAGGTGGTCCGCCTCGACTACTCCGCGGCCTGGACGGTCCTGCCGGGCCGCGTCGAGGTCCGCGGCTTCCGGCTGCGCGGCCAGACGCGCAACACCCAGTGGTGGCTGGCGATCGACCGCGCCGCGGTCGACGTCGAGGTGCCGCGCCTGCTGCGGCGCGAGTTCGTCGCCGCGGGGGTGACGGGCGACGGCGTCGCCTTCCGCGCCGCCCGCCGGGCCGACGCCAAGGTTCCCTGGTCGACCGACCCGCGGCTGCGGGCGCCCATCCCGGGGCTCGCTAATCCGCCACAGCCGGCGCCGGAGCAGCTCAATGCGCCGGGCCCGCGGCCGCCGCCGGCGAAGACCTGGCGCATCCGGCTCGGCGGGATCGACCTCGCCGGCCTCCATGAGATCTGGATCGAGGCGCTGCGCTGGCGCGGCGACGGACGGGTGCAGGGGGACCTCGACCTGCTGCTGCGCCGGCGCCTGACGATCGGCGAGAGCCGGGTCGAGATCGCCCGCGGCGACCTCTCCCAGGGCTCGGCGGTCATCATCGCCGGCCTCCACGGGGCGATCGCCGGGAGCTCGGAGCCCTTCGATCCCGTGGCCGAGGCCGGCCGGCCCGCCTTGCGCCGCCTCACGGCCCGCGTCCGGCTCGGCGGCCAGCTCGCCGGCCTCGGCTTCCTCGCACCGCTGCTGGCGCCGATCGGCGGCCTCGACCTCGCCGCCTCCGGGCCGCTCGACCTCGACCTGCGCCTCGCCCGCGGCCGCTTCGCGGCCGGCACGCGCGCCGCGATGCGGGCCGAGACGGTGCGGGTGGGGATCCTCGACTACCGGGCCTCCGGCGCGGGGGCCGTCGACTACCGGGTCGAGGGCGCCGGGGCGCGAACGCGGGGGGAGCTCGCGGTGGTCGTCGACCGCTTCGCGCTCGCGCGCGAGGGCTACCGCGGCTCTTACGCCCGCGGCCGCGGCCTCCGCCTGACCGCGCGCTCGGCGCCGCCGGGGATCGACCGCCCGTTCGCGCCCACCGCCCTCGACGTCGTCCTGCCCGCGGCCGAGGTGCCGGACCTCTCGTTCTACAACGCCGATCTCCCCGCGCGCTCCGGCGTCGTCCTGCGCGGCGGGCGGGGCCGGCTGCGCGGCGCGCTCCATGCCGAGGGGCCGGCCTGGCGCGGCCACGCCGACCTCGGGCTGGACGGGGACGGCGTCGTCGCCGACGTGCTGGGCGGCCGGCTGCGCGGGCGGCTCGCCCTGCGCACCCGCGTGCCGCGGCTCGACCTCCTCCGGCGGGTCTTCGAGCTCTCCGGCACGGAGATGGCCCTGACCGACGTCACGCTCGCCGTCCGCGACAGCGCCGTGCAGGTGGCTCCCGGCTGGTGGGCGCGGGCGCGCCTCGAGCGCGGCGAGCTGACGCCGGGCAGGCCGGTCTTCCTGGTGGCCACCGCCCATGCGATGATCCGTGACGCCGCGCCGCTCCTCGCCCTCATGGCGCCGAAGAGCCGCCTGCTCGCCTGGCTCGACCGCCGGCTGGAGGAGCGGGCCGGCGACGTGCGGGCCGAGGCGACCGGCAGGCTCGGCCAGAGCCTGGTCGAGGTCGAGCGGCTGGACGTCGCCGGTGGCCCGCTCGCGCTCCAGGGCCGCCTGCGCTTCGCCGGCGGCGTCCGCCGCGCGGCGCTCCTGGCGACCTACGGCCGCGCCGCGGTCGGGCTCGAGCTCGCCGGCGAGGAGCGGAAGGTCAGGCTCCTGGGCGCGCGCAAGTGGTTCGAGGGGAGACAATGATCGCCTGCCAGACCATCCGAACGCTCGGCGCGCGCCGTACCTCGGATGCGCGCGGCCTCTCCGGCCGAGCGCGCCGGCCGCCTGACCGGAAGGAGGATCATCGATGAGAATTCCGCAAGAGCTCGCGCCGCTCCTCGCCCTGGCGCTCCTCGCCGCCCCCCATGGCGCCCGCGCCGCCGATCCATCCAATAGCCTGGCGAAAGCGCCGGTCGTCGTCGAGTTGTTCACCTCCCAGGGGTGCTCGAGCTGCCCCCCGGCCGACCGCCTGCTCACCCGGCTGGGGAACGACCCGCGCTTCGCCGGCCGCGTCATCCCGCTCGCCTTCCATGTCGACTACTGGAACTACATCGGCTGGCAGGATCCCTTCTCGTCGCCGCGCTGGTCGGCGCGCCAGAACGAGTACGCGCACGCCTTCCGCTCCTCCCGCATCTACACGCCGCAGCTCGTGGTCAACGGCAGCAGCGAGTGCGTCGGCTCGGAGGAGAGGGAGGTGGTGTCGCGGATCACGGCGGCGCTCGCCAAGCCGCCGGCGGGCGAGGTGAAGCTCACGGTGGGGCCGCAGGGGAGCGGGCCGGTCAAGGTGGCGGTGGCGGCCAGGGTCGCCGGCGCCGGCTCCCGGCACGGCCTCGACATCCTGGTGGCCCTCTACCAGACCGGCCTCGACACGCCGGTACGGGCTGGCGAGAACGCCAGCCGCACCCTCCACAACGACTACGTGGTGCGCCGCCTCGAGAAGGCGTTCACGCTGGCGCCGGGCGCCGAGCGCTCGGGCGAGGTGACCCTGGCCGTCGATCCCGCGTGGAACCGGCAGGCCCTCGGCGTCGCCGCCTTTCTCCAGGATCCGGTGACGCTCGAGATCCGGGGCGCCGCCGTGCAGGGGCTCGCCGCCCGCTGAGGGAAGTGGAGATCGGGCGGCGCGCCAGCCGTCCGCGGGTCAGGGGCGGCCGCTGCCGACCTGGAACGTGAAGCCGTCCACCAGCGTCCGCCGGCCGCCATCCGTCGAGTAGATGCGGATCCGGTTGCGGCCCGGCTGCAGCAGGTCGCGCGGCAGGGAGAGCGTGTAGTAGCCGTCCTTGGTCTTGACCAGGCCGGCGCCGAGCGGATGGACCCCGCCGTGGGGGTCGACGAGATCGACCGCGTTGCTCTCGGGGTTGTCCTTGGCGCTCGGATCGAGCACGAGCAGCAGCTCGGAGGTCTGCGGAACGGTCGGTATCTGCGGCGCGGCGCTGCCGCCGCGATAGGGCGGCGCGCTGTCGTCGTCGGCGGAGAGGGTGAGCTGGGGGACATTGAAGAGAGCGCCCGAGCGGGCCGCCTGACCTCCCCCGTGCAGCGGCACCGTCGCGGCGCCGCCGCGCTGCTGGGCGACGAGGTCATGGGCCCGCTGCGCGCTGTTCACCCAGCCGCCGATCGCCACCAACCCGACGAGACCGGCCGCCAGCGCCGAGCTCCGCCACATCCGCACGCCGCCCTGCCGGCCGCGCGCCGGCATCACCGCGACGCCCTCGTTCTCGATCAGCGCCCGGCTGGCGCGCGCCATCTCGAGCTCGGCCGCGCACTGCGGGCAGCCGGCGAGGTGGCGCTCCACGGTCCGGCCGTCGACGGCGGTCGGCTCGTCGGCGGCATAGGCGACGAGGTCGGCGGCGGGGACGTGCTGGGCGAAGACCTCCCAGGCGGCGCGCGTCCCGGCGAGCGCGGCGGCGCAGCGCTCGCAGGAGGCCGCATGGGCGGCCACCTCGCGGCGCTCCTCGGGCGCGAGGGTGCCGTTGAGGAACCAGGGCAGGAGCTCGATAGCGTGATCGCAGTCCATAATCTTCCCTCGCACCCTTTTAGGCGCCCGGCGCCGCGCGCCGTTACGCCACCCGCGGGCGCGAGCCGCCCGCCGGGCCGAGGGCGAGCTCGCTGCGCGCCGCGACGGCCTTCTCGCGGCAGCGCAGCACCCGCACCCGCAGCGTCCCCTCGGCCACTCCCAGGAGGTCGCTCATCTCCTTGTAGCTCCTGCCGGCGTGGATCATCCGCCACAGCTCGCGGCATTCGCCCGGCACCCGCTCGAGGACGCGCAGCAGCAGGTCCTTGACCTCGGAGCGCGCCGCGGCGTTGCCGGCCGCGGAGGGCAGGGCGAAGGGCCCCGGGTTGTCCTCGGCGCCGGAATCGGTCTCCAGCTCCGCCCACTGGACCCGTCCGGCGGCGCGGATCTGATCGAGGCAGGTGTGGCTCACCACCCGCCAGAGGTAGGTCTTGAAGCTCGATTCGCCGCGGAACTTCCCCTGTTTGAGGAGACGGGTGATCTCCAGACGGATGTCCTGGAGGACGTCGTCCCAACGCGGGCCGAGCCGCCGTTGGTAGGGATAGGCGGCGCGCGAGATCCAGCCGTCGACGGCCCCCACCGCCCGCGCGTCCCCCTTGAGGAACCCGGCCACGACCTCGGCGTCTTCCCCTTGCATGCTCTGTCTCGGGGCCGATGGTGACCGACCGCCGGAGGACAGTCAAGTTGACAGGCATTCAACAAACGCCGAGCCGATAGGCAGTTGCGTGATTTCGCCGAGCGATCGGCGGCTGGACCCCTGCGCCGGGGCGCCCTAGAATGGCCGCCGGGATTCCCGCTAGGGCCTTTCATGCGCTGAAGGGAGCGTCGATCGACCTGCGATACCGCCGTTCGTTCCCCTGGCGCGCCGCGGCCCGGCTCACCGTCCTCGGCTCGGCGGCCCTCCTCGCCTGCCAGCCCGCGCCGCCGCCGGCGGCCTCCCTCGCGCGCGAGATCGCGGCCGGGGAGGCTCGCGCCTACGTCCTCCGCCTCCCGGCCGGCCGATACCTCGCGATCGCTTATCGCCAGCAGGGGATCGAGGTCGACGCCGAGCTCCAAGCTCCCGACGGCCGCCGTCTCGCCGCGAGCGGGCGCGGCGAGCGCCGCACTCTGAAGCGCCTGGCCGCCGTCGCCGAGACCGCCGGCCCCTCCCGCCTGACGCTGCGGGCCCATGACGCCGCGGGGACCCGCGGCCGCTTCCGGCTGGACTTCGAGGAGC
>Ga0307470_10000230_pt1 | contig 36403 bp, 31 predicted proteins | sample atmos_gasesAM3C__FD_204565 | JGI IMG/M metagenome (GOLD analysis project Ga0307470, IMG submission 204565) | Hardwood forest soil microbial communities from Morgan-Monroe State Forest, Indiana, United States - atmos_gasesAM3C_05 | ecosystem: Environmental > Terrestrial > Soil > Temperate forest... | reverse complement strand
TAGGGTTAGGCCTGGAGCCTATAGGGTTAGGCTCAGAGCCTATTCGGGAGCTGGTTCTGGCATCCGGAGAGGTCGTGAAAACATGTCGGTCACCCAACGGTCAAATTGCTGAGCCTCCTCTCCGGGCGACCCGATGGGTGAGGTTCTTGCTTTTCGGGCTATCCTATGGCTGGGTACTCGGCGATCACGAAGAGCACGGTCCTGTCATGCGCGATGGTGCGCAGGAAGGTCATCCGTGCGCGAGCTATGCTCGCTCGTCCGAGAGTACCGGCAAGGAGATCTTTCGATGGCAGATCCGGTCCAGCAGCCCCTCAGTCTCGTCCTTCAGCTCAAGTCCTCCGCCGCATCGACAAAGCCGTCCATCCTGTCGAACATCAATGCCGGGGCCCCCGACATCCTCCACTTCGCATGGCTCATCGCGCTCGACGACAAGGGCAAGCTGCTCCTGTCGACGGTGTACGACGGCGACTTCGACCTCTACCTCGACAAGTTCATCGACTCCTCGCATGCCGCCTTCGACGCCATCTTCCCGCTGATCCAGGATGGACCGCCGACGCCGGTGCTGCAGAACCGGCAGGCCTTCCACGATTTCGTGCGCAAGAACAACATCTCTCCGATTCCGGGGACGTTCTTCTCCGCCTATCCCAAGCTCAACGTCGAAGCCATTCGGAACTGCTGAGGCGCGGATGACGAACCTACCCCTCGACCAGATCCAGGGTTTCGTGCTGCGCGGCTATTCGCATCCGCGCGCACGGCACTTCACGATCCATGTCCCGGCGGCGACGAATGGCAAGGCATTCGTCGCCGCCATCACGCCGCTCATCACCACGGCGACTATCTGGAGCGAGAAGCCGCTGGTCTGTTTCAACGTCGGATTCACCGCCGACGGACTGCAGGCCCTCGGCGTCGATGTGGCGCATGCGAATCTCTCCACCGAGTTCGTGGAGGGCGCGATCCAGCGCGGCTTCAAGTACACGGGCGACAACTACGACCTCGGCGACACAGGCGACAGCGCGCCGAACCACTGGATTCTCGACCTCGGCAGCGGGGACGTCCACATCATCCTCTCGCTCTACGCCATGAATCCGAACGCGCGCGACACGGCCACGGCCGCGGTCCTTCAAATGATCCGCGACGGCGGGGTCAAGCTCCTCGGCACGCACGACTCCGACGACGTCCTCGGCGACAGCCGCGTCCACTTCGGCTATCACGACGGAATCTCGCAGCCGAACATCGCCGGCGGCACGGCCAAGACCGACGACCAGCCGGTCGTGGCCACGGGCGAGTTCGTGCTCGGCTATCCCGCCGAGGCCAATGTGCCCCGGCCGGGACCGACGTTCGATCCGCAGAACGGCTCGTACAGCGCCTTCCGCGTGCTGAAGCAGGATGTGGACGGCTTCTTCGCCTTTCTCGCGAAAGCAGCATCGCAATACGAGCTGCCGCAGGAGGTGATTCAGGCGAAGTTCTGCGGGCGCTGGGCGGACGGCACGCCGCTGGTGCTCTCCGCCGACCATCCCGACCCCGGCGTTTCACTCAACGACTTCGATTACAGCGAAGACTTCCCGGCGCGCAAATGTCCGATCGCCTCGCACATCCGCCGCTCGCAGCGCCGGAACGAAGACACGCAGCAACACCGCATTCTCCGCCGGGCGTTCCCTTATGGCCCGCCGTACGTGCCGCAGGACGGGCAGGAGCGCGGACTAATCGGCCATTTCATCTGCACCTCGCTCCAGCAGCAGTACGAGTTCGTCATCTCCCAGTGGGTGAACGGCACCACGGTCGACGCGACCTCGCGCGACGCGCTCATCGGAGCCATCGACGCGGATCACCCGCCGTCGTTCAAGCTCTACTGGAATGATGCTCGGGTCAAAGTGGAGGGTTTCGGCCGGTTCACAACCACGCGCGGCGGTGCGTATTGCTACCTGCCGAGCATCGCCGGGTTGGGGGCGCTAGGGCGGTGACGGAGCGCCGGCGTCCTCGCCGGCTGGCTCGGCGGCGTCACGCCGCCGAGTAGTTACCAGGAAAATGTTTGGAGTCTTGCCGGCTCGGCGGCGAGGACGCCGCCGAGCCAGCCGGCGAGGACGCCAGCGCTCCAGCCGGCGAGGACGCCAGCGCTCCGTCCTACTTCGCCGCCCTTCGTCGCGTCGTCTGCGACGACTTCCAGAAGCGCAGCATCGTCCGGAGCGCTTCGGGGGGATTCTGCGGCGGCACTACTCCGAGCTGGTCGTGGGAATTGACGCCGTGACAGGCGCTGCAGACGCGCACTTCGCCGGGCTGGAACGTCAGCCAGTAGCGCTCGCGGACGACCGGCGTGCCGGAGCCGTCGGTCAGTTGCCAGCTCATGGCCCGGCGAGCCGGGACGAATGCCGCCATCGAGCCGTCCGCGGCGATCTGTACGCTGCCGGCCGGGCCGGATGTCGGCGGATTCTTCACCGCGGCGTCGTGCATGGTGCGGGCGAGCACGCGGCGTCCCGCCTTCGGCGTCGTCGTGCCGCCGAGGCCGCGGAGCTGGTCGGCCTGGAAGAGCTGGAGATGAGCGATGTCGTAGACCTTGCCGCTCCCGGTCGACTTTTGCGTCGTCGTTCCCGCCACGCGGAGGTTGTACGGCTGCTGCTTGTCCGCGCCATCGCGCGAGGTCACGTTCCGGCTCACGATCAGCGCGAGATTGCGCGCCGTCAGGCTGGCCCGGAACGCATTCGGATCGACCCCTTCATCGCGGAAGATCTGCGCCTCCGGCTCCTCGAGCGCGGTCGTGCGGAGCGTGGGTCGAGGGCGTGAGCGCACCTCCACCGGATTCAGCTCCCACATCTCGCCCGACCACGTCACCAGCTCGTCGGGATCCCAGTAGGAGACGCTGCCCTGAATCCCCGGCGTCAACAACGTGCCGGGGACGTAGACGCCGTTCTGTGGCACGAGCGTGCGGATGCGGAAGGCGTAGCGCGATGTTGGCGCGGCGCGCGTCCCGTCATTGCTGTCGCCGCGCAGCTCGCTCGTGTGTACGGCCAGCAGCGTTCCGTCCGCGAGCGGGAGCGGATCGCGATAGTGCCCCGAGGCGTCCGGCGCCGGCGTCCCGTCGGGCACATCGCGCGTGGAACGCGGCGTGATGTACGTGACCACGATCTTGTCCGCCGGCAGCGACGGATCCGCAACGAAGCTAACGATCTGCCCGGAGCCGTGCGTCTGGAACTCCGGCGCGTCGACGGCGAAGTAGACGCCGGGATGGGCGGGGTCCTCGTGGAACTGCAGCAGGTTCTCGACCTCGTTCGGATTCGTGCGGCCGCTCGTGGCGGCGATGAACTCCGAGACGCCGCTGTCGCCGTTGATGCTCTTGTCGAAGTAGGTGTGCAGCTCGTGCCGGCCGATGTGGTTCATCGTCTCTTCCGACGTGCCGTCCTCGTTGATCGCCCAGGGGAAGAAGTGGTTGATGCTGAGCCCCTCCAGGTTCGTGCCGGCCAGAAGGTCGGTGCGGCTGCTGCGCGGCTCCGGGAAGACCTCCACGCGTTGCGCGCTGCGCGCCGCGTTCGCCGATTCGTCGGCGTAGTCGAACGTCCCGTAGGTATCCCCATCCATGGCATCGGTGTCGGCCTGCTGGTCACGCTGCAGATGATCCCAGCGCGTGAAGATCACGCGGCCGAAGCTGTCGATCGACGGCGAGAAGAGACCGGACGGCGTGTGATTGAGCATGCGCAGATCGCCGCTCACCGGATCGAGGCTCCATAGGCCGGTCACAGTCGGCGCCTCCTCGTACTCGTCGAGCTGGGGATAGAGGTGCGCCTCGCCGCTGCGCGGACGATCTGAGGTGAAGAGGATGCGATCGTCGGTCCCGTAGATCGGACTGACGTTGTTATAGGTGGCCGGCTGGTTGGGGATTCTGCGGATGACCGGCGTGTCGGTCTCGCCGAGTCCTGTGATCTCGTAGATCTGCCAGACGTAGTCTTCCCACAGATACTGCCGAGGCGGGGCGCCGATGGCCATGCTGAAGAGTGCCTTGGTCCCGCTCCAGTGTACGGACGGTTCGCGTACGGCGATGGCGTTTGCCCCCTGCATGCCGCCCGCTCCGAAGCCGGCCGCGCGCGTGAGGTTCTTCATCGTCCCGTCGGGATACCGGATCCACAGATCGCCCCCACGCGGCGCCGCCGCCACCGGTGCGGTCTGATTGCCGAACGTCGAAGCGACGGTGGTGAAATCGCCCGGGACCGGCACCTGGGTCACGAATAGGATCGGATTCGCGACCACCGCGACGGCGAGGAGGAGATTCTTCATGACACATGATTATTGTCACGAACGGGGAGGATTGCGTGCGCCAGGTCACAACGCGGTTGCGGGGTTGCGGGGTAGCTGGGTTCCAGGGTTGCTTGGTGTCTCTTTGACTGCGTGGGCTTCGGGTGCTGAAACAGCGCACGGCCGCGCGCAAACGCGGCCGTGCGGTTTCTACTCGTTCAGGTGGTCGGGGCACCTCCTTTCGGCGGCTCCGCCGGCGTGGACGGCGAAGGCCCCGGCGTCGACGGCTTCGGCCTGCGCTTACGCAGCGCCGCCTTGAGATTCGCCACCGGCACGACCAGATGGGTGTTGTTGGGGTTCAGGACCAGACGCTTGGCAATGCCATAGATCTGCAACGCTCCGCGTCCCGCCTTCGCCTCCTTCACCTTGATCATCAGCGCCAGCCGCCGCGCCGCTCCGAGGAGCTGAACGACGACGGGCTGGAACGCCTGCGAGAACTGAGACGAGTCGCGCGTTTGCACGACGTCGAGCTCATTGACCCCGCTCAACGCTTCGCTGGCCTCGACGGCAGACACCGTCATGGCGACGAATTCCGGCGGCGCCACGCGCCGCGCATGCCTTGCTGCATCGCTCAGATCGTCGTTGTAGCCCGGGATCTGATCGATGGTCTGGCTGACCGCGGCGCTCAGTTGCGCGGCGACCTCCTGATAAAACGTGGTGGTCGGTGTCGACGGCGTTTGCGAGCCGGCGGCCACCCCGTTGGTACTGCTGATTCCTGATTCACTCACTTCTATTTCTCCTTTCGTTAGGCGAACCGCCGGCACCACGAGCGCTGATGGTCCGCGGGGTTACCTGCACAGCACTTCGCGAGAGGCCTACAGGCGTTCGGCACTTGTCGACATTGCCGTAGTCATGAACCGGTACATAGGGATTTACGCGCGAGATGTCGAAAGGTCACACGTTTTTCGATTCCGGGTAAAACTGTAACAACGGGCTCCCCTGGGGAAGGAAGCCGGCCCGGACGGGATGCCCCGAGTGAGCCTGCGCAGTGTCGAAACGCAGCGTGCGAACATCAAAATGATGCCTGCAAACATCGAAACGATGCGAGCGAACATCAAAACGATGCAGGCGAACGTCAAAACGATGCGAGCGAACGTCGAAACGATGTAGCTGAACACCTAAACGACGTAAGCGAACGTCGAAACGATGTATGCGAATACCGAAGGGATGTAAGCGAACATCAAAACGATGTAAGCGAACGTCAACATGAACGGCGCATGAACGAAAACGAAGCGCGCACGCCGCTGCCGGACGCACGGACAGCCCGTGCGGCCTCCCGCGCGATGCACCGATAAACGAGACAGGTTGGCGACGAAGCGTCCGACGAGACCGGTTTGCGCCGGACCCTGGGGTCCGGCGCTGTTTCGGTCAGCGGAAAGTAGTGATCTCGGTGTGTGCCGTCATAACGGCCGGAGCGGAGGCAGCAGTTCTTGAAAACGCCTCCCGGAGCGGCAGGGGCAGGGGTCGTTCCGGCCGAGCTTCTCAGTCAGTTCTTTGTCGCCGTGGACGATCCGCACACCGCGCTTGACGCGCGTTTCGGACGGGTAGCCCTTCCGGCGCTTGCTGCTCACTTCAAAAGCAGTGGTCCTCGTTCTGATGTTTTCTCATGGTGTCCTCCTTTGCTCGTGAGAGCGCGCGAGGATCGCATGGAGAGTGGGGGATCGCAAGTGCCAGCACAGACAAGAGTGTCTGTGCCATGCCACATGGAAGACGGCCCGAGAGTCAGGCCGTTACGTGCACCATCTCGTAAAGAAACTCGGGCGCGAGATCAGCTCCGTTTGGCCACTCGATGGTTCCGGTATCAGGGTTCACCCGCACTCGCGCGAAGTAGGTCGGATCCTGAAGGGGCTCGAAAACCTGGCCGTGTAGTTCTGATGCGAGATCGACTTCACCTTCTGTGCCGTCTTCAAACCGGAGCCAGACGGTGTATCCATTCACGTACTTCACTTCGATGACGTCCTGCATGTCTACTCCAACGGTGGAATCGGTTTGATTTCTTTCCGGTCCTGCGCTAGCCGCCAGTTCTCCGTGAGTTCTTCTCGGTGTTGATCCCACCACTCCAGCAGCAGCGCTTTCACCCTTGGCGGAAAGTTGCCTTGCATGTATCCATCATCGATCCGTACAGTCCCCTTTCGTCCTGCGTACCGTGCGTGAAAGTGAGGCGGCCCGTGTTCGCGATGGTACATCGCGATCACGATTCCCAGAAACCGACTGACCTCCGACACCGCCCGATTCTACCGCCGTGACGAGGGCTTACTCCCGCGTCGGGCGATGGCGTTGTTTGGAGTGGGCTTCGGAGCATCGTGACGAACTGTGCCACATCACATGATCTCCCGCGCCTCTGCCACCGTCACATCTTTGTTGTACACCGCGGTATCCGGCTGCTGGTTACGGCTGTTGTGGATGGAGCCGAGGTCGTAGGGGCCGAAGCCGATGTCTTCGATGAGCGTCGAGACGATGCGCTTGGCCTCGGCGTCGTCGCCGGAGAGGAAGATGGCGCGGCGCTTTTCTACGGGGGCGGACTTGTTGCCTTTCGTCTTGAGGTGCTCGGACCAGATCGTGTTGAAGGCTTTGACGATGCGGGCGCCGTTGAGGTGGGCGGCGACCATTTCGCTCGAGGTGGTCTCGCCGGAGTCGAGCAGCGGGTAGTGGCCGTCACGATTCGGGTAGTAGTTCATGGCGTCGATGACGATCTTGCCGCGGAGGTCATCCGCGGGAAGCGACGTGTAGTCCTTCAGCGGGATAGCCAGCAGGACGATCTCGCCGAAACGGGCCGCCTCGGTGGCGGTAGTGGCGCGGGCTTTTGCTCCGAGGGAGGCGATGAGATCGCGCAATGTTTCCGGGCCGCGGGAGTTGCTGATGGCGACTTCGTGGCCGGCGTCGATGAAGAGGCGGGCTGTCGTTCCGCCGATGTTGCCTGCTCCGATGATGCCGATGTTCATGGTGGTCTCCTTACTTCGCCGCGGCCTCTGCCTGCCATCCGCCGCCCAAGGTGCGATAGAACTGCACAAGCTCTACCAGGCGGTCGCGGCGCGTGCGGGCTACGTTGTTCTCCACCGTGAGGAGTTGCTCCATGGCGTCGAGCACCTCGAAGTAGGCGGAGAGGCCGGACGCGTAGCGGAGGTTGACGAGACGGACGGCCTCCTGATTCGCGCGGAGGGCTCGCGTGCGCTCGTGCTCCGCGGCGGCCAGGCGGTCCATGGCCACGATCGAGGTCGACACTTCGCCGAGGGCGTTCATGATGCTCTGCTGGTACTGCAGACGGGCCTGTTCGAATTGGGCGACAGCGACGCGGCGCTGGTTGCGCAGCCGACCGTGGTTGTAGATGGGGCCGAGAAGGTCGGCGCCGATGGACCATGCCGGGCCGTGACTGACGATGTTGGCGAGGTCGCTGCTCTGGCCTCCTGCCAGTCCGGTTAGGGTGAGCGTCGGATAGAACGCGGCTTCGGCGACGCCGATGTTGGCGTTGGCGGCGATCAACTGCTGCTCCGCGGCGCGAAGGTCGGGTCGGCGCAGCAGCAGCGCCGAGGGAAGACCGGCGGGAACCGCGGGCGGCACCGGCAGATCCGCCAGCGCCGCGCCGCGCGCGATCGGTCCGGGCGGGCGGCCGAGGAGGAAGTTGATCCGGTTCTCCTGCGCCACGATCTGCTGTTCGAGCAGCGGGATCTCCGCCGACTCGTTCGCCAGCAGCGCTTCGGCGCGCGAAGTCTCGAGCGCCGAGGCCGTTCCGCCCTGAAGCTGGCGGTCGAACAGGTCGTATGTTTCCTGGAACGTCTTCGTCGACCGGCGGGCGATGTCGAGCTCCGCATCGAGCTCGCGCAGATCGAAGTAGGCAGTGGCTACTTCGGACGTGAGCGTGAGCAAGGCCGCGCGGTGTCCTTCCTCCGAGGCCAGGTATGAGGCCAGACCCGCCTCGTTCGAGCGACGGATGCGGCCCCACAGATCCGCTTCCCATGTGATGCCCGCGCCGGCGATGAGGATGGTCGTCCCCTGGCCTCCTACGCGCTGGCGCGTGGGAAAGACCTCGTATTCGGCGGTCGGATATCGATCGGCTGTGACGATGCCGAATCGCGCCCGCGCCTCGTCGACACGTGCTGCAGCGATGCGCGCGTCGTAGCCGTTGCGCAGCGCTTCGTCGATCAGCGACCGCAGGGTGGGATCACCGAAAACGTCGAACCATGGCGCATCGGCGAGCGATGCGGGCGATGCCACGCCGTTCGCACCGTAGAACTGGTCCGGGATCGCCACCGGCGGCCGCTGATAGTTCGGGCCGGCGATCTTGCAACCGGCCAGAGCGGCGGTAGTCAGCAGGACGAGGATGGCGCGCTTCACGAGTGTGCCTCCTCGACGACGGGCTCTCGATGGGCGAGGCGCTCTTCAAATTTCTTTTCCGACCGCGCCAGACGCTCGACGATGACGTACAGCACCGGGATGAGAAAGATGGCCAGCAGCGTGGCGGTGAGCATGCCGGAGACGACGACGGTGCCGAGAATGCGTCGCGATGCGGCGCCGGCGCCCGAGGCCAGCCAGAGCGGAACGCAACCGAGGATGAAGGCGAAGGAGGTCATGAGAATGGGGCGGAGCCGCAATCGCGCGCCGTGCAACGCCGCGTTGACGAGATCGCCCCCTCGCTCGAACTCCGCCTTCGCGAACTCGACGATGAGGATGGCGTTCTTGGCCGCCAGCCCGATCAGCACGACCAGTCCGATCTGGCCGTACACGTCGAAGTCGTACTTGCGCAGCAGCAGGCCGAGGAAGCCGCCGAAGATGGCCACGGGGACGGAGAGCAGAACGCTGAGCGGCAGCGACCAGCTCTCATACAGCGCGGCCAGGATGAGGAAGACGAAGACTAGCGACAACGCGAAGATGCGGCCCGAGGTGCCGGAGGCGCGCTTCTCCTGATACGAGAGGTCCGACCACTCGTAGCCCATCTCGCGGGGTAACGTCTTCGCCGCGACATCCTCGAGCGCGGCCATGGCCTGTCCGGAGCTGTAGCCCGGAGCCGCTGCGCCGGTGACCTGCGCGGCACGAAAGAGGTTGAAGCGCTGCGTGTATTCGGGCCCTGCGATGGTACGGACCGTGGTCAACGCCGACAAGGGGACCATCGTCCCGTCGTTGTTTCGGACAAAGAATCGGCCGATGTCCTCGGGCGCGAGGCGATTGGGCGCATCGGCCTGCATGAAGACGCGCCATTGCCGGCCGAAGCGGTTGAACTGGTTGACGAACGATCCGCCCAGCAGCGTTTGCAGCGTGTCGTAGATGCTGGCGATCGGCACGCCCTGCTTGAGTGCCTTGTCGCGATCGACGTCGACGTAAAGCTGCGGCACCTGCGCGCGAAACGTGCTGTTGACGTTCTGCAGCTCCGGCCGCTTGCGCGCTGCTTCGAGAAACTTCTGCACGTTGTCGCTGAGGAACTGCGGCGTGCTGCCGCTGCGGTCCTGCAGCCAGAGCGAGAAGCCGCCCGCCGCGCCGAGGCCGGGAATGGCCGGCGGCTGGAAGCCGAAGACGTTCGCTTCCGGGATCTCCGTCTTGAACCTCTGATTGAGCTTCGCCGCAATCGCCTCGGCCGTGAGCCCCCCTTCCTCGCGCTCATGCCACGGTTTCAGCGAGACGAAGTAGAAACCGTTGTAGGACGCGGAGACGTACGACAGGAGGCTGAAGCCGGCCACGGTGTTGTAGTAGCGAATGCCCTTGGTCTCCTTGAGGATTGCTTCGACCTTGCGGCAGACGGCATCCGTCCGCTGCAGCGACGAGGCGTCGGGAAGCTGTACGTTGAGATAGAACGAGCCGTTGTCTTCCTGCGGCAGGAAGCTCGTCGGCACTTTCTTGCCGGTCAAGCCCGCCAATAGGGCGAAGCCGAGCAGGATCGCCACTCCCAGAACGGCCTTGCGGATCAGCAGCGACGACACGCTGACGTAGCCGCCTCGGGCGCGGTCGAACATGCGGTTGAAACCGCCGAAGAAGCGCGCCATCAGCCCGCGGGAGGCCTTGCGCGGCCGGAGCAGGAGCGCCGAAAGCGCGGGCGAGAGGCTGAGCGCGTTGAAGGCGGAGATGAGCACGGAAACGGCGATGGTCACAGCGAACTGCTTGTTCAGCCGCCCCTGAATCCCGCCCATGAAGGCCACCGGCAGAAAGACCGAGGAGAGGATCATGGCGATTGCCACGACAGGGCCGGAGACCTCCTTCATCGCCTGCAGCGTGGCCGCCCGCGGAGCCATTCCCTCCTCGATGTGATGTTCCACCGCTTCCACGACGACGATGGCATCGTCGACTACAAGGCCGATGGCCAGCACCAGTCCGAACAGCGAAAGGGTGTTGATCGAGAAGCCTAGGAGGGGGAAGACGGCGAACGTGCCGATGAGCGAGACCGGCACGGCCACGAGCGGAATCATCGTGGCGCGCCAGTTCTGCAGGAAAAGGAAGACCACCAGGATGACCAGCAGCATCGCCTCGGCCAGGGTGGTCGAGATCTCCTTGATCCCCTCGGTCACGGCAGCGGTGTTGTCGACCGAGACGACGTAATCGATATCCTCGGGGAAGCGCTCCTTTACCTGCAGCATGGTGGCCCGCACCGCCTTCGCTACCGCGAGCGCATTCGAGCCAGGAGCCTGGAAGATGGCGATGATGGAGGCGGGATCTCCGTTCAGCCGTCCGATCTGTTTGTAGGAAAGGCCGCCGAGCTCGACGCGAGCGACGTCCTTGAGCTTCACCATCGATCCGTCGGGATTCAGTCGCACCACCACGTTCTCGAACTGCTCGGGCGTGATGAGGCGACCCACGGCGCGGACCGCGTAGGTGAACTCCTGTCCCTTCGGCGCCGGCTCCGCGCCGATCTGGCCGGCAGGATTGACGGTGCTCTGCGCCTGCACCGCCGCTCGCAAGTCGCCGACGGTGAGGCCGAGCTTGGCCATCTGATCGGGATTGACCCAGATGCGCATGGCGTAGTCGGCCGCGCCGAAGTTCAGCACCTGCCCGACCCCCGGCACGCGGTAGAGGGCATCGTTGACGTTGATGACCGCGTAGTTGCCGAGGAAGAGACCGTCGTAGGTGTGCTTCGGCGAATAGAGCGAGATCAGCAGCATCGGCGTGCCCTGCGTCTTCCGGTAGGTGAGGCCGAACTGGTTGACCTCGACCGGAAGGTTCGGCTGTGCCTGCGACACGCGGTTCTGCGAATTGACCTGATCGGTGTTGCGGTCGGTGCCGACGTCGTATGTGACGCGCACGGTGGTCGTGCCGTCGTTGGCGTTGACCGACTGCAGGTAGAGCATGTCCTCGACGCCGTTCATCTGCTGCTCGATGGGCGTGGCCACCGATTGCTCGATGGTCAGGGCATCGGCGCCGGGGTACGAGGTGGCGATCTGAATGAGGGGCGGGACGATGTCGGGGAACTGTTCGATGGGCAGGCCGAACAGGGCGATCAGTCCGCCCAGGACGGTCACGATCGAGATGACGATGGCGACGATCGGTCGATTGATGAAGAAGCGAGCCATGGGTGTCTACCTTGTTCCCGCCGCGCCGGCGGCAGCCGCCGGCGCTTCGCTCGGCGCGACGGTCATGCCTGTCTTCACGCGGGCAAACCCTTCGACGATGACGCGATCGCCGGGCTGCAAGCCCTTATCGATCAGCCACAGGCTGCCGAGCTGGGGACCTGCCTGCACGCTGCGGATCCGGGCTACGTTGGCGTTATCGACGACGGCGACCTGAAATCCGCCCTGCATCTCGTTGACGGCTCGCTGCGGCACCAGGATCGCGCCGCGCCGGATCTGCGTGGCCGCACGGATCTTCGCGTACTGGCCGGGGCGGAGCCTGTTTCCGGGATTCGGAAAGATTCCGAGGGTGGCGATGGTGCCGGTCTTCACGTCGACATCGCGGCCGGAGAGGAGCACGCGGCCCTTCTGCGGGAAAGTGCTGCCGTCGGAGAGGATGAGATCGAGCGGCGCATTGCGCATGGCGGGGTCGTTCTGGAACTGCAGGTACTCCTGCTCGCTCATTTGATAGAGAACGCGGATCGGATCGACCCTGGAGACGGTTGCCAGGACGGTCTGGGGACTGACGAGATTGCCGACCTGCGCCTGGGCGATCCCGGCGATGCCGCTGATCGGCGATATGACGCGTGTCCAGGAGAAGTTGAGTTTTGCCTGTTCGACGGCGGCGCGCAACGCGCCCACGGTGGCGCGGGCGGCGGACTGCGCCGAGCGGGCGTTGTCGAGCTCCTGCTGGCTGATGGCCTTCTGCGCTGCCAGCGGCTCGAAGCGGGTCACGTCGCGGTCGGCCTTGGTCAGGCCCGACTGCGCCTGCGCCAGGTTGGCCTCGGCCTGCTGCAACTGGGCCTGCACCTGCCGCGCGTCGATCTCGAACAGCACGTCGCCCTGGTGCACGAAGCTTCCCTCGGCGTAGACCCTGCGCAGCAGATAGCCGTCCACGCGCGGACGGATCTCCGCGTTCACGTCGCCTTCCGTCGTGCCGATCCATTCCTGATAGAGGGGCTGGTCGCGCTGAATCACCGGACTGACGACGACAGCCGGCGGCGGTGCCGGCGCTTTCGCTGCCTCCGGTTTATCGCAGGCGATGGCTCCCAGCGAAAGGATCAATGGAAGGACGACGGCGCAACGCTTCATACGTTCTCCTCGGGTGTTGTGAATGGAGCGGCAATGCCGCGGCAGATGAAGTCACGGACGAAGGCCACGTCGTCGGCCAGTGGGCGTTTGTTCTTCTCGGTCATCCGCTGCAGGCCGATGTCGCGGATCACCGAGGCCAGGGCGATGGCGATCCGCTCCGCGGGAGCGTCGCGCAATTCGCCCTTTTCCGCGGCCGTCTCTACCATCGTCACGAGCTGCGCGATGTGTGTCCGATACGAGGCGTGCTTGCGCAGGCGCCGCTCGCCGAGCGGCTCGGCCATGGCCAGATAGAGCCGGAAGAACTCCTGCTGCTGCTCGAAATAGTCGAGCTGCGCCTTGACCACCTCTTCGACGCATTCGCGAAACGTGCCGCCGCGGCCGATGGCTTCGCGAATGAGGATGTGAAAATCCTCGAAGGAGATCGACATCGTCTTCTCGAGGACGTCTTCGCGGGAGCGGAAGTAGAGGTAGACCGTCCCCTTGGCGATGCCCGCCTCGTCGGCGATGTCCTGCACGGTGACGTGGTCGTAGCCCTTTCGGGAGACCACGCGCATGGCCGCTTCCCGAATGGCCTGGCACCGGAACTGCTCGACGATCTCACCCTTGGTGGTTGCCATATGACGCACGTGGTCGTCTGACTGACCGAAGCGTCAGCTTATTCGACAATGGCGTCAGGCAGCAATGGAAGGGGTGAGGGATCGGTTACAAGGGAGGCTGAAACCAGAAACCAGAAGGTGACCCCGTTTCACTTCTGGTTTTTGGTTTTTGGTTTCTGGTTTCTGGTTTTTGGTTTCTGGTTTTTCTTCAGAAGATCAGCAAGCATTCCGTCCGCCCGCGCCTGCCTCGGATCGACGGCTAACGCGCGGCGAAGATCGGTGATGGCTTCGCTGCGCCGTCCCAGCGCGGTCAGCGTCTCCGCACGCATGACCCAGGCAGCGACGAAGTTCGGGCGCAATGCGATCGCTCGCGTCAGCAGCGGAAGGGCCTCGGGATCACGGCCTCTTCGATGGAGTACCGCCGCGAGATTGAACGCAAACTCGGGAACCTCGGGATCGGCATCCATGGCCGCGCGCAAATCGGCGATTCCTTCGCTGGTCGATCCTACTCCGATCTCAGCCGAGCCGCGCCAATCGCGCATTCGCGCGTCATTGTTGACGGCGTCGCCGAGGGTTCCGATCAGATCGAGCGCCTGCCGGGACTGACGTTGTTGCAGTAACGCGGCGATGAGATCGAATCGAGGAACGAGTGAGGGAGTGGTGTCGAGATGCGTAGCCAGGAAACTGGTGGCGTCGGCGTTGCGCGGCATCACGCGGAGCACGGTCACCGCTCGGTACAACTGGCCGAGCGTGCCGTCCGGAGCTTCGGTACGATCGAGGAACTCCACATTCGCAATGTCCGACTCGTGCTCCGCTAGCGGCGCGACCAGATCGCCCGGCGGAGGGCGGCGTTGGATGCGGTGATCGGTCATGACCACGTGTACGACGTCCTGTGTTCGCCGCGCCGGCATATGGCATCGCACGCACTCGTTCGATTCGGTGTGCCGCTGGTGGCAGCCCAGGCATACGGAGACGACGTTCGCCAGCCGGGTATCCTTCTTCAGCGGCTGATGCGGATCGTGGCAGGAGATGCAGGTGATCCCGCCCTTGATGTAACAGAGACTCTGTCGAAGCCGATAGGCGTGGTGGTTGATCTCGAAGCGCTGCTCGCGCGGTCGCCCCGGTTCGTCGATGTCGACGTGCAGCATGTAGTTGCCGAGTGCTTCGCCGGGGCGGAACGAGTAGTCGCCGCGATCGAACCGGCGAACGCCGATCATGGCCACGGCCGGCTGCAGATGACATTGAAAGCAGACCGAGTCGCGCAGTGGCGGTGCCAGGCGTGCGGGATTGACGATGGCCGCGCGGACCGCGGCATTGCTCTCTCCGCTCATGGCCATTTGCACATGATCGGCGCCCGGGCCGTGGCAGCGCTGGCATCCGGTTCCCTCGGGGAGCGCTGTCGGATATCGCTGCGGCATCCAATGGGCGTCGCTCCCGGCAGGTACATCCGGATAGGCGTTGTGGCAGAAGAGACACTCGCGGCGAACGGGGCGGGTGATGCCGTCGTTGTCGGCGCGGTCGTAGCCGGGCGCCATCCCCCAGGCGTGCTCCTGCGTGTACCAGGCGATCGGCAACTGAAACAGCTCACCGCTCGGCGTGCGATAGAGATAAACCCGTGAGCGATGCCCCGATCCGACGATCCAATCGACCTGCTGCTCGATGAAATTGATGCGCTTTCCGCCAGCGTCGATCTGATACCGCCGGAAGAGCAGCTTCCCGTCCTTCCACGCCATCTCGTAATGGCTCTGCGAGGGCCGATGTACGAAACGTGCGTTGCGGAAGTCTTCGATCAGCACCTCGGCGCGCGGCCTCCGCATCGACTGCGCCATCCCCACGCCCTGGTACGACGCGTATTTCGATTGATGGCAGGTCGCGCAGGCGGTATCCGCGACGTAGTCGCCCGCGCGCAGCGAGGGCGCGATGACGGTAGCGAGCGTGAGGAAGACGGGCAGCGCGCGCAAGATTTGATGATAGCCGTCAAGGCCCTGTGCGTGTGTGCTCGCCGGTGCATTCAAGACACACGTCTTTACCTAAGCCCTTGGCTGTCAATAACTTGCGCTACACTCCAGTTCCCATTCCCCGCAGCGAGAAGAGAGAGGTCCGCGTCGATGAACTTTGATTGGGCGACGATCAGCTACCCGGACGGACGTGTCGCTAAAGTGGCGCCGCCCGAGTTCCTTGGCATTCCTCTCGGTGAGCGGATCGAACTGCTCACGCACGGGTGCATCAAGTTCGAGAGGGACAACCAACCAATCTCTCCGCTCGAAGCGATCAGGAAGAAATGAGAACGCGCTCCGTCATCGTCGCCGCATCGATCGCCGTCGCCGCCGCAATCTGGGTTGGGACCGTGGCCGCGTCGTATCGTGTCATTCAGCGTTTCGAAACCACGCCCGGCCGTGCGGCTGCGGCACCGAAGAGCTGGCCTGCGGAGAGCAGCCTCGCTCGCAATCACGACGCGCCGACGCTGGTCATGCTCGTCCATCCGCAATGCTCGTGCACGCGCGCCAGCCTTGCGGAGCTGCAGGCGGTCATCGAGAAATCGCCTCGCACGCTACGCACCTACGTGGTCGTCTATCGTCCGCGCCAGGAAAAACCAGGATGGGAACAGACGGACGTCTACACCGCCGCGACGCGGCTTCGCGGCGCGCGCGTCATCGTCGACGAGGACGGACGGGAAGCGAAGCACTTCGGCACGTTCACGTCAGGGCAGACGTTTCTATATGACGCCGCGGGAACCCTTCGATTCCAGGGTGGCATCACGATGTTGCGCGGACACGCGGGGTTGAACAGCGGGCGCGCCGACGTCATCCGCATCGCCAACGGAGAGAGCGGAAAAGGCAGTCATCCCGTGTTCGGCTGTTCCATTGTCGGTAGAAGCGAGCGTCGGTAGCCGTCAGCAGAGGAGAGAGAAGATGAGCGATATCGCCGTCGATGATCCGAAGACCGCGGAGCGTGCCGCGGAACTTCACAAAGAGCAAACTGACGTCCGCCGGGCCAAAGTGGACAAGATGTTCGCGTTCCTTCTGATCGTGGAATGGATCGTCTGCATCATCGCCGCGATCGTGGTCTCGCCGTACGCATGGGAGGGGAAGGAGCACGTGCTGCACATGCACGTGTGGGTGGCCATCCTCGGCGGCGCCGGCATCACCATCCTGCCGGTCATGCTGGCGTTCCTTCGCCCCGGTACGACGCTGACGCGCCACGTCATCGCCGCCTCGCAGATGCTCATGTCGGCGCTGCTGATCCATCTGAGCGGCGGCCGCATCGAGACGCACTTCCACGTTTTCGGCTCGCTGGCGTTCCTGGCCTTTTACCTCGACTGGCAGGTCATCATCACGGCCACGGTCGTCGTTGCCGCCGATCATTTCCTTCGCGGCATCTACTGGCCTGAATCGGTTTATGGCGTGAGCAATCCCGAATGGTGGCGCTTTCTTGAGCACGCCGGTTGGGTTGCTTTCGAAGATGTTTTCCTGATCTGGTCGTGTGTCTTCGGACAACGAGAGATGGCGTCGGCGGCCGCTCGTCAGGCGTCCATCGAGCACATTTCGGAGCAGGAGCAACTCAAGACCGCGGCGTTGGAGATGGCGCTGGCAGAGATGGGCGCTTAACCAACGCAGATGGCAGAAAGGGGATCTGCCATACTTCGATGGCAGACGAAGCAAGAGCGTCGGAATCCGGCGAAACTGCGACTCTTTGGCATCAACGAGGAGGACCGGTGACGATTACCTGCTTCATCCGCTATCAGATCGATCCGTTTCAACGGGAGAGCTTCCGGGAGTACGCCGAGAACTGGGGCCGAATCATCCACCGATGCGGAGGCAACCTCGTCGGCTACTTCCTTCCGCACGAGGGGACGAATGACATCGCCTGGGGCTTGATCGCCTTCGACAGCCTGGCCTCGTATGAGGCCTACCGGAATCGGCTGAGGGCGGATCCGGAGTCGCGCGAGAACTTTACCATGGCCCAGACGAAGCGATTCATCCTCCGCGAGGAGCGGACGTTCACGGAAGTCGTGGATGGGACGTTCGGTGTTCCGGCGGTCGCGAATCGAACGTAGGTCGGACTCTCAGTCCGACCGGTTCGCGCGAGGTCGGTGGCTTCTACCGCGTATTCCACGAGTGGTCTGACTGGAGAGTCCGACCTACGTTTCGGGCATCACTCCGGCGGCCGCACCAGCTTCTCGAACAGACTCTCCAGCGCGGCGTTCAGATCGTGGCTTAGGCCTGAGTGCACCGGCGAGGTCTGGATGATCGTACTGCGCGGGGCGACGAGCCAATGGAAGCGGGCTCGTTGCGGGAGGGCGCCGATCGAGCCGGCATCTCCGCCGCCCGCGCACACTTTGGGGATGGCCTCGAGATAGCTGTCGACAAGTGCCACGTCGATGGTCGGCGCAAGCGCTTTCAGCCGGTGGCGATCGCATCCCACCCGTGCCTCGAGGAAGGCGGCCGTCGATGAGAAGAGGATCACGCCGGCGTTGAGAAACTCGCCGCGGTCGACGCGCGGGACGACGCGCACGATGGCGTAATCAAACGGATAGCGCTTGCGCATCAGCGGCATCCTCCATCCAGTGTCGCGGCGATTCCAGACGTTGCATCAGGTAGTCACGATACGCGGCGCGGTGCTCCTTCACGCTGGCGAAGCGCGGCTCGTCGCCGAGCCACTGGTCAGGAATGCCGTCGACGATTCGTTCGATGGCCTCGGCCGTGAGCATGGCCGCCAGGCCGGCATCGACCTGGCGGATCTCCGAGGCCCAGCGCAGCAGGACGTGGTGCTTGATCTGCGGGAACGGCTTGCCGCTGCGCTTGAGAACGTCATCGCTCCAGTTGTGGTGAAAGATCAGCGTGGCGCCGTGATCGATCATCCAGAGATTCTTGTGCCAGAGCAGCAGGTTCGTGTTCTTCGGCGTGCGGTCGACGTTCGTCACCAGCGCGTCGAACCAGACGATCGATGATGCCAGGCTGGCCTTGCCGTGCATTGGCCGGTCGATGAGCGGGTCGAACGTGATCGAGCCGGGGAGATAGTCGAGGCCGATGTTCAGCCCTTCGCTCTTCCCCAACAGCTCCTGGATCTCGGCATCGGGCTCCGTCTTGGCGATGCGCCCGTCGAGCTGGACGAAGACGATCTCCGGCACCGGCAGGCCGAGCGCGCGGCCGATCTCGCCGGAGACCAGCTCCGCAACGAGCGCGCGAACTCCCTGTCCGGCCCCGCGGAACTTGACGACGTAGGTGCCGTCGTCATCGCCGTCGACGATCGCGGGCAGCGATCCTCCCTCGCGTAGCGGAGTCACGTATTCGGTTGCGGTAACGGTTCGGATCATCGGCGCAAATCATGCACTATCTAGACAAATTGCTCCCACGAGCGAAGAAACGGAACCTTGGAACCCATGATGGCGTGCGAGCTGGAGCAGGGAAAAGACGAACGGATGACGCCGCCGCGCCGCGATAAGCAATCCTCCGAACCGCGTCCCGAAGAGTTTGCACTACTCGTCGACGCGGTGCAGGACTACGCCATCTGCATGCTCGATCCCGAGGGCAGCATTCGCTCCTGGAACAGCGGCGCCTCGCGGATCTTTGGCTACGCGGCAGACGAAGTCGTCAGCAGCCATTTCTCTCTCTTTTACGGGCCGGAAGAGTTGGCGGCAGGCAAGCCGGGGCATGAGCTCGAGGTCGCCGTGCGCGACGGGCGCGTCGAGGACGAAGGGTGGCGCCTACGGAAAGACGGTAGCCGCTTCTGGGCGAACACCGTCATCACGATCCTTCGCAATGAGGACGGCGGCATTCGCGGGTTCGTCATAGTCACGCGCGATTTGACCGCGCGGCGTGCCGCGGAAGAGCACCTGCGCCAGAACGCGGAAGTCTTTCAACTGCTCGTTTCGGCCGTTCGCGATTACGCGATCTTCATGCTCGACGCGAAGGGGAATGTTGCGACGTGGAACATCGGCGCGCAGCGGATCAAGCAGTACGCGCCGGCGGAGATCATCGGCCGCCACTTCTCCACGTTCTACACCGAGGAAGACAAGCGGAACGGGAAACCGGAGCGCGAGCTCGCGGTCGCATGCGAGCAGGGCAGCGTGGAAGACGAAGGGTGGCGCCTACGCAAAGACGGTAGCCGCTTCTGGGCGAGCGTGGTGATCACCGCCGTCTACGACGCGCAGGGCACGCTCCGCGGTTTCGCAAAAGTGACGCGCGACATCACCGATCGGAAGAACGCCGAGGAGACGCAACGCGCTCTTACCGAACAACGCGAGGCGCGTTTGCGCGCGGAAGAAGAGCAGAGGCTTGCCGAGGCTTCGTACCGTATCGCGCAGGAGGCCAATCGCACCAAGGACGAATTCCTGATGACGCTCTCACACGAGCTGCGTACGCCGATGACCGCCATCCTCGGCTGGTCGCGAATGTTGCCGGCCATGTCGCCTGACAACCCGGTTTTCCAGGAGGCCATCGATTCCATCGCCGCCGGCGCCCAACTCCAGGCGCGCCTCATCGACGACATCCTCGACGTCTCGCGGATCGTGTCCGGCAAGCTGCGTCTTGTGCCGGAGACATTCGAGATGGGACATGTGATCAAGGACTCCGTGGACGGCATGAATCCGACGGCGTTCGCAAAACAGATCACCATCACCACCTCGCTGGCACCGGACCTCGGCCTGATCGTTGCCGATCCGACACGGATCCAGCAGGTGATCTGGAACCTGCTCTCGAATGCGGTGAAGTTCACCCAGCGCAATGGAACCGTGCGGGTTTCGGCACGGCGTGCGTCATCCCATATTCAGATCAGTGTCCGCGACAACGGCGAGGGGATTGATCCACAGTTTCTGCCGCACATTTTCGAGCCGTTCCGTCAGGCTGAGTCTCCGCAGACACGGGTTCACGGTGGCCTGGGTCTCGGTCTCTCGATCGTTCGCTACATCGCCGAGGCGCACGGGGGAACGGTGACCGCGGAGAGTGAAGGTCGCGGCAAAGGAACGACGTTTACCGTGACGCTGCCGGTGCGCGCCGTGAGTGAGAGCCCGGGCGCGGTGAGGAACGCCTTCGGGGACACATTCCTGCACCGCGACCGGCTGCGCGGTATCGAGATCGTCCTGGTCGACGACGAGGTGGAATCACGAAAGATGATTCTGACGGTGCTTCGCGCGGCTGGAGCGAACGTCCTGCCCTTCGATTCGGCGAGCGCGGCGCTTGACGCGATCGACCAGCACAGGCCCGATCTGGTGATCACGGACATCGCCATGCCCGGGACGGACGGCTATGCCTTCACGCGTACGCTGCGTGGGCGCGACTACGGAGAGGAGCTCAAGATCGTCGCGCTGTCGGCGTTTACGGCAGGCTCTGATGAGCGGCGCGCCTTCCAGGCCTACCTCTCGAAACCGATCGATCCGTTCCAGCTCGTCGATGAAATCGCGCGGATCGCCCCGCCGGCAACGGCGTGAGGCCCGGTCTCCAAGCACAGAACGAGTTCTGGAAGCAGTGCAGGACGCGCGCGAAGGCGCGCTTGAACAACCTTGCCCCGCGCTCGGCGCGGGGTTTTGAACGGGGAATGGATGTGCGACCGCGGAGGCGGCCGCCACAAGAGTCGAAATTGCGATGTTGTATCCGACCTTTCTCGGTGGCAGGTTTGTCGCGGCCGCCTTCGCGGCCCACTCTGGGGATCTGCCCGGTCCCCCGGCAGAGCCGGGGGCTGTATTGTTGGACGCGCCTTCGCGCTTCCTTGCGCCGGCTTCGCCGGCTCTGGAGTTTGGATGTTCTGGAGTGGTCGACTGCGGCGTAGCCGCGGTCACGGGCCGAGGATGTCGAACACCGCGCGCGCGATCTCCAGCTCCTCATTCGTCGGGATCACCCAAACGGCCACACGGCCGCAGCTGATCCGGCGTTCGTTATCCGAGGTGGCGTTGTTTGCGGCCTCGTCGAGCGACACTCCCAGAAACGCCAGGCGATCGCAGATCCGTTTGCGCATCGACGCAGAGTGCTCGCCGATGCCGGCGGTGAAGACGACGGCGTCGACGCCGTCCAGCGCCGCACAGTACGCGGCGATGTACTTGGCCACGCGATAGGCGAAGACGTCCAGCGCCAGCGTCGCCCTGGCATCGCCAGTCGCCGCGGCGCTCTCCAGCTCGCGAACATCGCCGCTCGTCTCCGACACTCCGCGAAGTCCGCAGCGATGGTTGAGCAGATCATCGAGATCGGCTTCGCTCCTGCCGCTTCGCAACAGGTAGAGGACGACGCCGGGATCGAGATCGCCGGCGCGCGTTCCCATCACCAGCCCCTCCATCGGCGTGAAACCCATGCTGGTGTCGACGCTGCGACTGTCGCGGATGGCGCAGACGCTCGCGCCGTTGCCGAGGTGCGCGACGATGAGGCGGGACCCGGCGTTGAGAGTGTGAAGGCGTTTGGAAACGTAGGAGTAGGAGATGCCGTGGAACCCGTAGCGGCGGACGCCCAGCTCCTGCGGAACGGCATACGTGAATGCCACCGGAGGGAGCGTCCGATGAAAGGCCGTATCGAAGACAGCGACGATCGGAACGTCGGGCAATCCGCGGCGCACCTCTTCGATCACGCCGATTGCCAGCGGATTGTGCAGCGGCGCGAGCTCGGTGAGCTTGCGGATCTCTGCCAGCACGTCGTCATCTACGACAACGGGATTCTCGAAGCGCGATCCGCCGTGGACGACACGCACGCCGACGGAGTCGATGGGCGAGCCGGAAAGCTCGCGGAGTATGTCCTTGACCGTCCCAGGCAGCACGGGCGATGCGCTTTCGGGAAAGCGATAGAAGCCGGATTTCAGGGATGAGCTGCCGGGATTCAGGACAAGGATGTTCATCAAAAAAACCATTTCACCACAGAGGCACAAAGGACACGGAGAGACTCTGTGTTCTCTGTGTCTCCGTGGTCAATGACTTTGGATTGTCCACTTCCAGTCCCGAACAGCCGGCATATCGTCACCGTGCTCGCGGACGTACTGATGGTGCTCGACCAGCATGTCGTGCATGTCCTGTTTCACGTGTGCATAGCGCGACGCCAATCCCGGCACCCGGTCGATGACGTCGATGACGAGGTGGAACCGGTCGAGATCGTTCAGCACGGTCATGTCGAACGGTGTTGTCGTCGTCCCATTCTCCTTGTATCCGCGGACGTGCAGGCTGTCGTGGTTCGTCCGCCGGTAGGTGAGGCGGTGGATCAGCCACGGGTAGCCGTGAAAGGCGAAGATGACCGGCTTATCGGTGGTGAAGAGCGAGTCGAAGTCCCTGTCCGACAGACCGTGCGGATGCTCGCCGGGCGGCTGCAGCGTCATGAGGTCGACGACATTGACCACGCGGATCTTCAGGTCCGGAATGCGCTGGCGAAGGATGGAGACCGCGGCCAGCGTCTCCAGCGTCGGCACGTCGCCGGCGCACGCCATCACCACGTCGGGCTCGGAGTCCTGATCGTTGCTGGCCCAATCCCACATCCCGATGCCGGCGCTGCAATGCTTCGTCGCGGCGTCGATGTCCAGGTACTGCAACGCCGGTTGTTTCCCGGCGATGATCACATTGACGTAGTTGTGACTGCGCAGGCAGTGGTCGACCACCGACAGCAGACTATTGGCATCGGGCGGCAAGTAGACCCGCACGACCTCGGCCTTTTTGTTGACGACGTGATCGATGAAGCCCGGATCCTGATGGCTGAAGCCGTTGTGGTCCTGCCGCCAGACGTGCGAGGTCAGAAGGTAGTTGAGCGACGCGATGGGGCGGCGCCAGGGAATGTGGCGCGTGGTCTTCAGCCACTTCGCATGCTGATTGAACATCGAGTCGATGATGTGGATGAACGCCTCGTAGCACGAGAAGAACCCGTGCCGCCCGGTGAGCAGATAGCCTTCCAGCCATCCCTGGCACATGTGCTCGGAGAGCACCTCCATCACCCGGCCGTCGTGCGCGATGTGGTCGTCCGTCGGCAGAATCGTTCCGGTGAAAACGCGATCGGTGGCCTCGAAGACGGCATCGAGACGGTTCGAACTGGTCTCGTCCGGCCCGACGATGCGGAAGTTCCGCGGATTCTCTTTGATGATGTCGCGAAGAAAGCCGCCGGTGATCCGCGTCGCTTCCGCCAGCTCCGTTCCTGGCGCCTTCACCTCGATTGCGTAGTCGCGGAAATCGGGCATGCGCAGGTCGCGCAGCAGCAGGCCGCCATTGGCGTGCGGATTCGCTCCCATGCGCCGGTCGCCTTTTGGCGCAAGCTCAGCGAGCTCCAACCGGAACGTCCCCTTCTCATCGAAGAGCTCCTCGGGGTTGTAGCTCTTCATCCACCTCTCGAGAAGCGCCAGGTGGCCCGGCTTTTTCGCCAGCTCGGCGAACGGCACCTGATGTGACCGCCACGAGCCCTCCGTCTTCAGCCCGTCCACCTCTTTCGGCCCGGTCCACCCTTTCGGCGAGCGGAGGACGATCATCGGCCACGCCGGCCGTCCCGTGAAGCCGTTCTCCCTCGCCGTCCGTTGAATCTGCGCGATCTCCTCGAACACCACATCCAGCGTCAGGGCCATCAACTGGTGCATGGCCTCGGGATCGTCACCTTCGACGAAGTACGGCTTGTAGCCGTATCCGACGAGCAGGTCGCGCAGCTCATCGTGGCTGATGCGCGCCAGCACGGTGGGATTGGCGATCTTGTATCCGTTCAGGTGAAGAATCGGCAGCACCGCGCCGTCGCTGACCGGGTTGAGGAACTTGTTCGAGTGCCAGCTTGCCGCGAGCGGGCCTGTCTCCGCCTCGCCGTCGCCGATGACGCACGCCGCCACCAGATCGGGATTGTCGAACACAGCTCCGTACGCGTGCACGAGCGAGTAACCGAGCTCGCCTCCCTCGTGAATCGATCCCGGAGTCTCAGGCGCGACATGGCTGGGGATGCCGCCCGGAAATGAGAATTGCCTGAAGAGCTTGCACATCCCCTCGGCATCGGCAGAGATGTGCGGGTAGAACTCGCTGTACGTGCCTTCGAGATATGTATTCGCCACCAGACCCGGTCCGCCGTGGCCCGGCCCGGCGATGTAGATCATGTTCACGTCGCGCGCGTTGATGATGCGATTGAGGTGAACGTAGATGAAGTTGAGACCCGGCGTCGTCCCCCAATGCCCGAGGAGGCGAGGCTTCGTGTGATCGATCGTCAGCGGCTCGCGGAGCAGCGGGTTGTCGAGGAGATAGATCTGACCGACCGACAGATAGTTCGCCGCGCGCCAGTACGCGTTCATGCGGCGGAGGTCGTCGGGGGAGAGGGGTCTCACGCCTTCCACTTGATCGTGCAGCCGAAGGCCCTCGTAGTCTGGTTCGACACCGTCTTGCCGGCGAGCAGATCGTCGAGGGCGTTGCTTAGGCCGGTCGTGCGGCGCTCTTCCGGTTTGGCGCTGTCGTCGACGTAGCCGCGGTAGCGGAGCGTGCCGCTGCCGTCGATCACGTAGACGTGAGGCGTGACGCGGGCGCCGTAGGCGTGCGCGATCGCGCTGTCGCCGTCTTTGAGATAAGGGAACGGATAGCCGTTCGCGGTGGCGCGGGCCTTCATCTCGGCCAGCGACTCGACCGAGTACTGCGACTCGTCGTTCGGATCGATGGCGTAGAACACCACGCCCTTGGCCTGATACTGCTTGGCCAGCTCGATGATGCGCGGCTCGAACGCCTTCGCGTACGGGCACTGGTTGCAGGTGAAGACGACCACCGACACTTTGCCGTCGCCGGGATGGAAGGCCACGGTCCTGCCGTCGACGGCGTTGACCAGTGAGAACTTCGGAGCCTTCGCGCCGATGGACAGCTCGTCCGCGTTGACGCACGTGGCCGTCGAAATGAACAGCAGGAACGAAGCAAACAGTCTCATCGTGCTTTTCATGGTTTTCAAGGCATCCTCCTTAGTAGCGTACGCAGCTCTTCAATGGTTGTCGCGCTCTTGATCGCTCCCTGGTGCCGCCATACCTCGCGGCCGGCGGCATCGAAGGCAATGGTGACGGGAATCTCGCCGTCGAAATGGTAGTAGCCCGAGAGATCGTCCGCATTGCCTTTGTAGTAAACATTGATGTAGCGGATCTTCTGCCGGTCCAGGAAGGCGGCCACGCTCTCGCGCTTCGTGTCCGGAATCATGTCGTCCATCGACACTCCCGCCAGCGCCGCTTCCGGGCCGAAAGCCGCCGCGATCGTGCGCAGCTCCGGCATTTCCGCGACGCACGGGACGCACCACGTGGCCCAGATATTCAGGACGCGAAGCTTCGCGGTGCGTGGGAAGACATCTTTGATCTTCGCGACGTCCTTCACGTCGCGAAGATCAGCCGCGGATGCCGCGCTCGCCAGGAGGAGTATCGCGATCAGCGTCGAGACTCTCATGACGGGAACGATATCGCGTCGGGGTGGTCTATGTTCGCTTCGGTACGGCGAGCAGCAGCCCGCCGGCAACGATCGCGGCGATGCTGGTCCAGAGCGGGACGTCGACCGTCTTCTTCTCCTTGATCGACAGGTCGATGGGACCGAGCTTTGCCTCGTGCGTTGCCTTGGTATAGGTGAACTTCCCGTACACGAGGCCGGCGATGCCGGCCACGATCAACAGGATGGCTACGATCTTCAGTGCGCTCAAGACCACAGTCTCCGTCGCGATCTGCTGCGCCCGTTGAACAGGCGGACCACGAAGAGAAGGACTACCGCGCCGAGGAAAGCCACCACCAGGCTGCCGATCACTCCGCCGCCGAGACTCACTCCCGCCAGACCGAACAGCCAACCACCGATGAATGCACCGATGACTCCGACGATGATGTCACCGAGCAGGCCGAAGCCGTGCCCCTTCATGAATTTTCCGGCGAGCCAGCCGGCGATCGCGCCGATGATAACGAACCAAAGTAAGCCCATGGATTCCTTCTTTCTCGCGCCGGTTCAGCCGGCAGCGTAGGATTATCGGCGGCTCGAAAATCCGGCGGCCACTAGCGCAACGTCGCTTGTCGCCGGACTGAATTGCCCAGGAGGCGATTCAGAATTTTCGGACCGAGCTGACCGTATTGGCCGCTCTTGTCGTGATTCGGGTTCCCGACAGGCATAGCTGCACGCACCCTGCCAAGAACGCGCTCGCGGGTTCCGCGGTCACGCCTCGGCGTGCGGACGCTGCGACGCGGGCAGAGGCATCGGTACACCGGGCTGGTAGGCGCAGAGAGGATCGTCGGCGAAAACGTTCCATTCCATCGCCCATGCGCGCGCACGCGAGCCGCCACAGATCCGGCGGTACTCGCAACTCCCGCATTTGCCCTTCAGGTTCTCGGGGTCGCGTAGGGCGACCAGAAGATCGCTGCCTCGGTAGATTGAGCCGAGGGGACGGTAGCGAAGATTTCCGGCGCTGAAGGGGAGGAACTCGCTGGCGCGCACGTCGCCGGCGTGGGAAATGAAGACCAGGTCATGGGCGCCGTCGAGCGCGGATGCCATCACGTCCTGCAACCCGCCGTTGTCGTCCGGCTCATAGCCGCTGAAGTCCGACCAATTGGCGTTCGCGGCATTGTCGAGCCGGGCATCGAGAGAGCGCTGCAGACGATAGCGACGGTAGTGCGGCGCCTCGATCACCCGCACCGCGAAGGTCTCCCGTCCTCGTGTCTTGTCGATGGTCCCGAAGATGTGCTCGGCTTCCTCGGCGCTGAGCATCTCGGCGTGCGAGGTCGCCAGTGGTACCTGGAAATACAGATTCCAGCGGGCGATGCCTATCGAACGGATGAGGTCCGCGATGGCCTCGAGATCGCCGGCGTTCCGGCGCGTGATCAGCGTATTGATCTCGACGGCGAGGTTCGCGGTCTTCGCTGTCCCAACCGCCCACATCGTGACGGCGAACGTGCCGGAGACGCCGTGTCCGGCCTCGTGAATCTCAGGCGTGGAACCGTCGATGCTCAACACTACCCGCGAGAGGCCGTTGCGCTCGAGGCGCGCGATGGCGTCGCCCGTGAGCTGCGAGGTCGGGCTCAGGACCAGCGCCGGGTCGAGGCCGCGCCGCCGGGCGTAGTTGACGATCTGGTCGATGTCTCCGCGCTCCAGAGGATCGCCGCCGGTCATGATCACTTCGCGCGGGGAGAGGCTGGCGATCTGATCGATCGTCTTGTAGGCCTCGTACGTGGTCAGTTCATTCGGTCCCCGATTCTCCGTCGCGCCGATGGTGCAGTTGTGGCAATGGAGGTCACAAGCGCGGGTGAGCTCCCACATGACAACCGGGTGTTCCTCGTATGCGGGCATCGCTTTCCTCGTTGAGGTAACGATAGGTACGACGACGGGCGACAGCGATGACCCGGATCATGCGAGCAGGTGATGTTTGTCACAAGAAGTGGCAGGTGGCCGTAGCGCCGGCGGCTCGCCGGCTGGACCGCTGCCGGCTCGGCGGCGGTGGCGAGAGAAGAAGCGCCAGCGAGCCGCTGGCGGTCCAGCCGGCCAGCGGCCAGCGCTACGATCGTCGTCGGGTGACGACCGTCACCCGCGGTTGTGACTCTCTTCGCGTCATACCGCGACTCCGGAGCCATACTGTTATTGCGGAGGCAGGACATGACCGCAGCGCCGTATCCGATGCAGTTCGAAACTGAGGTCGTTCTCAGGACGGGGCACACGCTGCACCTTCGTCCCATCCGTGCCGAGGATCGTGAACGGCTGCTCGCTTTCTACGGACGCCTGTCTGCCGAGACGTTGCACGCGCGGTTCTTCGACACCTGCACACCCGATCGGGCCGCCGCGTACTCTCCCGCCGAGGTCGACTACGACCGCGAGTTCGGCGTAGTCGGAGAGAGCGCAGAAGACATCGTTGCCGTCGCCCACTACTTCGCATCGCCTCGACGGAAGAACGTTGCCGAGGTCGCGTTCGCCATCGCAGACTCCGGCCAGGGCCACGGCATCGGAACGAAACTTCTCGAGGTGCTCATCGCCGCCGCGCGTACCCATGGCATCGACCGTTTCGAGGCCGACGTGCTCTCCGACAACCGGCGCATGCTCGATGTCTTCCTCGGCATGGGATTCGTGGTCGATACGGAAATGGACGCCGGAACCGTTCACCTGTCGTTTCCGATCGCGCCCACTCCGCTGACCGAGCAACGTGCCGCTGAACGTTCGCAGACCGCCGCTGCAGCCTCGATGCGCGCCATCTTCGCGCCGCGCTCGATTGCCGTGGTCGGCGCCAGTCGGCGGCCGGGCCAGCTCGGGAACGAGATCGTGCGGCACCTGCGCAGCACCGGCTATCGCGGATCGCTGTATGTCGTGAACCCGCATGCCATCGACGTCGAATCCGTTGCGGCGTTCCCGAGCATGACCGCCATCAAGGACGAGATCGAGCTGGCCATGATCGCCGTTCCGGCGGCGTTCGTGGAGTCGGTCCTCGACGACTGCATCGCCAAGCATGTCTCCGCGGTCGTGATCATCAGCGCCGGCTTTGGTGAGAGCGGCGAAGAGGGCCGCGCGATCGAGAGAAGGCTGTTGCAGAAGGTCCGCGCCGCGGGCCTGCGCATGGTCGGCCCGAACTGCATGGGCGTGATCAACACCGATCCATCGGTTCGCATGCAGGCCACGTTCGCGGACGTCTTCCCTCCGGCCGGCAATGTGGCCATGTCCAGCCAGAGCGGCGCGCTCGGACTGGCGGTGCTCGATTACGCGCGTTCGTTGCACATCGGTTTCTCGACTTTCATTTCGGTCGGCAACAAGGCCGACGTCTCCGGCAACGATCTCATTCAGTACTGGGCGGACGATCCGCGCACGAACGTGATCCTTCTCTACCTGGAGAGCTTCGGCAACCCGCGCAAGTTCTCCGAGATCGCGCGGCGTGTCGGGCGGCACAAACCGATCGTGGCCGTGAAAGCAGGCCGGTCGGCGGGTGGTGCCCGCGCCGCCTCGTCACACACCGGAGCGCTGGCTTCCTCCGACGCCATCGTCGACAACCTCTTTCATCAGGCGGGAGTGATCCGCACCGCCACGCTGGAAGAGATGTTCGACGTGGCCGCGCTGCTGGCCAAGCAGCCGCTTCCGAAGGGCAGCCGCGTGGCCATCGCTACGAACGCCGGCGGACCGGGAATCCTGGCCGCGGACGCATGCGAAGCGAATGGCCTGGCCCTGGCGCAGTTGAGCGCGGAGACGACGGAGAAACTCCGCGCGATTCTTCCCTCGGCCGCCAGCGTCGGCAATCCAATCGACATGATCGCCTCGGCGAATGCGGAGCAGTATCGCGCCGCCCTGCAGTTGCTGCTGGCCGATCCCGGCGTCGATTCCGTGATCGCAATCTACATTCCGGTTCAGGCGACGGAGGCCGTCGCGGTAGCCAATGCGATTCAAGGTTGCGCCAGCGATGCCAACGGCAAGACGCTGCTGGCGACGTTCATGGGCGCTGCCGGTACGCCGGTGCCGCTCGATCCCGTTCCCGCGTTTCCGTTCCCCGAGCGCGCGGTGCGGGCGCTGGCCGCGGCGACGCGCTATGCCGGCTGGCGCGGGACGCCGGTCGGAAGCGCTGTTTCGTTCGGCGACATCGACGACGTGCGGCTTCGCTCGATCGTCGATGCTGCGCTAGAGCGCGGCGGCGGCTGGCTGGAACCGCTCGACGTCGCGGCCGTGTTGGCGGCAACCGGCATCGACGCTCCGGCCATCGCATTCGCCCGGACCGCGGAAGAGGCGATGGAAGGGGCGATCTGCATCGGGTTTCCCGTAGCGTTGAAGGCGTACGGGCCGGAGCTGCTGCACAAGAGCGACGTTGGTGGCGTGAAGCTGGCGCTGTCCGACGAGTCGTCGGTTTATGCCGCCTATGAAGAGCTGGCATCCGCACTCGGCGATCGAATGACCGGCGCGCTCGTGCAGGCGATGGCGCCGGACGGCGTGGAGATGATGATCGGGTCCACGGACGATCCTGCCTTCGGCCATGTCATCGCCGCCGGATCCGGTGGAACGCTCGTCGAGCTCCTGAACGACGTCGCCTTCCGCCTGCATCCGCTCACCGACGCAGATCCGGAGGCGATGCTGGCCGGGCTTCGCTGCATGAAGCTGCTCCGCGGATTTCGCGGCGCGAAGCCGTTGGACATCGTCGCGCTTCAGAACGCCATCCTCCGCGTCTCGGCATTGCTGGAGATCTGTCCGGAGATCCGCGAGCTCGACCTGAACCCGATCAAAGTACGCGAATCGGGCGCCGTCGCTGTCGATGCGCGGATACGAGTGGAGCGTCCGGCAGTGACACAGCCATCGTTGCGGGTCGCGTACTGACTGGGACGATCGAAGGTCTGCCGATCAGATCTTGAAGAGGCGTTTCGACAATTGAAGGTCTGCCGAACAGACCTTGAAGAGGCTTTTTCCGGGTCGAAGGTCTAACCGGCAGACCTTAAACCTTCGAAACGTCAGTCGAAGGTCTAAATTTTAGACCTTGAACTGACGAAACGACGGTCGAAGGTCTAAAAATTAGATCTTGATGAGGTTTTTTGAGGGTCGAAGGTCTGCGGATTAGACCTTGAAGAGGCTTTCGGATGTTCGAAGGTCTGAGAATCAGATATTGAAAAGGTTTCTCGACGTTAGCGGGTCGGATCCCTGCCTATCCTTTTGCGCCGCTATCGCGGCTGTCCCGGGTTGATGCTGCTAAAATCCCTCATGATGGGTCGCTTGCTTCGAAAGGCTGTCGCAGAAGCATCGAAACTGCCGGAGGCCGAGCAGGAAGCCGTAGGCGCGTGGATTCTCGCGGAGCTTGAACCGGAGCGACGTTGGGACGACTTGTTTGCGAGGTCGCACGACATGCTGGCAGAAATGGCAGCCGAAGCGATCCGCGAGGATGAGGCGGGCTGACGCAGCCTCTCGATCCGGACGACATTTGAAGTCGCGTACGAATCAAACCTTTCGGAAGATGCTTGCTGCTCTTCCTCGTGACAGTCTCCCTCCCCACCCCACCGCGTTCCGCTCCCTACCCCGTGGGGTGGTGTCGAACATCACATCGACGTGTGACGATGGGTTCACGAAAGATGAGGTGCTGATATGCCGACCCCGTACAACCTTGCCATCCACAACACCTGCTCCGACTGCACAGTTCGTGAGAACCACACCTTCTGCAACATGACCAGGCCGACGCTGCAGGCGATGGACTCCGTGAAATTCACGAGTGTCTACCCCAAGGGCTCGGTCCTGTTCGTCGAAGGCGAGGCTCCCCGTGGCGTCTTCGTGGTCTGTAGCGGGCGTGTGAAGCTGACGACGTCGTCGAGCGAAGGCCGCACACTCATCGTCCGCGTGGCCGGACCGGGCGAAGTCCTCGGCGCGAGCGGCGCGATCCTCGGCCGTCCCTACGAGCTTTCCGCCGAGACCATCGAGCCGACGCAGTTGAACTTCATCGGCCGCGACGACTTCATGCGCCTCCTCAACGCCCATCCCGACGCTTGTATGCACACCGCGCAGCAGCTCAGCGAGAAATATCACTCCGCGCAGCGCGAGATCCGTTCGCTCGGGCTGTCGCAGACCACCGGCGAGAAACTGGCCCGTCTCGTCCTCGACTGGTGCGAGCGCGAAGGCGACGAAACGCCGCGCGGTATCCGCCTGCAAGTGCTGCTCACGCACGAGGAGATCGCGCAGATGATCGGTACCACGCGCGAGACCGTGACGCGCATTCTCAGCGATTGGCGCCGCAAAGAGATGATCGACATCAAGGGATCGAATCTCTTCGTTCGCGCTCCGCAACGCTTGAGCGCCATGGTCACGGTGTGAGACGTAACGCACCGTCTGCTGTGCTAGTTGTCACAGCGAGGTCACAGGGCCACCTCTATTGTCGCGATCGAGGTGAACCTGTGACGATCGAACTTGCAGTTGAGACGCACCCGATCGAATCGACGCTGATACAACACCAGACTCTGGAGGTCTGGCCGGCTGGACGAACGCTTTTCTACGAAGGCGAAGAGCCCCGCGGCGTCTACATGATTCATTCCGGAACCGTTGACCTCATCTTCTCCGCGAAGGACGGTCGCGCCAAAGCGCTCCGCGAGGCCCACGCCGGACAGATCATCGGACTGAGCTCCGTTTTCTCGCACCGCCCTCACGACTACACCGCCACGGTCCACTCCACGAGCAATCTCGGCTTCGTCGACGATGCCACTTTCCACCAGCTCCTGGAGAGCACGCCCGAGATGCTGTTCAACGTCCTGCGCATCCTGAGCGAGGACGTGAACTCGTGCTACGACTGCATGAGGGAGATCGCGCTGGCGAAGTAAGGTTTGGCGGGCTTGTGATCATCATCACAGGCCCGCTTGACATGCGTCATCCCTCGCTGTTCGGCGGCGAAGTACCTTGCCATTCGAAGGAGACGCGCCGCCATGTCGCTCGCCGAGGTCCTCACACCGCATCAGACAGCACCAACGAAAAACGTCGCGGAGTACGCGATGGTCGACGGCAACGAAGCCGTGGCGCGGATCGCCTATGCCATGACCGAGGTGATCGCCATCTACCCGATCACCCCGTCGTCCTCGATGGGTGAATGGGCCGATGCCTGGTCGGCGGCGAAGCAGAAGAATCTGTGGGGCACGATCCCCGCGGTCGTGGAGATGCAGAGCGAAGGCGGCGCCGCAGGAGCGGTACACGGCGCGTTGCAGACCGGCTCGCTGGCCACGACCTTCACCTCGTCGCAGGGCCTGCTGCTGATGATCCCGAACATGTACAAGATCGCCGGCGAGCTCACACCGGCGGTGTTCCACGTCGCCGCTCGCTCCCTGGCCACGCACGCGCTCTCGATCTTCGGAGACCACTCCGACGTGATGTCCGTGCGCTCGACCGGTTGGGTCATGCTCTGCTCCGCGAGCGTGCAGGAGGCGCAGGATTTCGCCCTGATCGCGCACGCCGCCACGCTCGAAGCGCGCATCCCGTTTCTGCACTTCTTCGACGGTTTCCGCACCTCGCACGAAATCGCCCGGATCGAATTGATCAAAAACGAACAGATGCGGTCGATGATCGACCTCGAGCTCGTCTTCGATCATCGCGCCCGCGCTCTCTCGCCGGACCATCTGGTGATCCGCGGCACCGCGCAGAATCCCGATGTCTTCTTTCAGTCGCGCGAGCGGGCAAATCCGTTCTACCGCGACTGCGCATCGATCGTCGTCGAGACCATGGAGCGTTTCGCCCGCATCACCGGCCGCGCTTACGCGCCGTTCGAATATCACGGCGATCCCGACGCCGAGCGCGTCGTGATCGTCCTCGGCTCGGCCGCCGAAACGCTGCACGAGACAGTCGATGTGCTGCGCGCGGAAGGGGAGAGCGTCGGCGTGCTGAAGGTGCGGCTCTATCGCCCGTTCGACAATAAGCGATTCCTCGATGCACTACCCGAGTCGGCCCGCGCCATCGCCGTGCTCGATCGCACAAAGGAGCCCGGCGCCGCCGGCGAGCCGCTGTACCTCGACGTGGTCAACGCCCTCTTCGACTCCGAGCGCCGGCCCCGGGTGATCGGCGGCCGCTACGGCCTCTCCTCGAAAGAATTCACGCCGGCGATGGCCAAGGGGGTCTTCGATCATCTGCTCAACCCCAAGCCAACAAAGCAGTTCACCGTCGGCATCGTCGACGACGTAACGCATCTCAGCATCGACTACGACCGCTCGTTCTCGACGGAACCGTCCGATGTCTACCGCGCCCTTTTCTACGGCCTCGGGTCGGACGGCACGGTCGGCGCGAACAAGAACACCTGCAAGATCATCGGCGAGGACGGCGGGAGGTTCGCGCAAGGCTATTTCGTCTACGACTCGAAGAAGGCCGGCGCCATTACCGTGTCGCATCTCCGGTTCGGACCGCGCCCGATCCACTCGACATACCTGATCAACAGCGCCAACTTCATCGCCTGTCATCAGCCGCAATTCGTCGAGCGGGTGGACATGCTGAAGGATCTCGCGCCGGGCGGCGTGTTCCTGCTCAACGCGACCTCGGATTTTCTGCTGCCGCGACATTTCGTCCAGCAGCTCGCCGCGAAGCAGGCCGGCGTTTTCGCCATCGACGCCACCCGCGTGGCGCGGGAGTGCGGCCTCGGCAATCGCATCAACACGATTATGCAGGTCTGTTTCTTTGCCACGGCCGAGGTGATGCCGATCGATGAGGCGCTGGAAGCCATCCGCGACACCATCCGCAAGACGTACGCGAAGAAAGGCGAGAAGGTCGTAGCCATGAATCTCCGCGCCGTCGATGCCGCGCTGGAGAATCTCCGGCCGGTCGACCTGAGCCACACAGCGGCCGAGACGCCCGCGGTGCAACGGTCGCAACTCCCCGAATTCGTCGGCGACATGGTGATCCCGATCATCGAAGGCTGCGGCGAAGACCTCCCCGTTAGCGCCATGCCGTGCGATGGAACGTTCCCCTCGGGGACCGCGCGATACGAGAAACGCAACCTGGCCACCGAGATCCCGGTGTGGGATCCCGTCTCCTGCATCCAGTGCGGCAAGTGCGCGATGGTCTGTCCGCACGCGGCCATCCGCATCAAGGCGTACGACGAGTCGCTGCTGGCTGGCGCGCCGGCTACGCTCAAGTCGCTCAAACCGATGCACAAGGATTGGGCAGGACTGGCCTACACCATCCAGGTCGCACCTGAGGACTGCACGGGATGCACCATCTGTGTCGATGTTTGTCCGGCCAAGAGCAAGACCATTCCTGATCAGAAGTCACTTCACATGCAGCCGCAGCCGCCGCTGCGCGACGCGGAGCGCGAGAACTGGAACTGGTTCCTGGAGTTGCCTGAGCTCGATCGATCGAAGCTCAACCCGACGCTGATCCGTCATCAGCAGCTTCAGCAGCCGCTCTTCGAATTCTCCGGCGCCTGCGCCGGCTGCGGCGAGACGCCGTATGTGAAGCTGCTCACGCAGCTCTTCGGCGACCGCCTCGTGGTGGCCAACGCCACCGGCTGTTCGTCGATCTACGGCGGCAATCTTCCGACCACGCCGTGGTCGGCCAATCGCGAAGGCCGCGGCCCCGCCTGGGCGAACTCGCTCTTCGAAGACAACGCCGAATTCGGCCTCGGCTTCCGCGTCTCCATCGACAAGCAGCGCGATTTCGCCGTCGAGCTGCTGAAATCGGTCGCGCCGGCCGTCGGCGAGAACCTGGCGGCCTCGATCATCGAGTCGACACAGCACGATGACGCCGAGATCTTCGAACAGCGCAAGCGTGTCGAGCTTCTCAAGGTCGCCCTCCGCCGCCTGGAGCTGAAGACCCGCATGCACAAGCTCGATGCCACCGACGAGCAGCAGCTTCTTGCCCTGGCCGACCTGTTAGTCAAGAAATCCGTTTGGGTCCTCGGCGGCGACGGTTGGGCCTACGACATCGGCTTCGGCGGACTTGATCACGTGCTCGCCAGCGGGCGGAACGTCAAAGTCCTCGTGCTCGACACCGAGGTCTACTCGAACACCGGCGGACAGATGTCGAAGTCGACGCCGCGCGCGGCCGTGGCCAAGTTCGCCGCCGGCGGCAAACTGTCAAGAAGAAGGACCTCGGCCTGATCGCCATGACCTACGGGCACGTCTACGTCGCCAGCGTGGCCATGGGAGCCCGCGACGAGCACACGTTGAAGGCCTTCATCGAGGCGGAGGCCTACGACGGTCCGTCGCTGATCATCGCCTACAGCTCCTGCGTCGCGCACGGGTACGACCTGGGCACCTCGCTACAGCACCAGAAGGCGCTGGTCGAATCCGGCCAATGGCTGCTCTATCGCTACAACCCCGATCGCGTCGCCAAAGGCGAGAACCCGCTCTCGCTGGACTCGCGCGCCCTCAAGCTCCCGGTCGAGAAGTTCCTGCGAATGGAGAACCGCTTCAATCAACTCCTGAAGGACGACACCGAGCAATCCCGCCACGTGATCGCCGAAGCGCAGCACGACGTCGACGCGCGGTGGAAGATGTACAGCTACCTGGCGGCGGAGAAGTAGGGGCGGCAGACCGCAGTTCTCACGCGATGTGTCATCCTGAGACTGCCGGAGCCGCTGAGCGAGCGTA
>Ga0307470_10000229_pt1 | contig 36527 bp, 30 predicted proteins | sample atmos_gasesAM3C__FD_204565 | JGI IMG/M metagenome (GOLD analysis project Ga0307470, IMG submission 204565) | Hardwood forest soil microbial communities from Morgan-Monroe State Forest, Indiana, United States - atmos_gasesAM3C_05 | ecosystem: Environmental > Terrestrial > Soil > Temperate forest... | reverse complement strand
TGGAACAAGCCATCCTGCCCGTCGAGCGCGCCCTCACTGAGCAATCGACGCTGCTGGTGGTGGACAACATGGAGAGCATCCTCCTGCCGCCCTACGTCGAGACGCCGGAGGCTCTCTCCGAGGACGCACGCCACGAGTTGGAGGCGATCCTCAAACTCTGCGCACGGCTCAATACGAAGGGCGACACGCGGCTGGTCTTCACCAGCCGCGAACCGTTGCCCGTGCCGTTTGCGGCCGAGGGGAACCGGCGCGAACTGCACCAGCTCGATCGCGAGGATGCTGTAAAGCTCGTCGAGCGCGTGTTGAACAGCGACGACGACGGTGCCGGTGCCGCCGCCGATGCCGCGCGAGAAGCGATCGAGCAGCTCGTCGATGCCGTCCACGGCCACGCCCGGACGCTAGCGCTGCTGGCCCCGTCGCTGCGCAGCCGCGGAGTGGAGGCAACGCGCGCATCACTCGTGGAGCTGATGGAGGAAATGGAGCGGAAGTTCCCCGGCAGCCGGGAGAAATCGCTCTTTGCCAGCGTCGAGCTTTCCCTGCGCCGCATGTCGTCCGCGAATCGGGACAGGGCGCGCGTGCTCGGCGTGTTTCACGGCGCCGTCGATCTGGACGTGCTTCGCGTGATGATGGAGTGGGAAAAGGCAGACGTGGCCTTGCTGGCGGGCGAGTTGATCGGGGCCGGGCTGGCGACGCTCAATCCCTACAACCATCTCTCGCTGAATCCCGCACTCTGCCCCTACCTGCGCGGACAGATGGAGACCACGGAACGCGAGTCGCTGACGACCCACTGGGTCAAGGCGACGCGGGGATATGTCGAGTTTCTATATCGACAGAGCCGCCGGAAAGCTGAGATCGCTGCAGCACTGACCCTTCTGGAGTTACCCAACCTCGTTGCGCTGCTAGATCAGATGCAGCGCGCAGGGGATGCCGAAGCGACGATCGATCTCGCCGCTTCGCTGTACAGCTTGCTGCAATGGCTCGGCAAGCCGCGCCTCATCGAGCGAGTGGCGCATGCGCGCGATGCCGCGGCGGGGGCCATGGGCCAGACATGGAATCACGCCCGGTTCCAGGTGCAGCGAACCAGGATCGAGCAGGATCTCAGTGCCCGGCGTTTGCGCGAGGCGTTCGATGGCGCGCAGGAATTGCTCCGCCGAGCCCGTCAGGCGGGTGAAATAGGATATCCAAACGCTGATTATGATGTGGCCATGGCCTGCTTCATGCTCGCGCGGGTGTTGAAGACTGCCGGTGGATCGGAACAGGCCCTTCCGCTAATGGACGAGGCGCAGAAACGATTCGAAGCCGTCGAGCGGAATCGGCCAGGTTCCGGAGCAGATGGGATGGCGTCCGCCTGCATCACGGAAACCGCCGACTGCCTTCTCTTCTTGGGTCGGCTGGACGAAGCCGCTGCTGTATACGAAGAGGCAATCCGTCGTGACGAGCGACGCGGAGCCGAACGGGATGTTGCTGTCGGAAAGGGCCAGATTGGGACCGTCCGCCTACAGCAGCGCCGCTACAAAGAGGCGCTAGAGGCTTACGAAGAAGCGCGCACACGGTTCAAATCTCTAGACGAACCAGGCTCTGTCGCCGTGATTTGGCATCAGACCGGTACGGCGTACCAAGAGGCAGGACAGCCGGAAGCGGCGGAGGAAGCCTACCGGAGATCGCTCGCAATCGAAGTGCAACTCGGAAATGTGGCCGGACAGGCGAGCTCTCTGACGCAACTGGGAAACTTGTACGTCGTTCTCGGCCGCGCCGAGGACGCGGTGGCCTTCTACCGGCAAGCGATAGACAAATACGTCGAGATTGGAGATGAAGCAAGCGAAGGCCTGACGTCGAGTAATCTCGGCGCTACCCTGCGAAGTCTCCATCGTTTTGATGAAGCACGTCAGGAAGTCCGCCGTGCGATCGAATGCAAAGAGAAGTTCGGCCACGCGTCCGAGCCGTGGAAGACTTGGGCTATCCTCGCCGACATCGAGACCGACGCAGAAGACGCCATCGCCGCCGCGGAGGCGAAGCACAAGGCCATCGAATGCTATCTCGCCTACCGGCGCGACGGCGGTGAGAACCATAACCCCGATGGCCGCATCTGCCTCGCCATGACCAAGGCCTTGCTCACCGGCGACCTCAAGGCCGCGACCACCCTCCTCGATCAACTTGCTACCAACCCCAAAGCCGCTTGGTTGCGCGGCTTCATCCAAGCCCTCCAAGCCATCGTCGCGGGCAGCCGCGACCGCACCCTCGCCGACGCACCTGATGTGGACTACACGATGGCCGCCGAAATCCACTTCCTGATCGAAACGCTGGAGAAAGCTCCAGTAGCGCCGCCGCACTGACGTGCGTCGACTCCGTCCTAATTCCGAACACTCCTCCGAAATTCGAACGGCGGAAGCCGACGCCGAAGGACGCGTTCCCCTGCCCCCTCAACGACTTAGCTCCTTGCCACCCCATGGCAGCGCTCTTGGACTACCCCCCAGCGTGTTCGAGAGCGAAAGGGGTAGCAACTATGAGCCTTGCTGAGATTGCAGTTCCTCGTCAGTCATACCTTCCAACCGATGCCGCATTGCCGACGGTGCTGATCGTCGAAGACGAGCGGAAGCTGCGCTGGTCGCTGATCGAGCAGTTCCAGACGTTGGGCATCGCTCCGTTCACAGCCAGCAGCGGCTATGAGGCCATTCGCATCGCCTCGGAGAGCCGGCCGGACCTGATCCTGGTGGACGGGCTGCTGCCGGAGATGCACGGATTCGAGATTTCCCGCTTCATACGGCACATCGATCCCGACTACCGGCCGCACATCGCCATCATGACGGCGATCTACAAACACACGCGCTATCAGAACGAAGCGAAGCTGCAGTATGGCATCGACGACTACCTCATCAAGCCGCTGCTTCCCCAGGCTGTGGCCGGTCTTGTACGGCGTGCCCAGGCGGCGTCGAGATGAGCGCCCGCGGCGAAACAAGAGGCCGCGTGCTGATCGTCGATGATCAGCACGATCTTCTCGAAGGAATGAAGGCGCTGCTCGAGATCAGCGGCATCGATGTGATCCTGCACGACTCGATGATCACGTTGCCGCTGGTCCTGCGCCAGGCCGATCCCGACGTGGTCCTGCTCGACGTCAGCCTCCCCGCGCTCTCCGGCACGGCCGCTCTGCGACAGGGGCTCAAGCGTCTTCTGCGCACCGACGCCTCGCTCATCCTTTTCTCCGGACGTTCTCCCAGCGAGCTGGCCCCGCTGACCGAGGAGCTCGGCGCCGATGGCTTCATCACCAAGGCGCAGGACCCGATGGCCATCGTCAACCACCTGCAAACGCTGATCGATCACCGCCACCTGCTGCGCGCAACCTACAGAAACGAGGTCTCCAATGACGCAACTCACACCGCATCTGCTTCTGCGCGCTGATCACGGCGCCTCTCACGTAGCCACCCTGCTCCGCACGGCCGGGTACATGGTCAGCAAGGTCGATGACGACGCCACCGTGGAACTTATCTCCGGCGCACCGCACGTGGATGGGGTGGTGGTCGAGCTGCCGGCGCTGGCAAGCATCGCTCTCGTTCGCAGGATCAAAGCGCTGCACGGGCCGGGCGTCGTCATCGTGGTCATCTCGTCAACGACGGAGACGGTCCGGCGCGCGCTCGCGTCGGTAGCGGTCATCAGTCCCGAGGAGGTCGATGACGATCTGGTCTCGACCGTCGACCTGGCACTCATCGCCCAGCCGATGCGACGTACAGGATAAAAAAATGCCCGTTGCTCGGCCGGCGCAACGGGCTGGCGCGCTAGAGTGCGCCCACTGGGTCGCCGCGAGTTTCGGATCAGCGACGAACGTCAACTTACTTCCGTGATGGCGGCGTGTCTCTATGTTTTTGGAAAGCTCAGCAGGGCGGTCGCGGGGTCTCGCGGTTTCGTGGTCTCGCGGCGGACCTGGCGGGCACCGCGGAACTGCGAGACCGCGAGACCGCGAGACCGCGAGACCTCAACTCACGACATCGTCAATGATTCCCACCACGACCGAGCGGACCGGGCCGTCTTTCGAGTCGAATACCTGCCTTGCGCCGTTGCCTTCGTCGAGCACGAGGACACGCTCGTCGGCGCCGGCGCCGATGGAGTCGGCGGCGATGAGGTAGTCGCCGGTGGGGTCGCCCGAGGGTGAGGTCTTCTCGATCACCAGAAGCTTCTTGCCCTCGTAGAACGGGTGTTTGATCGTCCCGTGGATCTCGCCGATGACGCGCCCGAGGATCACGAGATGCTGACTCCGTCGACGATGGCCAGGATGGCGTGATCGACCGGCACGAACGTCTGCTCGAGAGCCATGGCCGCCTCGCGCCCGCCCTCGTACGAGACCAGCTCGCCGGGGCCGGCCATGCGCGTGGCGTCGGCGGCGACGATGGCCTTTCCTTTCGGCTTCAGCAGCTTGTCCAGCGGCTGCACGATGAGCATGGGCACGCCCTCGAGCCCGGGCGTCACTACGCACGGCACGACCTGACCGATGACGCGGCCCAAAAGCATCAGCCGGCCTCCCCATCCAGATCGAGGAGAGGGGCGACGTCGAATCGCATCACCGAGGCGATCTCGCGCTCCATGATCTCGTGCGGCGCGGCGATCAGACGATAGGAGAAGCCTCGGGGCGGCGGAGCATCTCTGGTTCCCTCGGCAGCCAGGAACGCCGCCGCTTCGACGTCGTGAAGCGAGCCGGCCATCAGCGCGATTCCCTTCCCCGCCAGTCCCGCGTCCGCAAGGCGCATCTCGATCAGCCCGACCGGCGTTCCTTTGAGTGCTGCTTCAACGGCGCGGACGATCGAAGAAGCGGTCTCGGTCTCGATGATGAGAAGCGAGCCGGCGCATTTCCGGCGCGCACCAAAGGCGGCGTCGAAGAGTGCCGGGTGTGCGTCCGGCAGGAAGCTGCGATCGATGACGGCGTTCCCGCTCGTGGCCAGCGCCTCGGCCAGCGACTCGGCGGTCGCAGCGGTCGAGCCGCCGAACACGACCAGATAGCGGCCGTGCGTCACCGTTCCGGCGCGAACGAAGGCGATTGGCGCCTTCTTCAGGATGGAATCGACCGCACAGACGCCCGCCGGAATGTCGGCGAAATCGAGGACGGCCAGGGCGGAGGTCTTCCTCATCACGTGATCCTGAAGTGACCGACCAGCACGCAGCGGCGCCAGCGTGAGAATGATCTCGGTCCAGTCATGCCGTCGCCGGTGGGGCTGGCAATGGTGAATGAGCAATAGCCCTCGCCGTCGAGCCCGAGGCCTGCCTGCGAGCGGCCGTTCTTGACGAAGATCGAGCAGTCGCACTCCTTGGCCATGCGGCTCAGGTTGTCGAGATCCTTCGAGTGCATCACCGCGGTGTGACGGTTTCCGCCCTCCAGTTGGACCGCCAGATCGATGGCGCGATTCGCATCCGAGACGCGAACGACCGGCATGACCGGCATCATCTGCTCGGTCCAGAGCAACGGATGGCTCTCATCGACCTCGACCACCACCAGGCGAACCGAGTCCGGAACGTTCATCCCCATTTTGGCGAGAATCACGGAGGCGTTCTTGCCGACGAGGTCTTTGTCGATCCAGGCTTTCTGCCTCGGGCCCTTCATCTCTTTGAATACGACCTTTTCCAACTCGGAGAGCCGCTCCCGCGGAAGAACGACCGCCCCCTGGCGTCCCATCGAGGCGATGAGGGCGTCGGCGATCGAGGAGACGGCGATTGTTTCCTTCTCGTCGGTGCAGATGATGTTGTTGTCGGTGGAGGCGCCGAGGATGATGTCGCGCGCCGCCCGGTCGATGTCCGCCGTCTCGTCCACGACCACCGGCGGATTCCCCGGGCCCGCGCAAATGGCCCGCTTGCCGCTGCTCATGGCAACCTTGACGACCTCTCCACCGCCGGTCACGACCACCAGCCGCACGCCGGGATGTTTCATCAACTCCTGCGCTGATTCGATAGTCGGGTTGGCCACGCCGGTGATGACGTTGGGAGGGCCGCCAGCGCCGGCGATGGCCTTGTTGAGGAGGGCGATGGTCTGCATGCAGCAGTTCTTCGCGTACGGATGGACGTTGAAGACGACGCTATTGCCGGCGGCGAGCATCCCGATCGAATTGCAGATGATCGTGGATGTGGGGTTGGTGACGGGCGTGATCGCGCCGATCACGCCGAACGGGGCCGGCTCGACGAGCGTGAGACCGTTGTCCCCTGTCGTGGCCACGGGAACGAGATCTTCCAGTCCCGGCGTCCGCTCCGTGACGAGGCGGTTCTTGACGATCTTATCTTCGTAGCGTCCCAGGCCGGTCTCGTCGAACGCGGCTTTCGCCAGAACCGATTCGTTCTCGCGCATGGCCTGGCGCATCGCTTCGAGGATGCGGCCACGATGGGCGAGCTTGAGCGCGACGAACTCTTTTTGGGCGGTGGTGGCCGCGCGCACGGCGTCGGAGACGGTGGCAAAAACGCCGAGGCCACCCATCTCCTGTGGCTGGACAGGCGGGGGCGCTTTTTCCTGGCCACCGCCCATCTCGGCGGCGATGCGCCGCGCGATCTCGTCGATTTCCTGATCGGTCAGGCGCGTCATCGGCGGCTCACTTCTTGTACTTCACGACGTCGGCGACGTGCCAACTGTCGACGATGGCCATGACCACCGAATCGACGGGGCGCTTGTCCGTGACCGTGGTTTGACGGGCCGAGCTGCCCGCCGCGATGAGCACGACTTCGCCCGGACCGGCGCCCACGGCGTCCGCGGACACGATGGCGTTACCGCTCTCGCGGCCTTCTTCGTCGAGAGGACGCACGACCAGGAGTTTGATCCCCTGCATGCTCTCCTCCTTAAGCGTGGCGACGACGGTTCCCACGACCCTCGCGAGTTGCATTGGACGTAGGTCCTGCTACTTCTTTTTCTCGTGACCCGTCGATGCCGGCTTCCGGCCGAGCGGCATGATGACGTCGACCTGGTCGTGCGGCCGCGCGATCACGTGCACGGTAACGACATCGCCAACACGGCCCGCCGCGGTCTGCGCCGCGTCGCACGCCGCTTTCACCGCCGCAACGTCTCCGCGGACGACGATCGTGGTATAGCCGCCACCCGTCTTCTCGTAAGAGACGAGATCCACTCTCGCGGCCTTCACCGCCGCGTCGGCCGCTTCCACCACCGCCGGAAAAGACCTCGTTTCGATCATGCCAAGTGCGTCTGTCATTCGTCCTCCTTAAAATCAAAACTAGAAACCAGAAACTAGAAACCAGAAGGATGAAGGATGAAAGCAGAAGGATGAAATCGGGTGAGCCCCGCTTGCTGCTTTCTTTCTTCTGCTTGCCATTTCTGCTTTCTGCTTTCAGCCTTCTAGTTTCTGGTTTCTGGTTTCTAGTTTCAGCCTTCTGCCTTCAGCCTTCATCCTTCTGCCTTTCACGGCCTTCCGGCGCGCCCTGCAATCGATGCAATCGCCTGCTCCGCTGCCCGGTATCCGACGTCGATATCGCGTTCTTCGCCGCCGAGGTAGACGCGCCCGAAACTTCCGAAGGCCCGCACCTCGAGAACATTGATGTTGGCCGCCTTCTCCGCTTCGTTCGCCGCAATGGCCGCGTAGCCCGCGGGCGCCACCTCCAGGACGTACAGCGTCTGCCCCGGAATGATCATGTCGCCGTGGCGCGTCCTGTTGATGAGCTGCGTATGGTAGTCGGAGATGTTGCGGATCACCTGGCTGGATGTGATCTCGGGCTTGATGCGGTCTTCTTCCTTCAGGTTCAGAGCATCGAGGATGGCCTGACCAGCCTGGCGCACGTCGGCCTGTGAATCCGAGTGCAGCTCGAGCATGCCGTAGAGGCGCTCGATGATCATCATCCCCGGCCGGACGTCGGTCGCTTTCAGTGCGACGTCGGTCACGCTCATGATCTCCATGCCCGGCGAAACCTCGACAAACAGGGCCGCTTGTCCGGGCACGGGCAGGAATCCCTGCGCGACCGTTCCGAGGAACGAAGCAAACTGCGGCTGCAGGCTGTCAATGAACACGTAGCAGCGAAGCTCAGCCACCTTTCACCTCTTCCCCGAGGCCATCTGCGTGGCCTCTTCCAGAATCTTGACACTGTTGGAGCTGCCCACGCGCGTGGCGCCGGCCTCCACCATCTTCAATACGTCAGCGTAGGTGCGTACTCCGCCGGACGCTTTCACGCCGAGCTTACGCGGAGCCACCGTGCGCGCCATCAGGGCGATGTCTTCGACGGTGGCACCCGCCTTCGAGAAACCGGTGGATGTCTTCACGAAGCCGGCACGCGCCTTCATGGCCAGTTGGCATCCTCGGACCTTTTCCTCGTCGTTGAGCAGCGCGGTCTCCAGGATGACTTTGGAGACGGCGCGCGCTTCGTCGCAGGCCTCGACCACTCCGCGGATGTCGCGGGCCACCAGCCGGTCGTCTTTGCTCTTCAGAGCGCCGATGTTGATCACCATGTCGATTTCCTGCGCCCCTTCGCGCAGAGCGCGGCGGGCCTCGAGCGTCTTGATCTCCGGCGACTGCGCGCCGAGGGGAAAGCCGACCACGGCACAGACCTTCACGGATGTCCCGCGAAGGAGCGACTTCGCCTTGGCCACATACGTCGGATTCACACACACCGAATAGAAGCCGAACCGCGATGCTTCCTGGCAGAGTTTCTCGATGTCTTCGGACGTGGCTTCCGGCTTGAGCAGCGTATGGTCGATCAGCTTGACCAGCTTCTCAGGGGGAAGGATGCTCGTCGCGGGCGGCGCGGAGGCGCCTTGCTGCAGAAGCTGCCGCACCCGGTCGGCGATCCGGGCAGTGTCCTCCGCTGATAAGTCGCTACCCCTCGAGCTCACCCCACGCCCTCCTTTATCCATCTCGCGGATCATCTTCACCCGCGCGCGGTGCCGATCCGCCGTGCACTCCGTCTCGAGGAAAACATCGACGATGCGTTTCGCCGTCTCGACATCCACCTGCCCGGCCCCAAGCGTCAGAACGTTCGCATCATTATGCTCGCGGCTGTTTCGCGCAAGTGTTTCATTGTAAGCGGCTGCGGCCAGGATGCCGGGTACTTTGTTGGCCGTCATGGCCGAGCCGATTCCGGCGCCGTCCACCATGATCCCGAAGCGGACAGTGCCCCCGGCGACGAGATCGGCCACTGCTTTGGCGATCCTGGGGTAGTCGACAGCGTCCTTGCTGTGCGTGCCGAGATCGTGGACGGTGTGACCCTTTTCGCGCAAATAAGTCTTGAGCTGCTCTTTCAGCTCAAAACCACCATGGTCCGCCCCCAGGGCAAGGGGCAACGTTCGAGTTTTCACGGAGCTCACGATCGGGCGGCGAGAATAGCATAGGGTTGGAGGCGCGGCCGGAGCGCTGGCGTCCTCGCCGGCTGGCTCAGCGGCGTCCCGCCGCTGCGGTTACCGCGAATGTTCAGAGTCTTGCCGCACTCGGCGGCGGGACGCCGCCGAGCCAGCCGTCGAGACAGCAGCGCTCCGGCCCCGCCACCCGACAATCAGTGCGATGCTGCCGCTCGCCGCCGGTTCAACACCTCGAACAACTGCGACCAATTGCCGTTGCCGTAGGTCCAGAGATCGGCGTTGTAGAAGCCGCTGTAGCCGCCGAACATCACGAGTTGGTTGCGGAGAGGATCTAGGGCAAGGCCGCCGTTCTCGCGAGGGGGCGGCACGACAGCCGTGTGGACCTGGGTCCAGTTCGTACCATCCCAGTCCCACATGTCGTTCGCGTAGACCTGCGTCTGGATGAGAGTGGTCGAGTCCGTATCGACTCTGATTCCGCCGAAGATGACCGCATGGTTCGTCTTCGGATCGATGGCCGTCAGTGCTCCGTAACGCATGCCCGGCGTCGTGGTCGGGACGACCGCGGTCCATCCTGTGCCGTCGAACGACCACATATCGCTATAGCGCGTCAGGCGATCAGTGGACGTGAGCCGGCCGATACCGCCGTAGATCACGGTCTTCTTCAGGATCGGGTCGTACCACATCGACGTATGAGAGCGCGACGTTGGGGGATTCTTCGTCACCTGCGTCCAGGCGGTCCCGTCGTACGTCCAGGTCTGATCCAGATAGCCGCTGTTGTACCCGCCGAAGAAAACGATCTTCTTCAGCGTCTGGTCGTAGACGAGGCTGCTCCATTGGTGCGAGGGAGGAGCGGTCTTCGATGTGTCGAACTCCGTCCACGTCGTGCCGTCGAACTCCCAGGTGGCGCTGCCGGAACAGAGCATCACCACCTTCTGACGGTCGGTGTCGAACGCCGCGATCGGCAGCGCGCAATCGCTTGGCTGGCTCCCGTCGAGAGTCGGGCGAAACTGACCGTTCTGATACGTCCAGAAGTCGAAGAAGGTCGTGGCGTCGTTCAGCCCGCCATACAGATAGATCACGTTGCGGACCGGATCCGAAACGAAGCTGAAGAGCGAGCGCGGCACGGGGTAATCCTCGTCACCCACGCCAACCCACGCCCCACTGCCACTGATATAGGTATAGGTACCTGCCAGCATCACGTTGAGGGCGGAGATGCCGCCGAAGAGCACGACATTCTGGTGGAGGGGATCGTACGTCATCGCCTCACCGTAGTAGCGGCCGGCGAAGGAAGTCAGGGCGATATTCGTCCAGTTCGTGCCGTCCCACTCATACGTGTCTTCCGTGGTCGCCGACCCGACGCAGGCCGCACCCGTGAAGATGACGGTGTTGTTCGAGCCCTGCCATGTCATCGCCCCCTCGTTGGCGCAGGCCGGCAGGAGTGCGGGCGTGAGCTGATTCCACTTCACCCCGACCGGATCGTACGCGTACATCACCGTCGCGATCGTAGTGGCGTCGTATCCGATCATGATGGTCTGGTTGCGGACGGGGTCGTACGTGAGGATCGGCTTGCTCACCTTAGGACCGTCGGTGAGGATCTGGTGCCAATCCGTGCCGTCGAACTCCCACGTATCGCGTATCTGCGTCTCGGTGAGCGTCGTCAGGTTGATGCCGGTGTAGGTCTGCAGCGTGCCGCCGAAGAGCACGATTCGATCACGCGCGGTGTCGTAGGCGGCGCCGGGCAGCTCACGGACGGACGGAGCGTTCGTCGTCTGGAGCTGCGTCCAGTCGTTTCCGTCGTAGCTCCATGTGTCGTTGAGGTTGGTCTTGCCATGACGGCCACCGAAGATCACCACTCTGTTGCGGGCGGAGTCGAAAACCATCGTCTCTGCGGCGCGGGAAGGCGGGTTGTGAACGAGGACTCGCTGAATCCACCGGAACCCGGTCCATTCCCACGTGTCGCCCAGGTCGTAGGCCTGCTTCGTACCGGAGTCGATAGTCGTCAAGCCACCGAACAGCACGGCGCGATTGGTTACGGTATCCCACACCATCCGCGATTCGTAGCGCGCCGACGGCGAAAGCGCGAAGGCAGCGGTCGAAGTGAGGAGGAAGAGGATGCAAAAAAGAAAACTGCGCTTCAGCGAGTGATCGGCCATCAGTATGCGTTTGCCTCTGGAAAGACGCGAATTTTGCTCCCGTTCCGAACCGGAGGGACGGAGCACAAATTTCTCCTGCTCGCGGCCGGAGCGCTGGTATCACGGCCGACGGGGTCGGCAGCGGACAGGACGTAGGTCGGACTCTCTAGTCCGACCAGAGCTTGCGCGGCTCTGAGCTACAGGCGGGTTATCAATTACCGCTCTCCCAAGCTCCGGTCGGACTGAGAGTCCGACCTACGTTTTGCGCTCCTCTAGATCCTTATCCTTACCGTTGCCAGCGTCTCGTCCGGATGGATCTTATGCGGCGCGCCGATGTTGTTCTTCGCGTGTTCGATGGTCAGGTCGACATGCTTCGCGAAACCGATACGCACGCCGAGGTCGATCTTCGTCCAGTTCCACCAGATGCTCGGGGCCGGATAGAGAAGAGCGTTCCCCTTGAATCCATAGTGGAGCTCGCTCCAGCGCACGGCCGGCTGGATGCTCTGCAGCAGCGTCTCGCCGCCGGCGGAGGGACCGGCCGGCCAGTCGAACTTGTAGCCGAATTCGGCCTCGCCGCCGGAGCGGTGCATCCCCGCCACCGACTGGCTGGTGAACTGAATCGTCGAAGTCAAGCCCTTCCACTCCGTGTAGACGCGGCCGCCGGTCTCTTCCTTCTTGTCCCCGCGGATCGGCAGCCCGCTGTCGCGCGGACCCTCCAGCAGGTCGAGGTCGACACCGTAGAACGTTCCGGTCAGCGGCGCGTTCTCACCGTCGCGCAGGGTGCGGCGGTAGTGGAAGGCCACCGCGTCAAAGCCGAACGTCTGGGCATCGTTCTGCCAGCGGTAGCCGAGGCCCTGTCCGAATGACATATGGTTCGTATCGAGCGCCAGATCCTCGACGCGCGTGTCGTAGAGGATCGGGAACCCCGACTTCAGCCGCGGATCGGGGTTCGGCTGTAGAAGCTGGCTGATGCCGTTGTCGCCCGCCAACGCGTTCGGATCGCGGAAGTAGAGCGGATTGCCGCTCGTGCCGGTGAGACGCCAGTAGACGTTGCGGCCGATCGAGCCGCCGCTCATGACGCCGACGTCCTCGAAACGGTTGAACGCGGTGGCCGCGAGACCGTAGCTTTCCAGCACGCGGATCGGCTGCCGCTCCATCTTGGGAAATCTGCCCATCTGTACGAAGTACGAGGTCCGATCCGGCCGCGCCAGGAATTCAGGCTTCCGTCCGAGAAGGATCCACAGCTCGTCCGCGTCGATCTTGCGGTCGGCGCTAGTCGGGTTGCGGCGGTATTTATCGGTCGCGTGCAACTGGGTGTGCATCGTCAGCCAGTCGCTGTAGCCGAGGTCCAGCCTGAGCTGAGCGACGCTCAGCTCCGTGTGCGCGCCGGAGTTCACGGTCTCTTCGAAGGCGACCGTCTGCCCCACAGGCAACTGGCTCGGCAGGAAGGGGAACTTGAGGGCGAACTTCTCCTCTTTGCTGTCCCGATAGTTCGCCCGCAGCTCGATGCGGGACTTGAACGTCCAGAGGCTCTCCGTCTGCGTCTGCGCGAAGAGGGGGATGGTGATGAATAGACCAAGTACCGCCGCGGCGATTCGTCGCATGTTGTCTCCAGGTACGTCGCGGGGAGCCGTGTGGATTGTAACGGAAGTGGGGATTGGTTGCTGGGTTGCTGCCGGAGCGCTGGCGTCTCGCCGGCTGGCTCGGCGGCGTCCTCGCCGCCGACCCGGCAGACCCCAGACTTTCGCTGGTAACCCCGGAGGCGAGACCCTTCGATCGCGCGCGGCGGCGGGACGCCGCCGAGCCTGCCGCCGAGACGGCAGCGCTCCGTTCTACCGGAAACACAACCTACACGCATCGTACCCCGCAGCCACCGCTTCATCCGCGCTCATGAACACCACACGCGTCTCGTCGGCAAAGCGCTTGGCGGTGGCACAGCTCGCGCGGTGAAACCGCTTGGTCTTGCCTGACACGCTGGCGATGAGGATTTCGGCGTTGGAGGCGATGGCTTCGATGTTGTGCGTGATCTCGTCGGCGGCCGAGGCGATGTCGTCGATCACCATGTCGCTCACGACTTCATCGACGATGCTGGCCACGTCGATGGCGTCCAGTCCCGTCGCCGAGGCCGCTCGCTTCTCATCGCGATGCTGGAGCTGATGGACGATGAGCTCCGCGACGTCGATGCGCAGCGGGACGAGCTGCAGGGTAGGGATCTCCTCCTCGACGAAAACATATTTCGCATCCTGCCAGGTGGAGAGCTCGGCGATCTCGTCTTCCGTCTTCGCGCGCATGGCATCGTGGAGCTGGTTCTCCGTGAGGGCGCCGAGGATGACCAGGATGCGGCCGAGCGAGAGCTGCGTCTCCCGCTGGATCTCGATGGCCTTCTGCCTCTGCTCCTCGGTGATCAACCCGCTGCCGATGAGCCGCTGCGCCAGGAAGCGCGCGGGGTCGTTCGAAGCGCAGGAGATGATCTTCCCCTTCTCGATGAAGAGCTCTTTCTCGCGGGTGCCGCTGGAGATGACCAGCCGCCCTGTCCGCAGTTGCGAGGCATGTTTGACCAGCAGCTCGGCGGGCGTGCCGGCGCCGATCGATTTCCACTTCCGCTGCGGCGGTACCGACGTCGAGACGATCTCCGACTCGGGCGGCCGCGGCGGCGGAACGACCGCCCGCGCCAGCCGTTCGTGGATCGCGCGAAGCTCGTCCTCGGCCCGTTTCCGCCGCTCCAGCTCCTTGCGGAGCGCGTCGGTCATGATCTTCAGCTCGTCCAGCGTCTGCTCGCCGGAGATGCGCAACTGTTCGATGGCCGACCGGAGCGATTCCTCCGTTCTCTGCCGTTTGAGCACCTCGGCGCGCAGTCCCTCGAGTACCTGGTTCGCCTCCTTTTCCGAGTCGGCGCTCCCGGCGGGCGCGCGAATGACCTCGACAAAACCTTTGATCACGCCGTCGATGCGCACGGGCGTGAGGCTTGTCCGCACCCAGAGGTGACGGCCATCTTTCGTGACGCGCCAGTCTTCGAGGTCGAGCCGTCCTGACTCGGCCGCTTCCGTGAGCTGCTGCGTCGATCGTCCGGCCCAATGCTCGTGATCGCGGTAGAGCATGCGGCGCGGGCGGCCGACCACCTCGTCGCGCTGGTAGCCGAGGATCCGCTCCGCGCCGGCGTTCCAGCCGGCGATGAACCCCTTGTCGTCCGTACGGATGACGGCGAAATCCGAAAGCTGGTCGACGACGGCCAGAATGATCTGCTCTGCGTTGTACGCGGGCGGACGGGACTGTCCCTGCGCCGTGCGCGCGCGCTCGTCGACGATGTAGACGAGGAAGGGCCCGCCGTCATCGCCCGCGACCATCGCGCAGACCACGTCCACTTCGCGGTACTTACCTTTCTTCTCGATGATCCGTTTCTCGATGCGGTAGCCCGGCGCGTCGCCGCCGATCATCCGCCGCATCAGCACCGCCTCACGCTTGGCATCGTCCGGATGCGTGAGGTCGGTAAACGTCATCCGGGCGAGCTGTTCGCGCGTGTAGCCGGCGAGCTGGCGGAACCGTTCGTTGTACTGCAGCCAGGCGCCGTCAATGGAGACCAGAGCGATGCCGACCGGCGCGTGCTCGAAGGCATCGCGAAGACGAGCCTCCCTGTGCGTCGCGCCCGCGTTTTGTCCGCCAGGCTTGCGCACCAGCGAGATCATCTGATCGACGGACGGCAGCTTGACCATGATGAATTGTAGCCTGCGTTAAATGCGGCGCTCCGCGCGTTGTCGCGACCGGAGCGCTGGCGTCCTCGCCGGCTGGCTCGGCGGCGCCTGCCCTGAGCGAAGCCGAAGGGTCTCGCCGCCGAGCCGGCAAGACTCCCAACATTTGCTGGTAACCCCTCCGTGGGGACGCCGACGAGACTGTCAGCGCTCCTTTGTAGCGCAGTTTCAACGCCACGCGTCGACAACCGAGCACCGACAACAGACAACGCGGCGCAGCCGCAGTTACAGGTACTGCCGGATGGCCGCTTCGATCTGCGTGCGTGGCACGGCTCCGACGATGCGTCCCTTCTCGACACCGTCCTTGAACAGCACCAGCAGCGGGATGCTCATGGCCCGGTACGCCGCGGCCGTGCGCGGGTTCTGATCGACGTTGAGCTTGGCGAAACGGACATCGGAGCGCGACGCCGCCATCTCCTCGATCACCGGCGCGATCATCCGGCACGGCCCGCACCACGCCGCCCAGAAGTCGACCACGAACGCTCCGCTGCGAATCGTCTCCGCGAAATTCGCGTCCGTCACCTCGATGGGATGCCCACCCGTCAGCGGCGTCTTGCACTTGCCGCAAACGGCGGTCTTGCCGGCGCCCGCGGGCGGCAACCGATTGGCCTGCCCGCAGTTCGGGCAACGAACGATGTCAGTCATGGGTAGGCGCCTTCGGCGCGTTGTCTGCGCGGCGCGCGTTGTCTGCGGCGCTTCGCCCGCGTTGTCGGTTGTCGGTCATCGGCTGTCTGGTTAGCACTATCCGTATCCCTTGTCCGGAGCCTACATCTCGCCACCGGTCCACGCGCGCCGCAGCGCGCAGGCAACCGACAACGCGCCGCAGGCGCAGGCAACGCCGCGCAGCGGCAGTTACTCCGGCAAACTCGGCGGAGGCGACCCGCGGTGGTACGCGAGGTCCGCCGCATGTTGCGATTTGTGTACGGGAAGCCCCTGCTTCCAATCCATGTATGCCTGCGCCGCTTCGCGCAAGCAGATGCTGCACTCCTCGGCGTGGTGGGTCTGAAAACACGTCAGCAGGCTCACGTGCCCGCGCTCTTCTTTGCATTGGCAATAGCAATACATCTTCGCCAGCCGGTCTGTGATCTGCGCGGCTTGCGCGTAGATGGACACGGCCGCGGGATTCGTGAGCTGCGCGGCCGCGAGAACCGGCGCGTTTCGATCCGGCACCGGCTCCACCGCCGACGACATCCCCGCCATCTCCGGCATCGGCATCGGCATCGATGATGAAGGCGGTGGTGGCGTCGTAGCAGCGGCTGTCTTGGCCGTTTCCTGCCGCCTGCAGGCGGCGGCCAGGATAATCAGGATGACGAGGGATCGCAGCGTCCGGAGTTTCATGGCACCTCGCAACGAATCGTCCCCGCGGCGTAATCCTTCACTGCTGAAGACACGTCTCCTGAGCGTAACGCCGGCGGCGATGTTCACGATCGGAGCGCTGGCGCCTGCCCTGAGCGAAGCCGAAGGGTCCTCGCCGTCTCGGCGCCGCGGCGGAGCTCGCGATGCTCAACCTTCGGAGGATGAGGTGCCGATGAGCAGGATCGATGTGGCACAGACACTCTTGTCTGTGCCGGATCTCGCCACGACTAAAGATTGCTCAGGGCCGGCCGGCGGCCGGAGCACAGACAAGAGTGTCTGTGCCACATCGGTCCCCGGCTTCCGGCGGGCAGGCAGGACGTTCAATCAGATCGTGAGGAATGCCAGCTATGCCGCGCCTCCGCGGCATGAGAACGAAGCCCTCCCTGGGAGCGCGGGCATCCTGCCCGCCGTCTGGCAGGATCTGACGTGGATCCCACGCCTGTCTACGCACCGCCGCCCGTGCCCCCGGTTTCTGCCCCAGGTCTCGCGAGACCGGCGGGCGAGGCGCCCACGGTCCCAGGGAGGTCCGCACCTCGGAACCGGGTAATCCGTACTGCGGGACGGGCGGTCCGCACATAGGACCTGCTAGTCCCCACCACCAGACCGCACCGTCCGCATAGTAGGCCTGGCAGTCCATATGCGGAGACTGGACGGTCCGCGTTGCGGACCACACAGTCCGCACCTGGGGACCGGACGGTCCGCACTACGGGACAGTCAGTCCACTACATGGGACCGATCGGTCCGCATAGTGGTCCTGGCAGTCCGCACCTCGGAACGGACGAGTCCGCATAGCGGAACCGGCGGTCCGCACTCTGGGACCAAAGGGTCCGCATTGCGGACCGTCAATCCGTATCTGCGGGACTCAACGATCCACGCCATGGACTAAACGGTCCGTACCACTGGCTGAAGAGCTCAACATCCTGGACTCGACATTCCTCACCGTTGACCACGCCTTGACTTCGCGTTCGCAGTCCGCTAATTTAACCGGCCTCATGGGGCCGGCTTGCCGCCTCCATGAGATGGGAGCCGGCGCTCGTGAGAGCCCCACGCTCCTGGCGGCCAACAGGTGGGGCGACCGCGCTGAAAAGTGCACGTTTCCACCTCTGCGGGAGTTGAGCGGTGCTCCTCCTGCCGCGGGCTCTCGAAGTGTGCGCACTTCGGGAAAACATCAACCGGAAGAGCCGGCGCGTGGCCGGTCTCCTCCAGCCGGTGGCCGCCTGCACTCGTGCACAAAGTGCTCGTCGCTCCCTCCGGCCTGACAGCTCGTGGTCTAAGGAGAAACGACATGAAAACCAATCAGGAAACCCAAAATCAGTCTGCCGCCGCGGACCTCCCGCAGCCGGCACCGACACCCGAGGCAGTGGTCGATCAGTTGCGAGCCGTGCAGATCGGCGAAGTGACGCCGCTGACGGCCGGCGAGCGCAGAAAGCTGCGCCGCCGTACGATCACCTCCAATCCGATTCTGCAGGCATCGATCAACGTCCTAGGCGCGCTCGACAACGTCTCACAGGCGGTCGGCCTACCGGCCGACAACGTGCGTCAGGCAGACGACGAGGCCAACCGCTGGACCGCGGTGGAGGATGAGCTCCGGAAAATGCTGAGCGGCGTCGTCGGAGCGAACATCATCCGCCGTCAACGCGTCTCTCTCCTCGCCGCCCAGGCGTACGGGATCGCCTTGCAACTGGCCCGCGATCCCGCCAACGCCATCCTCGTGCCGCACGTGCAGGAGATCAGACGCCTGAAGAGCTTCAGTCGCCGCAAGAAGGCGGCGCAAGCTCCCGGCGCGCCCCAGTCTCCGGCACCGGACACACCGGCTCCGCAGGATCCCGGGACGCCGAAGACGTAAATTGACGGGAGGGAGTGAGACCGGACGCGCTTGCGCGCGTTGAACGTAGGTCGGACTCTCAGTCCGACCAGAGCTTGCGCGATCGTTCGTTTCTTGCGGCTGACGCGCCGCGCGGATGATTCCAATCCTGCCAGCCGTGACTGGCTCCGCCTGAAGCCACAGGCAGCGCAAGCTCCGGTCGGACTGAGAGTCCGACCTACGTTTGCAGCGCCGAAGGCGCTTGGGCGCGCGCAAGGCATTTTCGAGTTTTGCAAACTCCGATGCGAGTTCATCTTCGAATTTCAATCTGCCTTCATCTGCGTCATCTGCGGATGACTTATTCATCGAAATCAGATGCGCCGTGTTGTAATCGTCAATCGTGATCCGAACGGCTACACGTGCCGACCTTCCTCGCATCGCCGCGCTGTTCGCCAGGGCGAACGATGCGCCGTATGACCTTGGCATCGTGGCAGATGAGAAGTGCTTTGGGGCGGGGGTGAGCGGGGATGCGGAGGTGCGCGTGTATGGGGACTTCGCGGGGGTGTCCGTCACATGCGGCAAGGCGCTGCGCATTCTGGCGGTCGATCGGGATCAGCGGCGGCGCGGCATCGGCGACGCGCTGCTCGGCGACGCGGAGGCGCGCGGGGCGCGGATCGTGGCGGCGGAGGCGGGGAACTACTTCACGCCTGGCGTCGTGGCGAGCGATACCAACACCGTCGGGTTCTTCGTGCATCGGGGATATGGCGAGATCGCGAGGACGCAGAATCTTGTGGTGGAGGTGGGGAGTAGGGAGTGGGGGGTGGGAGTTGTGCGTGCCACGCGGCAGAATCGCGAACGCGTGCTGGCCTTCATCGAAAAGGAGTTCGGGCGCATCTGGCGATTCGAGGCTTCCCGCGCGTTCGAGAACGATCCGCCGACGATGTTCTATGTCGAAGTCGACGGCGAAATCGCCGGCTTTGCCGCGCACGATGCCAACAACCGCGGCCTCGGGTTTTTCGGTCCGACAGGAGTGGCGCGCGTGCATCGCGGGCGCGGACTGGGGGGACGGCTGCTCCAGGCCTCGCTGGCCGATCTTGGCCGCCTCGGGTACGAGCGCGCCATCATCGCCTGGACGGACGCCATCGACTTCTATCGCAAGACCTGCGGCGCGACGGTGGCCGACCGGTTCGTCACTCTGGGGCGTGTTATAGACTCCTCGACGTGAAGAAGGAGCCTCAGAAAAGGCCTCAGAAGAAACCGAAACGGCGGCAGCGCTTCCTGCCGCTGGCCATCGGGACGACCGGCAGCGTGGCACTGGCCGCGGTGGCGTTCTGGTTCTTCAAGAAGCAGGCGGAAGAGGTGGTGGCCGGGCGGGCCGACCGTTACGATGAACGGGTCATGGACATCGTCCACACCATCGACAACCCACCGATGCACGAGGCCATGAATGCCATTACCCAACTCGGCACGCACTACACCATCGGCGCCGCCGCCGGCGTCACGGCGCTGATGATGTGGCGGCAGGGGCGGCGGGCCGATGCCTGGACAGTCGTGGTCTCCACCGGCGGAGCGATGGCCATCAACACCATCCTCAAGAACATCTTCCAGCGCCAGCGCCCCATCGAACGGGCGCGCCGCATCACCCTCCCCAACTCGCACAGCTTCCCCAGCGGCCACTCGCTGCTGTCGGCGGCCACGTACCCGATCGTGGCACATCACTTCGTGCAGAACCGCTCGGTGGCTACGCAGGCGGTGGTCCACACGCTGTCCACCCTCACCATCCTCAGCATCGGCTTCTCCCGCGTCTACTTCGGCGTCCATTTCCCCTCCGATGTCCTCGGCGGATTCGCCGCCGGCTACGGCTGGCTGGGGTTGACATCGCTGTCGCATACGTTGATGGAGACGGGGAGGGAGGATGAGACGAAGGATGAAGGTTACTGAGTTGCTGGGTTGCTGGGTTGCTGAGTTGCTGGGTCTCGCGGTTGCGGGGTCTCGGGGTTGCGGGGTCTCGGGGTGAAGACAATACTCACGGGCTCGCGCGAGCGCTCAATATAGAACCCCGCGAGACCCCATAACCGCGAGACCTCGCAACCAAGCAACCAAGCAACTCAGCAACCCGCAACACCCGAAATCACCACACGCCGCTCCCGGTTAGGAACCCCGCTATGTCATCCGTCACACAGACTTACGGCGCCAACACCGCCTTCATCGAAGATCTCTATGAGCGCTACCGCGAGAATCCGGAGTCGGTGAGCGCGAGCTGGCGCGAGTTCTTTCACGACTACGAGCCGCGTTTCGAGGAGGAGTTCGAAGAGGAAGCCGAGGCGCAGCGGGCAGCGGAGACTCCGCCGGTCTCCGTCGCCGCATTGGCAGCCCACGCCGAGAGCTCACCCGGCACCCTCCCCACGCAGCAACCCAGCAACCCTGCAACCCTGCAACCCGCAATCCAGCAACCCAGCAACCCTGCAACTCTGCAACCCGCACCTCAGACAACCCTGCAACCCGCGGCACCGCCCGCCCCCGCCAACCAAACCTCCGTCCCCCTTCGCGGCGCCGCGGGCAAGATCGCCCAGAACATGGAGACGTCGCTGACCATCCCCACGGCGACGTCGATCCGCAACATCCCGGTCAAGGTCCTCGAGGAGAACCGGCGCGTCGTCAACAATCACCTGGCACTGACCGGCCAGCCGAAGGCGTCGTACACGCACATCATCGCCTGGGCCATCGTCAACGCGATCAAGCAGTTCCCCCGCATGAACGCGGCCTTCCTCATGCAGGAAGCCACGCCCACGCGCATCGATCGCGAGGATGTCAACCTCGGCATCGCCATCGACGTCGAGCGCAAAGACGGTACTCGCTCGCTTCTGGTGCCGAACGTCAAGCACGCCCAGTCGGTGGACTTCGCGCAGTTCCTCAAGGCCTACAACGAAGTCGTTCGCAAGGCGCGCGTCGGCTCTCTTGAGATCGCCGATTTCGAAGGCACCACCATCTCGCTCACCAACCCCGGCACCATCGGCACGATCGCGTCAGTGCCCCGACTGATGCAGTCGCAGGGAACGATCATCGCCACCGGTCAGATCGATTACCCGGCGGAGTATTCGGCCACCGACCCGTCCGTTCTCGCCGACCTCGGCATCTCCAAGGTGATGACGATGACGTCGACCTACGACCATCGCATCATCCAGGGAGCGGAGTCAGGAGCGTTCCTGGCGCGCGTCCACGAGCTGCTCCTCGGCGCTGACGGTTTCTACGAGACCATCTACCGCGACCTTCGCATCCCGTACGAGCCCGCGGTGTGGGGCAAGGATCGCCATCGTCTCAACGCCAGCGAAGATGAGAAGGTGGCCCGCGAGGCCGCCGTGCTGCAGATGATCAACGCCTATCGCGTGCGCGGACATCTGCTGGCCGACCTCGATCCGCTCGAGTACCAGGTGAAGCGCCATCCCGAGCTCGACCCGGCCTTCTACGGCCTCACGATCTGGGATCTCGACCGCGAATTCGTCTGCGGCGGACTGTGCGGCAAGCTCACGGCGAAGCTGCGCGACATCCTGGACACGCTACGCGAGACGTACTGCGGCAAGCTCGGGCCGGAGTACATGCACATCAGCGAAACTGTGCAGAAGAAATGGCTGCAGGACCGCATGGAGCCGTCGCGCAATCACAAGCCGCTCGACCTGGCCACCAAACGTCGCATCCTGATGAAGCTCAACGACGCCGAGGCCTTCGAGAAGTTTCTGCACACCAAGTACGTCGGTCACAAACGTTTCTCGCTCGAAGGAGCGGAGACCGTGATCCCGATGCTCGACTACGTCTTCAACGAAGCGACGCAGGACGGCGTCAACGAGGCCGTCATCGGCATGGCCCATCGCGGCCGGCTCAACGTGCTGGCGAACATTCTCGGCAAGTCGTACGAGAAGATCTTCCACGAGTTCGAGGGCGACGTGGACCCGAACACGACCCAGGGATCGGGTGATGTGAAGTACCACCTCGGCGCGGACGGCATCCACCAGACACCAGATGGCTCGCACATGAACCTGACCCTGGCCTCCAACCCCAGCCACCTCGAAGCGGTCGACCCGATCGTGGAAGGGATGGTTCACGCCAAGCAGAAGCTCATCGGCGACACCAAGCGCGCCTGGGTCCTTCCGGTGCTCATCCACGGCGACGCCGCTTTCGCCGGCCAGGGCGTTGTCGCGGAAACATTGAACCTCTCGCAACTGCCCGGCTATCGCACCGGCGGCACGATTCACCTCGTCATCAACAATCAGATCGGTTTCACCACCGGGCCGGAATCGGCACGGTCTTCTGTCTATGCGACGGACGTCGCCAAGATGGTGCAGGCGCCGATTTTCCACGTGAACGGCGACGACCCCGAGGCCTGCATCCGCGCCGTCAAACTGGCGTACGACTTCCGCCAACAGTTTCACAAGGACGTCGTCATCGACATGCTCTGCTACCGCCGGCACGGCCACAACGAGGGCGACGAGCCGTCGCTCACGCAGCCGAAGATGTACAAGTCGATCAAGGAGCACCGCTCGGTGCGGAAGATCTATACCGAGACGCTGCTGCGCAAAGGCGACATCGATCCGAAGGAAGCGGAGTCGTGGCTCGACAGTTTTCAGAGCACGCTGCAGGAGGCGTTCGACCGCACGCGCGAGGACAACGAGCCGCCGACGCCGCACGAGCGCGGCGCGCTGTGGACGGATGAGGAGCTCACCGGCTTCCAGAACCAGCCTTCGCCGGACACCTCGGCGCCGCGTGCGCGGCTCGACGTCGTCGGCCAGGCGCTGACGACGATTCCGCAGGATCTGTCGCTCCATCCGAAACTCAAGCCGATCATCGCCCGCCGCAAGGCCATGGCCGAGGGGCGCGAACCGATCGACTGGGCCTTCGCGGAAATGCTGGCCTTCGGCACGGTCATGACGGACGGCTTCCGCGTTCGTCTATCGGGTCAGGACTCCGGCCGCGGCACATTCTCGTCGCGCCACGCAATCCTCTTCGATCACCTGACCGGCAAGGGGTACGTCCCGCTCAACGCGCTCAGCACGGCGCCTGCGAATGATCCGAACACCGAGGGCAGCGGCGCGCCAACCGTGGACTTCGCCGTCTACGATTCTCTCCTCAGCGAATACGGCGTCCTCGGATTCGAGTATGGCTACTCCGTCGCCGATCCCGGCGCGCTGGTGTTGTGGGAAGCGCAATTCGGAGACTTCGTCAACGGCGGCCAGATCGTCATCGATCAGTTCATCTCCTCGGCCGAGGAGAAGTGGGGACAGCACAGCGGCCTGGTGCTGCTGCTGCCGCACGGATACGAAGGTCAGGGACCGGAGCATTCGTCGGCCCGCCTGGAACGCTTCCTCACGCTTTGCGCCGAGGGAAACATGCAGGTCGTCTATCCGACCACGCCGGCGCAGCACTTCCACGCGCTGCGGCGGCAGATGAAGAACGATCCGCGCAAGCCGCTGATCGTGATGACGCCGAAGTCGCTGCTGCGCCATCCGCAGGCGACATCCTCGATCGACGACCTCACCAACGGCGGCTTCGAGCCGGTGCTGATCGATACCGCCGCCGACGCCGCGACGGTGAAACGGATCGTGCTGACGAGCGGCAAGGTCTACTACGACCTCCGCACCGCACGCGAGAAATCGCAGACAAATGTGCCGCTCATCCGGCTCGAGCAGTTCTACCCCTTCCCGCAGGCGATGCTGGTCTCGGCGATTGGTCAATACCCGAACGCAACCGAGATCGTCTGGACCCAGGACGAGCCGCGCAACATGGGCGCATGGCCCTTCCTGCACGAACGCCTGGCCGCCCTCGCCGGCACCCGCACCCTCCGCTACATCGGCCGCCCGATCAGCGCCTCACCGGCCACGGGGTCGCATCACCGGCACGAGGAGCAGCAGGGGGCGTTGGTGCAGGCGGCGATCAGGTAGCGTCAAAATCATCCAACCACGGAGACACAGAGGAAACGGAGGCCTTTCTCCGTGCCCTCTGAGTCTCTGTGGTGAAGTCTTTCCAAACGCGTGGCTTGCGTTCCCCTACCCCAACGCCGTTTCGATCCTCTCCTCCAGCTTGCGAATCGCGGCCTCCAGCTCCGGCAGGATCTTGGCGGCGCGATCGAAGTCGGAGTCCTTGCCGGCGCGCTCGAGGTCGGCGGTGGCGGTGATGGCGTCGGGGACGTCGAAGTTGCTGATAGCGCCTTTGAGGGTATGCGCGGTTTGGTAGAGCGCCTCACCGTCGTGTGAGGCGACGGCTTCGCGGATGGCGGCGAGCAGACGCGGGGTCTGCATGGCAAAGGCGTCGCGGACGCGGGCCAGAAGACGGACGTTGCCGCCCACGGCATCGAGGATCGCGTCGGCGGGAGTGGCCGGCGCTTGCAAAGGCATCATCACGCCGGTCACGTCCCGAATGATCGCGCCGAGGGTCGCCTGCGTGGCCGGCTTCGTCAGGACGGCATCGAACCCGGCGGCGAGGCACCGCTCGCGATCCTCGCGCGTCGAATGCGCCGTTACGGCAACGATCGGCGTACGCATCCCGCGCTCGACGGCTCGGAACCGGCGCGCGACCTCGAGTCCATCGAGTCCCGGCATCTGCACGTCGAGGAGGATGACGTCGAACACTCTCCTTTTCAGGATGTCGAGAGCCTCGGCGCCACCCTCGGCGGTGGTGACGACGTGGCCGAGGCGCCGCACGGCTTCCATGGCGAACTCCTGATTCACCACGTTGTCGTCGACGACCAGCACGCGCAGCGGACGGGAGATCTCCGGGCGCCGCTCCAGCGTGTACGTCATCGTCAATTCCGTGAGGCCGAGGGCCACGCCGATCGCGTCGAGCAACTCGCGCTCTCCGACCGGCCGCGTCACCAGCACGCCGCCGTGATACGCCGGCGCCAGCGGAGAAGTGATGCGCACTACCGGCACCGGCGGAATCCATGGCGTGGTGGCCAGGATGTTGGCGTCGGCGACGACGCACGCGTACGCTTCGCGGATCGACGGCTGCAGCGCGCGATCGAGAGTCGCATACGACTCCGGCACCATGCCGTGCACCTGTATCGTCTCGGCAAGAATCGCCCGCGTGGTCGCATTCGGTTCGATCAGCAGCACGCGCATGCCGGCCAGGCCCGACTCCCACTCCGGCGGCGGTGCCGTTCCCACCGGCTCGCACGGCATGGTCAGGACGAAGCGGAACGTGCTCCCTTTCCCCTGTTCGCTCTCGAACGTGATGGCGCCGCCCATCGCCTCCAGCAGCCGCGACACGATGGCCAGCCCGAGGCCCGAACCGCCGTAACGTCGCGAATGCGACGCGTCGGCCTGCGCGAAGGGATCGAAGATCAGGTGCCGCCGCGAGGGATCGATCCCGATGCCGGTGTCGCGCACATCGAATCCGATGGTGACGCGGTCGGCCGACATCACCTCGCACGAGACGCGCACGACCACGTCTCCGCGGTTGGTGAACTTGAGAGCGTTGCCGACCAGGTTGACGATGATCTGCCTGATCCGCAACGGGTCGCCCCAGAGGCGATCCGGCACCTCGGGTGATACGGCGAAGGCCAGCGTGAGGCCTTTCTCCGCCGCGGTGATACCGAGCGTTTTGAGCGTGTCGGTGACGAGCTGACGCATCGAGAAGTAGACGGGCTCCAGCTCGAGCCGCCGCGCTTCGATCTTCGAGAAGTCGAGAATGTCGCCGATCGTCGCCAGCAGCGTTTCTGAGGAACGGCGGGCCATCTCCAGTTGTCGGGCGCGCTCGGCGGATGTCTCGGTGTCGATGGCCAGTTGCAGCATCCCGATGATGCCGTGCAGCGGCGTGCGCATCTCGTGCGACATGTTCGCCAGAAACTCGCTCTTGGCCGCGCTGGCCTCTTCGGCGCGCTTTCGGGCGGCGCTCAGCTCGACCGACTGCGCCTCGAGCTTGCGGATCAGCTCGCGCGACGTGCGAACGACGTTGGCGAGCTTGCTGCGCCGCACGTCGACACCGCGCGAAGCGAGAGCGATGTAGAGCCCTCCGGCGAAGACGAAAGCGATTTTCGCCAGGGCCATGGCGTCGGGCACTGGGCGACCATCGACGGTAACGACCCAGAGCAGCATCGACGCATAGCAGAAGGTGCCGAACATCACGAAGCCGAGCGCGCGGCGGAAGCGCACCTGGGCCTGGTCGGCCACATGCAGGAAGAGGATGAAGAAGAGCCAGCTCCGCTCGGCGCCGGAGTAGTAGACGGCCAGCGTCCAGATGGGGAGGTCGAGAACGAGGAAGGCCAGGCTTAGGTCGGCCTTCACGCGCCCGTACAACGCGGCCAGCAGCGGCCACGACACCGCGCAGTAGATCGCGAGAATGAGCGTGATGCGGAGCCAGCCGGCGTTCGAGGCCGTTTGCAGCAGGTAGCGGTTGTTGAGGTAGACGCCTAGCGATAAGAATATTGACCCGATGAGTCGAAGAATCGGGATCTCGACGACAGCGATTTCGCGCGCGCGTGCACGCTTTTGACGCTCGCCGTCTTCCGCCTTGATGATGAAGTCGCTGCTCACCGGTACGACTGTACGCGTTCTCGCCGCTGCAGGATGGCCCGGACGCGCGGAAGGAGGGTCTCCTTCCGGATCGGTTTGCGAAGGAAGCCGGCGGCGCCGAGCTCGAGACTGCGCGCCTCCACCTCCGCGCCGGCAACGCCGGTGATGAAGATGGCCGGCGTTTCCATGCCCTTGTTCATCATGATCTCAAAGAGCCGTAAGCCGTTCAGCGTCGGGACATTGACGTCGAGGACGATGAGGTCGAACTCACGCCGTCCCAACTCGAGGAGGGCATCGCCTCCATCGGCGCAGACCACGACTTCGTACCCGGCCTCGACCAGGAATCCTTCGACGAGCGCGGAGGAGACGGCGTCATCCTCGACGAGGAGGATCAGTACCGGTCCGTCGAGTGGTTTGTGAAACATGTCGCGAGGCGCGGGAGTCTTTTCCAGCGCGGCCAGGATCTCATCGCGCAGCCGCTCGGTCTCGGCGCTCGGCATCCGATCGAACTGCCGGTCGAGGATATCGGCGCACTCCTGGTAGCGGCGAAGCGCGGAGTCGGGCCTCCCCTGTTCGAGCTGCAAGCGCATTAGGGCGCGGTGAACGACTTCCTGAGTCGGATCGAGCCCGAGCAACCGGCTGGCGGTGTCGGTGGCGTCCTCCCACCAGCCCGCCTTGATCTGCGCGGCCAGGAGCTTGCCGAGAACAGCCAGCGCTGCCTTCCAATAGTGCAGGCGCCGTTCGGACACCCAGCCGTCGAAATCAGCGACACCACTGTCGAAGCGATCGAGCAGATCTCCGCGGTAGATCTCCGCCGCGGCCCGGACAGCGTTCAGAGAGCCGTTGGCTGACAGGACGTCGAAGCGGGCAACGTCGACTTCGACGCTCCGCGGATTGAATCGCAACGTCTCGCCCGACCCGATGAGAACGTCCGGCGCGGCGTAGCGAAGGGCGTAGCGGAGGTCGCGACCGAGCTCGTGTTCGTCCTCCGCCCCGAAGAGCGCCGCGAAGTCGCGCAGCGGCGTGGGCTCGTCGAGGTGCATGGCCAGCCACGCAATCGTGGCGTCCGTGCGCCGGTTGCCAAGCGCCAGCGTATTGCCACGATGATCCGTGGCAGAGAATTCGCCGAACAAACGAATCTTGAACGAGGACATGATGATTCCGGACCCGAGGTGAGAATATCACAGGGCGAGTTCATTAAGGAAGAATGGCGGGGACGGAGCGCTGGCGTCCTCGCCGGCTGGCTCAGCGGCGTCCCGCCGCTGCGGTTACCACGAATGTGCAGAGTCTTGCCGCACTCGGCGGCGAGGACGCCGCCGAGCCAGCCGGCGAGACGCCAGCGCTCCGATCGTTCTGCAATCTTTCCCTTGCAATCCACGTTGACGCGCCGCGAAATGCACAATCAGCGAGTAGTCATCACTGGCGTCGGCGCTCTCAGCCCTAACGGCGTCGGCCGTGAGACCTACTTCGACGCGCTGAAGGAAGGCCGCTCCGGCATCCGCACGATCACACAATTCGACGCCTCACCGCTCCCCTCGCGCATCGCCGGTGAGGTCGATTTCGATCCGACGCTCTGGGTCGACGTGAAAAACATGAAGCACGTCTCGCGCGTCGTCCCGATGGTCATCGCCGCCACGGACGAGGCAATGAAAGATGCCGGGCTCGATCCGGCCGGCGTCGATCTGGAGACACGCAGGAACATCGGCGTGCTGCTCGGCTCCGGCGGCGGTGCGGTCGAGTTCAGCGAGCGGATGTACGAGCTCTGGTTCAACGACCACACCAAGCAAGCCTCGATCTACTCGATCCCTTCCGGCACGATCGGCACGATCGCCTCGGAGATTTCGATGGCCTACGACCTCCACGGCTTCTCGCACCTGATCTCGACCGGGTGTACATCATCGACCGACGCGATTGGTTACGCCTATCGCAACCTCAAGCTCGGGATCATTGACTACATCGTCTGCGGCGGCGGCGACTCCACGATCACGGAAGCGGTCATGACCGGCTTCTGCATCATGCGCATCATCTCGAACACGCGAAACGAAGCGCCGGAGACTGCCTCGCGCCCGTTCTCGCGCGACCGCGACGGCTTTGTGCTCTCCGAGGGGGCGTGGATGTTCGTCATGGAGCGCGAAGAGACAGCGAAAGCGCGCGGCGCACGCATCTATGCCGAGGTGGCCGGCTACGGCTCGACGTGCGACGCCTATCACCGGGTGCGACTCGATGAATCGGGCGAGGAGCCGGCGCGCGCGATGACGCTGGCGATGAAAGATGCCGGCCTCGATCCGGCCGAAATCGGCTATCTCAATTACCACGGCACTTCGACCGACCTCAACGACCGCATCGAGACGCGCGCGGTGAAGCTGGCGTTCGGAGAGCACGCCGGGAAGCTGCCCGGTTCGGCGACGAAGTCGATGATCGGACATCCGCAGGGCGCGTGCGGCGCGGCGGGCGTGGCCGCGACGCTGATGGCCTTTCGCGACGGCATCCTCCCGCCCACGATCAACCTCGACTCTCCCGACCCCGAGTGCGACCTCGACTACATCCCCGACATCGGCCGGCGAACGCACATCGACGCCGCTGTCTGCAACACGATCGCATTCGGCTCGAAGAATTCGGCGCTGGTGTTGAAGAGGTATGGTTCGTAGGTTCCGGAGTCGCGCGGTTGCGGGGTCGCGGGGTCTCGCGGTTGCGGGGTCTCGCGGCGGTTGGAGTTGCTGGGTTGCTAAGTTGCTGGGTGATAGACGATCTCACCTTGCAACCTAGCAACCTTGCAACTCTCGACCGCGAGACCCCGCAACCGCGAGACCACGAGACCACGAGACCGCGAATCTACTAATCTACTCACCATGCGCACGCTCATCGTCTGCTTCTTCGCCGCCGAGGACGGTTCCCTGATCGAAGGAAGCGCAACGCTGCTGGCTGGGCGGTGGCGGACCACCGTCGACGCGAAACAGAAGCCGATCCATGGCGCCGCCGAGGTCCGGTTCGACGTCGACGACATGACCGTCGTCAACGAGGCGCTCGTCACGTCGCCTCGGCGCTTCGCGCGTTTCGCTCCGTGGCCGAAGTCAGATGTGCTCGACGTCAAGCTGGAGAAAGCGGCCGAGCTGATCATCGCCGCCAATCACGAGGCAACGCGATTCGTGAAGGTTCATGCTGCCGGCGACCAGGAGGTCCCCGACTTCCTGCGCAGCCTCGGCAAGGATTTTCACATCCTGCGCTGCGGGCAGTCGATCAACTGCAACCGGCTGCTGCCGGGGCCCTATCGAATCGACGTCTTCGACGAGGCGAAGAACCCGGTGGCACAGCTCAGCGTCGACCTGCCTGCCTGGCGCACGACGTTCGTCGAGGTGCCATGAGGCGCGTCGTCGCCCACGAGCTCCTCGATGAGCACGACGCGCCACGCGAGGATATGGAGCGCTCGCTCCGCGATCTGCGCCGCTTCAACCGCTGGGCCGGCGGGACGTCGACCTACCGCCGCTTCTTACGCCGCCTTGCGCCGGACGCGAAGATCGTCGTCGACCTCGGCGCCGGCACCGCCGACCTGCTGGATGCTCTGCCGTCGGATGTGACAACGATCGCCGTCGATCTCAACATCAAACATCTTCTCTATGAACGCAACCGCTCGCGAGCGATGCGCGTCGTGGCCGACGCGCACCGGCTGCCTTTCCGCGACGCCTCGGTCGACGTGGTTACGTCATCGCACTTCTTCCATCACTTCGAGCCCGAGGAGAACGCAGATATTCTCCGGGGCGCGCTGCGGGTCGTGCGGATCGGTGCGATGGCCAGCGACACGCGACGCCACGTCCTCCCCTACCTCTTCACCTGGCTGCTCGGAAAACTGCACCTGGTCGGCAGAATCACGGCGTACGACGCGCCCGCGTCCGTTGCGCGCGGTTATACCGCTGCCGAAGCGAAGGCCGTTGGCGAGAACACGGGTGCGGGGCGGGTGGAGGTGGTGACGATGATGCCCTTTCGGTTTGGATTGCTGTTGTGGAAGGCTTGAGCCGCGAGGCACAGACAAGAGTGTCTGTGCCACATTGCTTCCGCTTTGTGGCAAAAGCCCTCTTGTCAATCAGAAGCGCGACCATCTCCTTTGTGGCAAGAGCCCTCTGGTCAATCACAAGCGAGGCCAATGTGGCACAGACACTCTTGTCTGTGCCTCGCGGATGTAAAACCGCATGACCACTCAAACCGTCGACATCGCCATCGTCGGCGCCGGTCCCGGCGGATCGACGCTGGCCGCCCTCCTGGCCCGCCGCGGCTTCTCCGTCACGCTCATCGATCGCGATGCCTTTCCGCGCGACAAACTGTGTGGTGAGTTCCTGTCGTACGACGCGCTGCCGATCATCGAGGCACTCGGTATCGACCTCGGCGGCGCGCCGGAGATCACGCGCTGTCGCGTCGTCGGCCGGCATCGCACCTACGCGTTCGACTTTCCCCACCCCGCTCGCGGCGTGTCGCGCATGCTGCTCGACGACGCGCTCTATCGCCGCGCCGTCGCCCTCGGTGCACAGTCAGTCACGGCGACGGCGACGGGCGTGTCGCGAGACGGTGTCACGTTCGAGGGCGGCACCGTCCACGCGCGCGTCGTAGCCGGGGCGTGGGGGCGATGGGGCCGGTTCGACCAGCAGCTCGGACGCGCGTTCGTCCGCGACCGCTCGCATCGCAACTTCGGATTCAAACGGCATTACCGCGGCGACGGCGCGAAGGGCGTCATCGAGCTTTACTCATTCGCGCACGGCTACCTCGGCGTGAACGACGTCGAGGGCGGCATCACGAACATCTGCGGTCTGGTCCACGCGCGGCGTCTCCAGGGCCACAAGGGGCGATGGGATGCGTTCGTCGAAACGATCCGCGCCGAGGAGCAGCCGCTCGATGCCATGTACGCGCGGTATGCGCCGGCGCAGGACGGCTTCCTGTCGTCCGATCCGGTGATCTTCCGCGCTCGCTCCGCGGTCGAAGAGGGGATCTTCATGATCGGCGACGCCTCGGGCGTCATCGATCCGTTGACCGGCAACGGGATGGCCATGGCCATGCAGTCAGCGCTGGTCGCCGCGCCGTTCATCGCCGATGCCCTCAACGGCGGCGACCGCAAACAGATCGAGGATCGCTATCGCGCGCGGCACGCGGAGCTCTTCGGCCGCCGCATCACCTGGAGCCGGCGCGTGGCCTTCCTGTTGTCGCGTCCCGCCCTGCTCGATGCCGCGCTTCGCCTCCGCCATCGCGCCGCCGGCCCGTTCTTCCTGCGGCAGACGCGGGCGGCGCGGGAGGAGGTGGAGAGGATGGTGGGGCGGTAGCGGGGTTGCGCGGTAGCGGGGTTACGCGGTCTCGCGATCTTCGAGGTCTGTAACGGTCTTTCATGGCCAGTGGCGGAAACACCGCGAGACCGCGCAACCGCGCGACCCCGAGACCTCAGTTCCTGCTCGGATCCCCCTCCTGCCGGAACGGCGCGAGGAACGTCAGGCTCTCGATGCGACCTTGCAGCTCGTCGGCGACTTCCTCGGCGCGGGTGACGATGTCGTCGGTCTCGAGGAGGCGCTGCTTTTCGCCGACGTCGAGCTGGAGGGCCATGATCAGAGCGTTGGTCAGTGCTTCCAGTCCGGCCGTCTCGACCTCGGGGACCCCTTCCTGCTCCGGGAAAAAGCGGAGGTATTGCTGCGACAGCTCGGCGAGCCATGTGCGCTGCGCGTAGGCCTGCGTCGGGTCACGCTCGATCTGCGGCCAGGCGGTGACCCGCACGGTGCGGTATGGCTCGCGCGCAACCTCGTCGATGATGCGAAAGCGCGTCTCGCCGAAGAGCACGATGTTGTAGCGGCCGTCATCGAGCGCCATCGTCTGCTCGATCCGGCCCATCGTGCCGCACACGTGGACGGGCGGCGCACCGAAGTAGTCGGTCTCCCATCCCGGGCGCAGAAGGACGATGCCGAATCGCTGATCACTCTCCACGACGTCGGCGATGAGCTGCCGGTAGCGAGGCTCGAAAACGTGAAGCGGGATCCGGGTCTGCGGGAAAAGGACGAGATTCGGCAGCGGAAAGATCGGCAGCAGAAACTCGGCGTCCGGCAGCTCGGTCATGACGGCCCCTTCTTCGTCGAGGCCACGACTTCGAAGCTCTTGTCCGCGGCCAGGTTGCCGCCCCAGTGACCCTCCACGCGATAGCGGCCGGCCGGCAGCTTCCTGTTCAAGGCGAAGGTGGCGATCTTCGCGCCGTTCATCTCCTTCTGCTCGGAGAAAATCTCCTTCTGATCAGGTCCATACCAGACAGCGTTCGTCTTCAACCCGACCGGCGAATCGTGCAGCCACAAGGTCAGATAGACGGTCTGGCCGGACTCGAATTGACCGGCCTCCTGCGACACCGCGCCGTCCGGCCCGAGCTGCGCGCCGAGGAGCGATTTATCGATAGGGGCGATCGGACGGATGAGGTCGCGAGCCTTTTTCGTGGCCTCGTTCTCCGGGACCGGAGGGCTGGAATTGGTGACGACTTCGCGCGGGCGGCAGGCAACGAGCGCACACGCGCAAATGAGAACGGCGACGGCCTTGCGCATCAACATAATTCTAAGGCATCACGGGATGAAGATCGTGTCGTGGGGCGCGGAACGCTCCCCCTCCGGCCGGCCCGCCGTGTAGTAATAGAGCGAGACCGACTTGCGCGACGTTCCGGCCGGCGACGTAAGCGGATGCGGATGGCCGTGAAACGACGTGTCGGTCGTCGAGAAGATCACCGTCCGGTTGAAGAGCGGCAGGATCTTCGCGCGGCAGGTCGTCCTGTCACCGTCCCACAGCTCGAGATGGCCGCCGTACTCCTCGCGCCAGTCCTTGTTCAGATAGATGAGCATGTTCAGCCGGCGATCGAGCTTCAGCTTCGGATGGACGTTGAAGTCGGCGTGGATCTTGAGAAACCCGCCCGGCTCGATCTGATGCAGTCCGCCTCCGCCAAAATAGGGATCGGGAATGAGGCCCTCGATGCCGGTGAGCGCTTCAAGCCACAGCAGCATCTCGAACGAGTTCATCTCATTCAGAAAATCGCGGACGGTCTTCGAGATCGTGCTGGTCGCGTGGTTGTAGCCGAGCTTCTTCTCGCGCGGGGTATCGAACTCCTGCCACTTCATCGCCTCGGGGCCGGGAAACTCACGCAGGACGGCGTCGAGCGCCTCATCGTCGAAAAGGCCGTCGAGCACGACGTGCGGGAACGGCTCGGCGGCCGCGTAGCGATGATAGAGCCGCTCAGGATCGGGATGAAGTCTCATAGTCTTTCAAACACCACGGGCTTTCCATGCACGTCTACCGGCAGCATCGGCGAGTATGTCCGCCACCCTTCCGGCGCGGTGTAGCGCACGCGCATGTTGAAATGTTCGAGTCCTGGCGCTCGGAAGCCACCCACGCGCGGCACATCGTAGGTGACCACCCCTTCGCTGAGGATGAACGCGTATTGCCCGTTGGTATACGGGCCCGCGGTCCAGAGCATCGAGCTGTCGGCCGCAAAGGTCATCTTCAGGCTCAGCTTCGCGTTCGGCCGCACCTCCGAGCACGACCGAGTGAGCACGTCGCGTGACGTCTCGACGATTCTGTGACGCTGCTCGTCGTAGCCGAAGAGACGCCGAACGGGGATGCGGCCATCGCAGAGTGGAAGGTCGTCGTAAAACGCCTGCCCGGCCGTATGGGTGAACCCCTCCAACTGCGCCATCGTTTCCGCCGGCGTCTTCGGATTGCGCAGAACCTCGCCGGGAGCGAGGCCCGCAACGACGATCGTCTCATCGCTCATCCGGCGGTACTCGCGGTACGTGCGCGGCCACTCGATGCGCTCGACGGCGAACGCCGCAACAATGGCCGCGCAGAACACGGCGGTACCGACGCGCGGCATCGCCCGGGGCGCAAACGCCGCGCACGCAATCACGAGAAACCACAACACGAACGACCAGCGCGGCTGGAGCTGCGTAGCCACGGGGATGATCGGCAGCAGAGCCGCGGCGAGGCCAACGATCATGAGCGGGATGGCGCGCGGGAAACGCAAAGCGACGATCACGATGCACGCGAAAAGAGTCAGTGGCAGCGCAAGGGCCAGCCCACCCTGCTCACCGCCCAACTGCGCGAACGCCCGCAGCGGCAGAGTGGCGATGAGCATCTTGCGTTTTGCGGGGTCGACCGCCCAGCCGTACGCTTCCATGCCGAGGCCGATCATGAAGATCCGCAGTCCCGCATATGCCGCCGCGGCCACGGCCTGTGGCACGAGCGCGCGGAAGCGCTCACGCAACGTGCCCTCGGGAATGAGCGCCAGCACCGCGATCAGCGGGGCATAGATTTCTTTGCAGAGCGCCGCCGCGAGAAAAAGCAGCGCCGAGACGATCGACACGGACATGCGCCGGCCACGCACCCCGATTACGTAGGTCAAGACAGATGCGAGCGCGAAGACCGCGCCTTCTACATAGTGCCGCAGCATCAGCAGCGGCACCGCGCTGAGGACCGGCACGCCGACGATCGAGGCCAACGCCGCGGCAAACGCCGGCGCGGGATGCAGCCAGAGCCGCAGCACGAAATAGAGGAGCGGCGCAATCAAAGCGAAGGCGACGAGCTGATGAATGTAGAACGGCTCCGCGCGCGCGCCGAAGTACTTCAGGTCGAGCTTCAGCGACATCAGGAGAAGCGGCGTGAAGATCGGCGTCGAAAACTGATGCCAGAAGACACGGGTGGTCAGAGCTCGAAACGGAGTAGCGCTGATTAGATTGAGGTGATACGGGTCGTCGAACATCCACCAGAGGCGGAGGACCTTGCGATAGATGCCGATGGCGATGGCAACGAGGAGCAGCGCGAGGCCGGCGTCAACAAAGCCGCGTGATCTCATCCTCACCGCGTCCGGGCGAAGACGCAGTCGCGGCACATGAAATCGTCCGGTGCTTCTTCGATGCCGTAAACCCACCTTCTCATCATCGCCAGCTCCGGCCCTTCCAGCACCTCGGCCACAGTATTCCTGGTGAGATCGCCGACGATGTAGCGCTCGTCGTAGTCTTCGCAACAGAGCACGCACTGCCCGCGCGGCGTGATGTGCAGGTGCTGCAGCGGGCGCGACCCGAGGTTGTCGCAGCCGCCGAGATGGCGCTTGGGAGCGTCCGGCTTGAGGCCGACGTCGAGCCAGCCAGCGCGATCCATCACAACGTGCCGCTCGACCGTGAAGCGGCTTCCGGCGAACCGGGCGCCGATCGCTTCGAAGTCGCTGTCATGTACGGCGTCGCCCGTGCCGAGGACGACGATCTTCATCACCTCGGCCAGCGGACGGGACTTCACGTAGTCGAGATTGCGCAGCACGGCGGCCAGGTGATCCTCGCCGCGATCGCGCGCGTAGCGCTCGCGGTCCAGCGTCGAGAGATTGACGCAGATATAGTGCAGCGGGCCCGACTCGATGAGGGCATCGACCTTGGCCGGCGTCAGACCGGTGCCATTACTCAGCACCGCCACCGGCAACTTCGCCGCGAATAGCGTGCGGCAGAAATCGACGAACCGCCGGTCGAGCGTCGGCTCGTTGTAGCTCTGCAGAAAGACGCTCTCCAGCGTGTCGCGATACGCGGTCAACTGGCTGACGATCCGCTCGAAGAACGCTACCGGCATGTCGTAGTCCTCGCGCGGCGCGATGGAAACGGGGCAGAAGTAACACTTCTGGTTGCACGCCGTCATCGTCTCCAGAGAGACGATCTTGAGACGGTAGGAGCGGGAGTTGTCGCCACGCACCAG